>Ga0123353_10007115_pt1 | contig 15059 bp, 12 predicted proteins | sample TergutLab28metaG_3_FD_92763 | JGI IMG/M metagenome (GOLD analysis project Ga0123353, IMG submission 92763) | Labiotermes labralis P3 segment gut microbial communities from Petit-Saut dam, French Guiana - Lab288 P3 | ecosystem: Host-associated > Arthropoda: Insects > Digestive system > Gut ... | reverse complement strand
AGTAATGACGGCAATAAACAGACAGGTCAAATGTGTGGCAAGATACAGTAATGACAGCAATAAACAGACAGGTCAAATGTGTGGCAAGATACAGTAATGACGGCAATATACAGACAGGTCTAATGTGTGGCAAGATACAGTAATGACGGCAATAAACAGACAGGTCAAATGTGTGGCAAGATACAGTAATGACAGCAATAAACAGACAGGTCAAATGTGTGGCAAGATACAGTAATGACAGCAATAAACAGACAGGTCAAATGTGTGGCAAGATACAGTAATGACGGCAATAAACAGACAGGTCAAATGTGTGGCAAGATACAGTAATGACAGCAATAAACAGACAGGTCAAATGTGTGGCAAGATACAGTAATGACGGCAATAAACAGACAGCACAAACACAAGTAAAATGAGGAGAAGGGGAGATGTGCTTCAAAATTTTATTTTCTTTAGCACAAACAGCCGTGATAACCGCAGTCGGTGTAGCGAACGGACTATGGGCTCGACGATCCGGGAGTCGAATTCCGATAGGTCCTGTAGATTTTTCTGTTCCGAAAATATTCGAACCGTCTCCGGGGCCCACTGAGCCCCATATTTCATGAATACCGGATTTCTCTCCCAGGGGTAAAGCGGCAGGGAAGTGGCGGTGACCATTCAACACCCTCTAGTGAAGAGGTAAAGAATGAGTGGAGTCACACCTCCGATCCCCTTACATGCCTTCGCCGCGTGTAACTTTCCACCTTCACTCTTTTCCTCATTACCATTACAAATAACAGCTACCTATCAGCACGCATATGTAACCTTCATTATATTCACGTGTAACTCTGATGACGTTAGTTTCTCCTAATATTAATCCTCACTAAAAATCAGCACAGGTGGCATCTAACATTATAAAAATTATCCTTACAAATGTGAAATGCCTATTTGTGCGCGAATTACTAACGCAACATACATTTCTGTGAGGAAGTTCGGTGCTTCATTACCTCATTCGAACTTCCTCTGCCCTTCTTTAAAACAGCCATTTAATTGCACAACTCAGCAATACGTCTCTGCTCACATTTACTTTAGCACGACTTGCCTTTTAATACAAAGTATTACAGGTGATGTAAGCACTTGCCGTTTTTTAGAAGCACTGTTACCTGTACATGCATATATCACTACCCTATCCATGACACACAGTTTCTGGACCCTCTTCCCAGCTACATGAACCCAACTCTCACCCCTACCCCATTCCTAAATGTCAATTCCTAGCCTATTTATATTACACTATCATTCTGTATGTGTTTGTGTTTGGGTGTCAGTCTGTCTGTCTTGCTGTGTCTACACCCCCTTTTCAACTTGTTAACGCTATGATCGATTTCACAAAAGTGTTTATACGTCAAGCCAAGTAATTTTTATTTTCCCCCAATCAGTAATAACAACATGGCGGACGTGCGTTGCTGTGAGGTGAAAGCGACACTAGCAGAACTCCTTTTAGGATCATAAAATGTGTGGTAATTAAATCTCCATTTACCAATAAAGCATCTGTAAATCAATTTCCGGACCCCGTACTTTTATACCTGTTGACAGTGTCAAAATTATTGCAGTTTCGATAGCGCTGTGATATGTAATGAGCATTACGAATATGTCAGGGAGAGAGAGAGTGGGAGACCTCCCGCATACTTCACCCATCACGGATGTAACACCGTTTGTAATTCGACAATCACAAAGTTAGAGTTGGTGCAACATAGTAGGCCTATGTCCCATAAACTCCATTTTTTCCCCTGTGGCCCTGCGGCTCTACTCTTTCTTGAAGTTTCTAGATCACACACAACGACACACCAGAGTCGATCAGTCGACAGGATTCTTCTGTTCTACATCACACACAACGACGCACCACAGTCGGTAGGACTCCTCGGGACGAGCGATTAGCCCGTCGCAGAAACCTCTACCTGACAACACACAACGCTTACAAGAGACAAACATCCCAGCCTCCGATGAGATTCGAACCCACAATCCCAGCAAGTGAGCGGCCGCAGACCCACGCCTTAGACCGCGCGGCCACTGGGGACCGGTAAAATTTTAGCATCCTTAAAAAGAAACATTTAAGATGTAAATTCTTAGCATAAATATAACAAAGTATTTGTTATGACGTCATATGACTGTACACATCTATATGGTAGGACAGTAAACGTTATTACTCCAACCTTTTTTAATATTATCCTCCTATCTACGCCTCGTTCTTATAATTCGTCGCTTCAACTCAGGGTTTTATACCGTGGACACAACGGATATTTTTTACTGTCTTTCCTTTCTTCTTTTTCCCTTACTTACTTCCTTAAATTCCTCCTTCTCTCACTTTCATTCTTTCGTGAATATCTCTTGATAATAACAATGTAACAAAGCAAAGAGCATGTTAATTAATTCACCTCAATCATGAACTTGAATTAGGTCGCCTAATTAATTAAATCCTTAGTACTGTGACGCCGCGCGCAGGAACGTGTCTCTGCAAGTGTCCGTGCTGAAGCCTGAGTTAGCTTCATTAGCGAATGCTTCATATAAACCGCTAAACGCGTCGCACAAACAGACAGAACTCCACGTGTCAAAGGGCTAATTATCAGCATGTTCGCACCAGCAAGTGTTGTAGTTACGGTGACCTTCATGTGCACAGCAGTTCAAGTAAGTATCGACACTTGTGTCTATTCACGCATCCAAACAACAAAGGTGCCAAGTTGCTAGGCAGAACACAACGTAATTTTAAGGTTAGTGTTGGTTGGATTCGCAGAGGGAAGTTATGACATTGCACTTAGTAGCACTGTCATGTCGGTGTGACCGTTCATTGCGTTTGTACAAACTGGAGATCAACTCAAAATATAAATTGTTATAAAATCTGATATATTAAACGAGCAATAACATTCCAGTATCAAAATTGCTGATAAAATCAGAAACTTTAACCGAAAACAATAGACATAATTTTCTGCATATATCTCGGGAGTAAATCGCCAAATATTCATTCCAACAAAATCTGTGGGGAGGAACGAAACAAAACTCTATTTCCAATAAAATCTTCCCGCAAACAACACGAGTTTCCGTATATTGCAACGAAACAAACACAACGGAAGTGACAATCACTTACTTCTCACATATTCAAAGTACGCACGCACGCACGCACGAACACACACACATACACACCCACGCACACATACATACACGTACGAACACCCCCTCCCCCCCACACACACACACCCACGCCACACACATTCCCCCCCCCACACACACACACACACACATACACTCACGCACACAATCACACACACACGCACACCCACGCGCACGCACACACACACCCATACACACAAACACACTCCGCACACAGCCCAGACACACACACACACACACCCAGACACACACACATCCCCAGACACACACATTCACACACATGCACACACACACACACATTCACACACACGCACACACCTCCCCCTCCCCACACACACACATCCACACACACGCATACAACCACAATGATTCAGCTAATATTCCGTCGCTCCAGGCAACACGAAGCTACGCTCTCAGTACACACCGGTCTGATCACGGGAATTTCCACGGTTCTGAAGTCCCCAGTCGACTTCTTCTTAATCGGACGGTGATACAGTAGCTCGTGAAAAACATGATCAAACTCATGTAAAGAAACAACGACCCTATTTACAGCAAACCGCTACAATAAACCAAAATCATCTGTGTTCGTTCTGTTTGCTATCTGGATAAAATACAGAGCTGGTTTGTTCCTTTTTTTTACCGGCTTCATTTCGCTCATTTCATACCAAAGTGTAGAATTTTGTTATCGAACACACAATACCTTATTTTTTTAAATTTCTACAATATGTGCTGTTTCGATTTAAATAGTCAGTACTAGGGTTCATTTAGCGCGAAGAACTGAAAGAACTGACGAAACTCTAATATTTTCAAATGAAATTCATCACAAAACACAAGGAGGTGTAACAAATGAAGGCATGTCTTATTGCTTCTGTAACTACTGCTGACTTGTTATTTATTTATGATTCGTTTATTGATACTGTGAGCAGTTCAGGCTGCTTGGGGGTAAGACGATGAACTGAGAGTTTTTGAAAAAGAACGATACAATACTTAGTTGAGGTGCTGCCCCGGAATATACGAAGGAAGACACGAACGAACAAACGAAAGAACAAACTAACTAACCAACCAACCAACAAACTAACTAACTAACTAATTCAATGTAAAGGAATCATTCTTGAGAAGCTAACAGTTCCTCAGCCAGTCAATAAACTCCTCGAATTTCTAGAAACTGAGTGTTCATTACCAAGCTTCAAAAGAGCCAGCCACTTGTCAATATCATAAGCCAGATCAATAAAGTCCATAACCTAAATCTTTTTTTTAATATCCAGTCTATTATTGTCCTCCCATCTACACCTAGGACCTCCGAGTGGTCTCTTGCTCTCAGGTGTCCCCACCAAAACAATATATACACCTCTCTTCTCACCCATACATGCTACATGCTCCGTCTGTCTCATTCTTATTGATTTGGTGACCCTGAATTATGGCAGAAGACCAGTTGGAAGGCACAGAGGAAGATGGGTAGATGCAGTGGACAGAGATGATGAGAGGATGTTGAAATGCAAGAAATGGAGAAGGTAGGCTGAGGACAGAGATACCTGAAGGTGGGGAATGGAGATGCCAAGGCCCAAGTTGGCCTGTAGCGCCAAAGAATAAGAAGAAGAAGAAGAAAAAGAAAAGAAGAAAAGAAGAAAAGAAGAAGAAGAAGAAGAGTGTGCAGTGAAGAGAACAAATCACGAAGCGCCTAATTATACAATTTTCTCCAGTCTCCCATTACTACCTTCCTTTCAGCCCAACTAACCTCCTCAGCACTCTATTCCTGGATACCCTCTCTCTAAGCCGGAAAGCAGAATAAACTCCAGTAAAACCGATCCAGATATCCGATCTTCGTGCAAAGATTTCAAACCGAGTGCCACTGCATATGAATCACCTGCTGCAACTCTAAAGTAACTTTGGTGGTACGTCTTCATGTCTATATAGGCTGTTCCCCATACAGGGTCTGTCTCCTCCTGGACCAGTACCGGAGGACCCGGAACTGAAAAGCGTGATGGTCGCTGCCCAGGGATCGCTACGTAAGACATTCTCGGAGCTGGAGTCAGCAGCAGACAGTGCCATGACGTCAGCACGGGAGGTCTTGGAGTCAGCCACTTTGCAGGCCAACCACACAGTGCTGACCTCCCAGACACCGCTCATGGATCTGCTGGGGTCCATCAGCAGCACCATAGTCAATGCTGTGTCCCAGGCAAGGCAATTTGGCACAAATGTGACGTCATGCGTCTCGGGTCAGGAAGACGCAGCCAGGAATATCGTCAAAGAGACGGGTAAGGCAAATTCGGTGCAGCGACAAGACAAAACCATCACGTTACCAGAGATTGCATATTTACTCAAATAAATGCTGTCCGAGAACACGGCCTTTGAGATAATTAAAATTAAAGATAGGGAAAAATGTGGAATGACAACTTGATGAAACAAGGTAATTTTATTAATATATTCTTAGCTCGAAATGTTTCGGGTATATACGCCCATCATCAGGAGCATCAGATGTTTTTGGACGGGCGGTAGTCTTGAGAGCCGGTGCGTGGTTTGTGTCACATACAATCCACGCAGCAGCTCTCAAGACCACCACCCAATCAAAAACTCGGTGCAGGAAACCATATGCTGCAACTCAATATCTAATGCTCCTGATGATGGGCGTATGTACCCGAAACATGTCGAGCTAAGAATATATCAATAAAATTACCTTGTTGTATCAAGTTGGCATTCCACATTGTTTCATGAGGAAGATGCACGGTCAAACAACCCCAAAGATAGGGAAGTTTGTCCCTGTCGATACTATGAATGCGTATGGCAGCCTGGGATAGGCTTATAGCTCCACTCATTGTCAATCTCAACACTAGGTGGAAGTAAATGATCAGCCTCACGCCCCGGCCGATGTATTTCCAGAAGAAAACACACGGTACCCATTAAGTAGGAGGTTGGGTTGGCAACACAACCGGTCTGGGCGTTTTGGAGAAGAAAATATCTCGCCCCTACCTGGATTCGAAACCCGGATCGTCCAGTCCGTATCCCAGCCGATATGCCAACTGTTAACTAAGCCTGATATTACTTTTCAATAAATTACATTTTGTAGCCGCAATTGCCCAAAGTCGAAACCTAGAAGCATGGTTATGTTGTGTCGCAATTTGCGGTGTAATGGGGGTGGGGGTGGGGGGATGTCGATATTGTAACAGTGAGACGCGGAACAATAACTTCACTTTGTCAGGAATGGTACATCTCCTACACCAGTGGCACCAGTTTGTGCATCAGAACACAACTCAATGGATCGTTAATTATCATTTTATGTTTCAAACAAAATTGTTATACAGGAAACCTTCCCAAATTTGTAACGCACTGAGCTCTCGAAGCTTAGTCATATGCTATCGGAAACAGCCTGATCCTAATAATACCCGGAAGAATCACGAATTAGTAACCCGCAGGCAGCAGGTTAATAAAAACACCACATTTTATTCTGACAGCTGAATTTCGGCGCACGGATGGCTTGGTGGGAGAGTTGAGGAATTTGGGGGTTCAAAGATGGCGGATGGTAGCCAGAGAGACAGAGAGAGTAATAAAAGAGGGCAAGATGTTCCACAGGAGGTCGAGGGTCACAGCAAATATAGTGCTACTGCTGCTGCTGCTGCTGATAATGATATTAATAACGTGCAGTTCAGCAAATCAGTAGCACTGCTTTCTGGAACCTGCTAATTCAGTCTTAAGGGAAGGCCGCAATGTATTCGATCTTATTTTTCTCGAATATCTTATTTGTTTCGTTCAATGTAAAATAAATAAACACACAAACGGAACTGAAATGTTAAAGACTGAAATGCAATGACCGGCTGTTCTGATGACACTGACCTATCTCTCTTTCTCGTTCCGATGTATTGTGTAAAACGGACATATGGAACGTATTACTCCTCGAACCTCAAATTTTTGCTTAAAGTTTCAACTCTACGTCTCGTCTTTACGTTCGGTCTCTTAACAGGCACTACGCACTACGCACTACGCAGGTCACAACACAAACCACACAGTCGAATTATATCTCCCGCGCAGCACATTTGTTCTTATGCTGCATTTCGCAAGATAACGCTATTGTAATTGTGGTGTACGGCTGGTGATTTCAACGCCAGAATAGCACAGGAACTTAATCAATAATCCACATATGACGTCACACCACGTTACTGTTGTCGTCAACGATCTTCCGACGACAAATGTCTGAATTTCAACGTCGTTCAGGTTCGTAGATCGATACAGACATTTCGGAAACACGCCATTACGGAGATACGTGTAAGTGGATGTTTCTGTGAAGGTAGCTCCGTCTATCCCGAAGATGGAGGCAGCGTTCCTTCAAAACATGTGTGCCAAACTGAGAACTTAGACATTATGAAAACTCAAAAGACACTCCTGACCTCAGCGCATGTCATAACAGCTTGAAAACCTACACGTGAGTAATATGGCCGTGACTGATTTACTGATCGACTGACTGCGAAAATCAAACACACAAAACTGTGATTTCACACGTCACTGTATCCTGGCATAAAATCCGAAACATCGCTGACAGAAAAACTGACAATTAGTTTCAGAACCTACCTACTGCTGAGCTACACTTTACAGTGTAGGACACACAAATTAAGGGAGACCTGCATACAGATAAGCACTGATGACCTTAGTGACACAAACGTTGTGTATAGTATTCTTCTGGCATAATAAGTTTGACAAAGGCAGAATGTGTAGAAAGCATGGAGGGTATACAAAATCCATACCAACTTCGAAGGGAAATTTCAGGGCAAGAAGAGACTTGGAACATATACATGTAGGCAAGAAGATAATATTGAAGTGGATCTAGGGAAATGAATTTTACTTCATCCAATCAGGATGCTGTCTGAAGACTGATCTTAGTCAATACGATAATGAATCTCGAGCTGATTTAGGAGAAAATGAATATTTGTTCCCTGTTTAAATTCTCAAACTTTCAAATATTATTCAGTTTTAAGCTAAACTTTTTTTTTAAATGCAGGTAAAATTAATTATGATCAATCTGTACTCTCTTCGTACAAGCTCGTGGATTGATAAACGGCATTACAGAACACACATCTCTCCACCATCGTTACAAATAATTTTCACCCACCCACAGGAGGCACCATTGTCGGCTGTGTCACCCGAGAGATCAAGAAGGCCGTAGACCTTGCTACCAACATGTTCAGCGTGGCGACCTCTGCCAAAAACCTGATTAATTACGCCCCCAAAGAGCTGCGCATCTGTCTGCCCTCAATCATCCCAACTGTCGAAGAAATAGTGAAGATCCCTTCGTGCATCGGAACGGAGATCAGCGCCTTCAGCTCTAAAGCCATGAAGATTGTTAGGGTCCTGGCTGCTTATCTGACCGAAGGAGGGCGTCTGGTAGAGGTACTAGGTAGCGACCTGAAGAAATGCTCAGCCGCACAGATTGAAGCAGGAATTCAGAAAGTACGACAAATTGAACACAGCATCGTGGCCTGTGTTCAGCGCCAGATAAGTGTCTGAACATGTAACTTAGGTTGTAGAATCAACATTTGTAACCAGAAAATAAATATTACAGTTTGTAGCGTAACAATGTTAAATTTGTTCACACAAACATGCTAGTCGCCACGTATCATTCTACCAATTTGTTCATCCAAACTTGCTAGTCGCCACTTATCATTCTACCAATTTGTTCATCCAAGCATGCTAGTCGCCACGTATCATTCTACCAATTTGTCCTTCCAAACATGCTAGTCGCCACGTATCATTCTACCAATTTGATCATCCAAACATGCTAGTCGCCACGTATCATTCTACCAATTTGTTCATCCAAACATGCTAGTCGCCACGTATCATTCTACCAATTTGTTCACCCAAGCATGCTAGTCGCCAAGTATTATTGTACCAATCTGACAACAGAAATATTGGCTTAGCAACTAACCGAATAACTAACTGCCTGGCTGAAATGTTGTGACACAGAGAGCCATCGAGACGCTAAAATATCAGACGACGGAGCGATCGTTTCAGCAATGTCGATAACCTGACGGAGACAGTGGCAAACACTGACTGAAACCGAATGACAGCATGATTGACCGGTTCAGGGCGGAGAGTTCCTCATTGACCGAAATTAATGACTTTGTGAAAGATACATCAGGAGATATAATGCATAAAACTAAATGGGACCTGGTTCGGCCAGTTTACTGACGACGAGATATAAAAAAGGAGAAATGTAACGGTGTAGTTGACAACAAAGAGCTTAGATAATGTCTTTAACAAATTTCCACGAGAAAAGTTGCGTGAGTTTTCATTAACCAAAATCTGATCCCGCAATGGTTCCGGTGGTTAGTTGTCGGCGTCTCACTGAGTCGAAACTTCCGTTTATTTATTGGATCCCTTCCGTTCCTACGTCGAAACTTCTGTTTATTTTATGGAACCTTCCGTCCCTACGTCGAAACGTCTGTTCACTTGTTGGATCCCTTCTGTCCCTACGTTGAAACTGCAGGTTATTTTTAGACCCCTTCCGTCCCTACGTCGAAACGTCTGTTTATTTGATGGATCCCTTCCGTACCTACGTCGAAACGTCTGTTTATTTCATGGATCCCTTGCGTCCCTAAGCCGCAATTGCAGTGAACCCCCAGGTAGCTAGCCACAAGGGCAGCGTCACTAAGTGTCGACCAGAGGGCCCGCACGATTCGGCCCTCGGTTCTTTGAGCCCTGAAACTCGAATAATCGGGTTTTGTGGGGAATGATTAGTTCAACAAGAACACAATAAAATGTAACACAGTAATAACAATTGTATTGATAAACTTAACAAGGCATAATGGATAGGAATAGGTGATGGACGCTTGTGTATGCGGTAATGAACATTCGGTTTCCATAAAATATGGGGAATTTCTTTCACTATCTGAGGAGCTGTTAGTTTCTAAAACGCACTCAGATCCATGGAGTTAGTTATTTAGTTGGTTAGTTGGTTAGTCACTCAGTCAGTCAATCAGTCAGTCAGTCAGTTAGTCAGACAGTGAAAGTTATTACAGTCAGAAATTCTTGTTACTTTCATCGCATCTAAAGGTGTCTTCCCTTAGTTCATTAAATTGCACAATATCCTGCAGACCACTAAGAGCAGTTTAAAGATTCATAACTGTACATCTTTTTGTGCTCCCAGAAATCTTTGTCTTGCACGACGTTTATCGTTGTTGTTATTCAATCAAATATAAAATAACAATAACAAATACAACACAACAATATTGTTGTGTTGTATTTGATGAATTTGGGTGCATTAATTTGTCTAATTATCACGTAACACTATAACTAACTGCAAGGAGTAGAGTTCTTGTTGAGAAGCTAACAGTTGTACAACTAGTCAACAACAACAACAGTAACAACAACAGCAACAATAACAATAACAATAACAACAACAACAGCCAATACACTTTCCCTGCATTTTAATTGATCTTTTAAGAAAAATAATTTCTTTATTCACACAAATGAGATTTCTATACAGGGTGTTTCAGAAGAAATAGTAAATATTTTAGGAGGTGGTAGTATGGACTATTCCGAGTAAATAATTTCATATAAACATGTGTCCAATTTTCAATGAGTGTGGAGATACAGCTGTTTGAATGTTACGCATAAAAAGCCTTAAAAAAGTACGAAGGAAAGACAAATGATGTATTGATTGCATTTATTGGTTATGTAAATTATCTCAACAAATTGCAACAGTTCATATTAAGTGTTCAAAATTCCCACCATCGACTTCAATGCACTTTTCAGCCCTCTTGGCAACAGTAAGTGTAGCTCTCCTGAGGTCGTCTTGGCGTTCTTGCTTTATGAGGGCAGCACTATTCATAATGCGAGCGACCAATTCGCCTCTTGTGTTTACTTATTCTTCGTAGACTTCGCTTTTCATCCATCCCCACAGACAAAAATCTTATCCGTACGCGCCAACTTCAAACAGCTGTATCTCCACACACATTGAAAAGTGGGCACATGTTTATATGAATTTATTTACTCGGAATAGTCCATACTACCACCCCTAAAATATTTACTATTCCTCCTGAAACACCCTGTATAGTATGCTACAGACAGACACAAAAATGTAAATTTAAAAACGCTAAACATAATGATGAGTACAAAACAACGAACTCTTTAACGTAGAATTCTTCGAAAGCTGACAGTCGTTAAGCTTGTCGTGTATTCCTGTGTTACTGAACCCTACTTTTCATTCTCCAAACCACGCCTAGTTTCCTCAAGCAGCCCTTCTCTTTACGTTTACCGTATGCAATTCCGCCTACTTTCGTCCCCTCTTCCACATGAGCTTCAGGTTCCACCTGCTGCTTTCACGTCTGATTTCAGTGCTGTATTTAAAATCTGTCAAAGAGTAAACTGTTCAACAACCGTATTACAGGACACAGACACTTTGATGTTTCTGTGGCCGTGCATCATTGGTACAATAAACATAAACAGCCAACTAGATGCAACAATAACAAATTTTATTGATAATTACAATTAGCTTAACATGTTTCGGGCGATAATTTCGCCCATCCTCAGGAGCACTAGACTGTGTTTACAGCTTGTGGTGTAATGTACCATAAGCTGTAAACACAGTCTTGTGCTCCTGATGATGGGCGAAATTATCGCCCGAAACATGTTAAGCTAATTGTAATTATCAATAAAATTTGTTATTGTTGCATCTAGTTGGCTGTTTGTATTATTACACAGACACTTATTTTGCAATAATGGCCTTAAAGCAGATACTAAGCACTCACAAGGATCTGTGTTACGGAATACGATACATAGTCTCGCAAACAGTCTACAAAACACAAACTGCTTCCCGTTTGTTCAGGTTTCGCGATTATCTGCACGCCTCATATAAACTGCTGAAGTATGTTGTGTGCTGACAGTAGCCTTGCACCTTACGTTCAGCAGAATGTTTCTACAAAAGTGGCTTCCAACTACTTCTTCGTCATGCTGGTGCTCAGCGTTGTGCAGGTAAGCATGGTTAAGCAGGCGTTCCAATCGTGCCACATGACTTGGGACAAATTGCTGCATTCTACGTTACACCACCGTGTTGTCTAAAAAGTTGGTGTTGATGTTTCGAAAAAATGTTGTGACTCCATCTTCATGGTGTAAGTTGCTTAAAACGGACACATTTTAATCGTCCGGAAAGTGTGTGTCCAGCTACTAGAACGTGCCATGTTATAACCCAGATAACCACAATAGCATCTGCAAAGATTTAGTTTCATGTAGGCCGTGAACAACACAAGAATAACGAAATGGGTGGGGCATGTAGCACGTATGGGGGAGAGGAGAGATGCATGTAAAATTTTGGTGGGGAACAAGATCACTTGGAATATCTGGGCTTAGATTTGAGGATAATATTAAAATGGATCTTCAAGAAGAAGAATGGTAGAGTACATGGATTACATTAATCTGGCTTAGGATATGGAAAGGCGGCGGACGCTTGTGTATGCGATAATGAACTGGGGTCTATAAAATGTGGGAGACTTCTTGACCAGCTACAGACCTGTTAGCTTCCTAAGAGGGAGCCTGCCCCATGGAGTTAGTAGGCAATTCGGAGAACTTAACGTTGACACCGTAGACACCTGATTTAGTGTAACATCTTGGTACTTCGAAGGACTGAGGAAAAACACGAAAACGATCAGGATATTTTGTGTGGCAGGCAAGATGCGAACCTGGCACCAACCGAATGGAAGTCATAAGCGATACCACTAGTGTTCACCTGCTGTGTAAGTAACATAACAGGCTGCTGCCATGATGTTAGGATTTTCAGTATTCTCGTGTTGTAACTAACGGCTAGAAGGTTAATTATACAGGAACATGGCTTCGCCAGTTGTCTGATGTGAATGCCAGGCTCACTGTCTCGTATTTAGGGAAGTCAGTAAACCGCGGGTCAACGAGGAAGGGATGCTGAGGAAGACGTATGGGTATACGGGGGCAGAAGTAAGAGGAGACTGCATGATACTGCATAATGAGATGCATCATGATTTCTACGTTTCGCCAAATATCATTCTGCTAGAAAATTCAAGGAGAATGAGATGGGCCGAACATGTGGCACGCATGGAAAGAAGGGTAATGTACATCGTGTTTTGGTGAGAAAACCTGAAGGAATGAGACCCCTTCAAAAGTTTAGGAATAGATGGAAGAATCATATTAAAATGTATCCTAAAGAAGTGGGATTGGAAAGCGTGGACTGGATTAATCTGGCTCAGGATAGGCATAATTGGCAGGCTTATGCGAAAAAGCTAATGAAACTTGGGGGCTCATGGGTGTTTAAACCTCTTCTTTGGTGTACAGATATTTTGTAACGAAACTGTCACACGCAATCTATCTGACATGAATTTCATAACTTCGTGTGATTCATTCGCTTTGTTTTTCATCTCTGAAGCTTCAGTTTGTCCAGTCGACCGCCGCCGTCGAAAAACGAGGTCTAGAGAACATCGCCATCATCGGACCAATCCTGCAAGGTGCGATGAATCAAGGTGACAAACGTTACAAACGGAATAATATCGTCGCTAGTTGGAGGGTTCACAAAGGCTCAGGGCCTTCTTCAGAACTACGCTGCCCAGGCTACTGCGGTGAACGCAGCTGCTTAGGGGACACTGGAGAGACTTCTGCAGACAGCGGTCCACAAGACTGGGGAGATACGTAGTTGGCAACGAACCGTAGTACGGATGGAACAGCACGCTGTTTGCCGTTGGACAGGAGGAAAACGCTGCAAGTTTTGTCCACCAGGCAGGTAGGTAGAACAAAGCGAGTTTTCATGCTTCCGAAGCGATGTAGCCAGAATCTCCGCTACTGTGGGATACTATGCTCGGTTACTGGTTGTTTGTTGTCCAGCGTTCGAATACCGTACATTGGTCTCATCTCCAGCGGCTGCTGTCCAATAAACATCCTTTACGACATGGGCATCCAGATTTTTATGGTAAAGTACCACACCAGGTTCGCAGGTCGCACGTAACAACAAGTCGTACTCCTAACCGCCCAAAATGTTGTGTGACTTTTGTAGTACCCACGTAATTCACAAATGTGGCACAGGGTAGAAGACCCATGAATTACGATGTCCAAAGTTTGGGCTACACACACCCAGTGACGGACGGCAATATCCCAGAACGAACCTCTAAAGTAGGGGTTAATATGAGTTTAAATTTCTCGCATCATCTTGTGTCCATACTTGTGACACCATGTGGACGTGTACATGACACTAACTTTCCGAAGGGACATGCTGGCTCCATCTTTGGAGTTAACTTAGAATTCTGTAGGTCTGAGTGACCACATTCAATGTATTGCAGTAATTAATGATACCCTAAATCCTAGAGGATGCAGGACTTAGGAAATGATATTGACAGAGGAAGACAGAAGTACTCGGAGAAAACCCCTGGTTGTTGCCACTTTTCCACCACAAATCACACATACAGCGGAATGGGAGTGAATCCGAGTCTCCGCGGCGACAGGGCGATCACTAAGAGTCTGAGCCATGGCACGGCCTTGTTCCGCTGTCAGAACCTCCGGTTGTGGTAAACTTGTACTGACGCATTTCAGTTCGCAACGTCAAGATTCAGGTCTCGCTTCGCTTATAGAATTTTTCCGCAGAACACGCACTGCTGTGTAAACAAGGACGCTCGTTAGCAACATGACTTGTACTGAAAACTGCAAGATCTAACAGAACCACAAAATGGGCCTTAGGAAAGCTTAATATCAGAATAGTTAATTTCAACATAGGAACGGAGCCGCTTAAAATTAAACTGAAACAATTTCTTTTGTTATCTTCAACTCTTACCCACTTCCTACTTTTCGTGTTTCAATTTCGTAGAATCTCCCCCCCCCCCCCCCCCCCCCTCCCTCCTCCTATCTTTCTTTTTTATATCAAAAATACACAACCTCAAAATTTTTAATTTTTTTAAATGTTAATGGAAGCTATAAAGTAAGTTTTT
>Ga0123353_10007114_pt1 | contig 15059 bp, 13 predicted proteins | sample TergutLab28metaG_3_FD_92763 | JGI IMG/M metagenome (GOLD analysis project Ga0123353, IMG submission 92763) | Labiotermes labralis P3 segment gut microbial communities from Petit-Saut dam, French Guiana - Lab288 P3 | ecosystem: Host-associated > Arthropoda: Insects > Digestive system > Gut ... | reverse complement strand
GCCAGGGCCATGGCCTGCGGCGTGGGGAAGCGCGCGAACAGCGCCGGGGTCACCAGGTTCACCCGGGCGTCGGTGCACTGGGCCGCCAGCCGGACGGACACCAGCAAGTGAAACGGGTCCACGTGCTCCAACGAGCACAGGGCGTCGGGGTATTCAGCTTTGAGCAGCGCCGTGATGCGCTGTGTTTTTTCTTTTAAATCAATCATGGGCAGCCTCCTTACTGCCTCTATTTTACATGGTTTGCGCGTGAGTGTCAAGCGCGATGTCGCCCGCCGCCCAATCCCCCAGGCTCCTCCCCGTGGGAGGAGCTCCACCCGCAGGCGGTGAGGAAGACATCGCGGAGCAACGTCCCCCTACGCCACCAGCAGCTTCACCACCTCCTCCGCCGCCTCGGCGATATTCTTCACGTCCCCCGGTCCCGGCAGCCCCTGCGGGGTGTAGAGGCTCAGCTGCTCCATGCCGAAGGTGAAGATCGAGGGATCCAGCAGGGCGCGGGCGACGGTCTCCCCCGGCAGGTTCATGCCCTTGGGGTAATCTTTCGTTATAATAAAAAATCTTGCCCGCTTGAGCACCACGCCCATGCGCTTGAGCGCCGCGAAGTCCAGGCGGTTCTGCCGCCGCTCGGCCACGATGCGCTGTGCGCTGCGCGGCCCGATGCCCGGCACCCGCAGCAGGTCCTCCTTGCCGGCGCACTGCACGTCCACCGGGAAAAACGCGGGGTGGTGCAGCGCCCAGTTGCACTTCGGGTCCAGATAGGGGTTGAAGTCCGGGTTGCGCTCGTCCAGGATCTCCTCGGCGTCGAAGTGGTACTGCCGCAGCAAAAAATCGGCCTGGTAGAGCCTGTGCTCGCGCAGCAGCGGCGGCTTGGTATCCAGGGCGGGCAGCAGGCTGTGCTCCGCCACAGGGATATACGCCGAGTAGAACACTCGCCGCAGCGAATATTTCCTGTACAGCCCCTGCGCCAGCCGCATAATGTGCAGGTCGCTTTCGGGGCTGGCGCCGATGATCATCTGCGTGGCCTGCCCCGCCCCCGCAAAGGCGCTGCGCGCCATTCCCCCGCGGCGCCTTGTTTGGATCAGCCCCTGCGAGGTATTCGATACTACGGACAATGCGCCCTGCCGCCCGGGAGGCAGCCCCAGCGGCGAGACCTGCTCCTCCTTCATGCGCTTGATCTGCCCCATGGGCCCCAGGATCGCCTGCCGGGACTTGTCCGGGGCGAACCGGTTCAGGCTCGCCTCGCTGGGGAACTCGATGTTCACGCTGATCCTGTCGGCCAGGCAGCCCGCCTGCCAGATCAGCTCCTGCGAGGCCCCGGGGATGGCCTTCACGTGCAGATACCCGTTGAAGCGGTACTCGTGCCGCAGCAGCTCCAGCACGCGCACCATGCGCTCCATGGTGTAGTCGGGATTATTTAGCACCCCACTCGATAAAAACAGGCCCTCGATATAGTTGCGCCGGTAGAACTGTATGGTGAGCGACGCCAGCTCCTCGGGGGTAAAGGTGGCGCGCGGCACGTCGTTGCTGCGGCGGTTGACGCAGTACGCGCAGTCGTAGGCGCAGGCGTTGGTCATCAGCACCTTCAGCAGCGAGATGCAGCGCCCGTCCTCCGCGAAGGAGTGGCAGCAGCCGCAGCCCATGGCGCTGCCGATCCCATCGGCGGTGGGCGCGCGGTTCACGCCGGAGGAGGTGCAGGCGGCGTCGTACTTCGCGCCGGCGGTGAGGATTTCGAGCTTTTCCGTAAGGTCCATAGAGGCGCTCCTGTTCGTTGTCGCTCCGCGATACTCCCTCTACTTTTGCAGCGCTAAGGCCTACAAAAGTCACCCGAGGTGACAGCTCCCTCACGAGGGAGCCAGGGGATTTCGCGTTGTCTCCCCCGGTTCGCGGCCTGCCGGACCGGGGGAGTAAATATATATCCGAACACACAACACGTATGTTCGGATATATTATAGCACAAATTTTCGATTTGTAAAGGGGGTATGCGAAACTTTTTTAGATCGGCTTCACCCAGCGCATCCACAGCCACCCAAACAGGACATACTTCAGAACAAACTGAAGCCACTCCGGCCAATCGGACCAGAAATACCTCGGCGTAACAACGGCGTTGGCCTCCCAGACGGCATAGAGCGTCACAGCCGCGTTGGCCGCATAGTCCGCGCCCGCGGCATATACCACCGCGCCGGTTGGGCTGGTGGCCCAGCCCTTGAAGGTGTGGCCGTCACGCGTAGGAACTATGCCGCTGAGCGCCAGGGTCACGCCTTCGGTTTTGGTTTGGGCGGCGGGCGCGCCGGAGCCGCCGTTGGCGTCATAGGCTACAGCGTAGGTGGCGGGCGTTATGGGCGGGGCATCGGCCTCCCAAACGGCATAGAGCGTCACAGCCGCGTTGGCCGCATAGTCCGCGCCTGCGGCATATGCCACCGCGCCGGTTGGGCTGGTGGCCCAGCCCTTGAAGGTGTGGCCGTCGCGCGTAGGGATGGTGTTGCTGAGCGCCAGTGTCACGCCTTCGGTCTTGGTTTGAGCGGCGGGCGCGCCGGAGCCGCCGTTGGCGTCGTAGGTGACGGCATAGCTGAACACACCCGCGGCGGTTAGCAGCTCCCTTATTTTGACGATCACACCGTCGAGCTCTTGTTTTGCTTCGGCCCAGTTGCCGGCATTATAGTGCTGACGCAGGCTAGTTTCTTCCATAAGCGAACCGAATTGGGCCCCAATCGTGTTTTTTTCCTCCTCGCTTAGATTGGAGTTCCAAAGGGCCCACTGAAATTCCCCAAGCTTGGCATAGGAATCCATAAGCGCCAGGAAATCCGCCTTGAGATAGGCGCTGTTCAGCGGTTGATACCGATCGGCGACTTCCGCCAGATAGGCGTCGTAGTTCGCTTCCATCTGCGCCTTCAGCGTACCGGCCAGAAACATGGCGACTGTCGCTTCCCCGAATGTTTCTACCACGTCCATAAACGCTTTGAACGCCGCCGCAGCCTCCGTTGTCTGTGCCTCTTTCTCCGCCGCCTGGACTTTCTCCTTGAATTCCTCCAGCTTGGTCCCATCCTCCAGCGCGTTGGCATCTATGCATGCGGTTAGGGCAGCCAAAATAGCGGGTATGGAATCGGGCTTAAAAGCCAGACAATAATCTAAAAAGCCCTTATAAATTTGATCTAGCTGCTCCAGCTGTTCTCCCGTCAGGTCAGCGATGCCTACGGCGCCCGCGCAGGTCGTGAATACGCCAAGCAGCAGCAGCGCCGCCAGGGCGGTTGCCAGGATACGTTTCATTGTTTGTCCTCCCATTTTCTCGAAATTTAAATTCCGCAAAATAATTTTGCAGCGCTTAGTATAGCAGATTTACCTAACTTTGTCAAGCCCCCAGCACCCCGTCAATCCCCTCCCGCACCTCGTCGTCATACGCCCAGTTGTTGGCCTCCAGCAACCCATAGACCGCCCGCACCATGTCATAGTACACGCAATCCCGATACGCCTCGTTGGCCAGGAAAGCCTCGAAGCTCGCGATCACGTCGGGGTCCGCGGGGCCGTTGCGGAAATCCGCGCCGGGGTGGCCGACGGTCTTGTTGCCGTGCAGGTACTCCTCCAGCAGGTCCATCGCGGTGGTGGTGTAGTCCCAGTCGGGCGTTTCGTCGTTCCATTGCGTGATGAACCCGGGGTGCTTCGTCTCGAACGCGGCCTTGCGCACGATGATCCCCGCCAGCTCGTCGAAGGACACCTGCAAATAGCCGTAGGACCAGAGGGCCTCCGCGCCGTCGGCGGCCAGCTCCGCCAGCCAGGCCGCGCCGCCCTCGCTGAGCCTGCCGCGCAGGGCCTCCCCCAGCGCGCCGTAGGACACAAGCAGCGCGTGGCTTTCCCCCTCGTCGAAAGCCTCCACGCGGAACAGCGGCAGCTCCGGGTCCCTGTCCTCGGGGATATACCAGTCATTCTCCTCGGTGAAGGCGTAGGCCGTCCGGCGCAGGCAGCTCACGTAGGCGCGCAGGGCCTCGTCGGGGACAAAATAGCCGTCGAAGTATGACAGGAACGCGTCGGCCTGTTCGGGCGTGTCGATCCCTATGCTCGCCGAGAGGACGTCCTCGGGGTCGATGGCTTGCATGGATTGCGTCGTGACGCTTTCCCGCGTTGTGGCGTTTTCCCGCGTTGTGATCTCGGGCTTGGGCGTTTTCTTGCAGGCACTCAGGCCCGCGAGCAGGCACAGGGCCAGGCACAGGCAGAACAGTTTTTTCATGGCGAAGTCTCCTCCCATAAATTGAAGTAAGTCACTTATGTCAGTATAGCATGTCCGCGATGGAAAATCAAGGAAAACCTCAGCACCCCGCCGCCAGATACAGCACCGCGATCACCAGCGACAGCGAAAACCCCTCCCGCAAACACAATACCCCCGCCCCGAGCGCCGCAAAAAACAGGCACGCCAGCGAGACGGCCGTCACCACCCGGCTCGCGGCCGCCTCATTCACATGCCTGCACAGAAAAAAATACAGCGCCCGCCCGCCGTCCAGCTGGCGCACGGGCAGCAGGTTGAACAGGCCGAACCCCAGGTTGATATAGCGGAAATCCGGGGGCACGCGCAGCAGCGTCGCCTGCGGCGCCGCGAAAAAAGCCCCGGCCAGCAGCAGGCTCACCGCTGGCCCGGCCATGGCGATGGCGATCTCCCGCCCAAAGCTGACCCGCAGGCCCGGCGGGCGCTCGATGCGCATGCCCGCGGCGGTCAGGCAAATCCGGCTGGCGCGGGCGCGAAAGGCGGCCATGGCGGCCAAATGGCCCAGCTCGTGCAGGGCGGCGAAGCCCAGCGCCAGCCCAAAGCGCCGCGCGGGCCCCGCGGCCAGGCAAAGCGCCGCCATACCCACGAAATAGGCGCTGACGTCAACGGGCACGCGGGTTTTTATGGTTATGTTGTATTTCCCCTTGTCTTTTCTGTTGTGCTGGTGTATAATTGGGCCGCAGCTTTTTATAGCTGTGAAAAATATGACTTTAGGGAGGAACAAAGCATGAAGAAGATCCTCAGCACCCTGCTGACCCTGGCGCTGCTGCTGGGCATGGGCTCGGTGGGCGCAAGCGCCCTGTCCCTGCCCAAGCCGAAATTCGAGTTCCCCTCAGCCTCGGACGTCCTGAACCTGCCCAAGCCGAAGATAGAGCTCCCTGCGCCTTTCGCCGCGGGCGAAAGCGCCTTTACCCTGCCCAGGCCGAAGCTTGAAGCCCCCGCGTCTTTCTCCGCGGTTTTCCCAACGGGCGACTTCTCACGAGCGTTGTCCAAGGAGGAACAGGACGAGCTCTATTGGCAGCTCAACGATTTGCTCTGGGAAGCCTACATGGCGGTCGAGATACAGTTGATGCTCTTGGACTATTCGGCGCCTGCCCTTATGTTGCTCGTCATGCGCGATCCCGAGCTTTACCTGAAGGACGGCGTCAGCAACGACGATGTGCAGCAGGCCTTAGCAGAGGCGTTAGAGGAAATAGAGGATTTTCTCAGCCATACGACATCATTTTACTACCTGCTCGATGATGTCCTGATGGATTTTTTCGGCATTGACGGATCAATGCCGGATTGGAGCGATGAGGAGCTCGAAGCGTTCATGGAGGCCCTGAAGGCGGCGCTTGATGACGGCTCGCTGAAAGCGGCGCTTGACGAAGCCGCGAACGCGTATATTGCGGATTGGCAGGCCGCCTATGCCTGCCTGAACGACGCTCTGGCCGCTCTTATAAAGCCGGAGGCCATGGCCTTCGCGGAAGCGCTCTGCGAATTGGCGGCCCTGTATAATGAATTCGATTTTTACTTGATGATGCTGAATCCCAACGGCCTGACGAAGGCGGAAATAGCGGCGCTGGAGGCGATCTATTACGCGATCGAGAATATCATATACGATACGCTGTACGGGACGCTGTACGCGCTGGCGGAGGAAGGCAAATGGGCCGAGGCGGCGGCACTGGTCATCCCGGCCATCGCGGGCGTAGAGGCGCTTGTGACGATCGCCATGAGTGATTCCCCGACTTCGATCTATACCCTGACCTACAACCTGCGGGGCGGCTGGGGCGGGCCAATCAACCTGAAAGTAGCTGTCCCAAAAAATGCCACCGCAACCCTGAGCACTGCCGAGCCCATCAGAGAGGGCTACATCTTCTGCGGCTGGGCAGCAACCTCGGGCGGCACAACGGCGATCACTTCGATTGCAATGAACGGCAACAAGACGGTGTACGCCATCTGGGCGCCGGTCGGCGTCTACTACACCCTCACCTACAACGCCAACGGCGGCACGGGCGGCCCCGCCGCGCAGGCGGGCATCGTGCCCGGCACCACCGTGACCCTGGCCACCACCGGCCTGCCCACCAGGGAGGGCTACGCCTTCGGCGGCTGGTCCGCCACCTCGGGCGGCAAAACGGCGATCACCTCGATCGCGATGAACGGCAACAAGACGGTGTACGCCATCTGGACGCGCACCTACACCCTCACCTACAACGCCAACGGCGGCACGGGCGGCCCCGCCGCGCAGGCCGGTATTGAAACAGGCGCGACGGTGACCCTGGCCGCCACCGGCCTGCCCACCAGGGAGGGCTACGTCTTCGGCGGCTGGTCCGCCACCTCGGGCGGCAAAACGGCGATCACCTCGATCGTGATGAACGGCAACAAGACGGTGTACGCCATCTGGACGGCGGTCGTCGTCCCTCCCGTGACCTACACCCTCACCTACGACGCCAACGGCGGCACGGGCGGCCCCGCCCCCAAAACCGGCATCGTGCCCGGCACCACCGTGACCCTGGCCACCACGGGCCTGCCCACCCGCGCGGGCCACACCTTCAAGGGCTGGGCCCCGGCATGGTATGACGGCGGCGCGCCGCTGATCACGAAGGTGACGGTCAACGCCAACACGACGGTCATCGCCGTGTGGGAGAAGAACCCCGACCCGCCCAAGCCCCACTTCTGGGACAACTGGCCCCCGTTCCTGCAATGGATCCTCCAGTACATCCTCTTTGGCTGGCTTTGGATGAACTGGTTCTAAGCATTTCCTGTAGGGGCGGCATTCTTGCCGCCCGCAACCCTGGAGACAGCCCCCTCCCGCCCCGGGAGGGGTTTTTCACGCTTTCTCCTCCTTCGGCGGGTACCTCCCCTCCCCGAACAGCGGCGCGGGGTCGCAGCGCAGGCCGTTCAGCCTGATCTCGAAGTGCAGGTGCGGCCCGGTGGAGCTCCCCGTGGAGCCCACATAGGCGATCACGTCGCCGGGGCGCAGCACCATGCCCTCCCCGGCGAGGATCTCCGAGCAGTGGGCGTAGAAGGTCCGCAGGCCGCCCGCGTGCTCCATGAGCACGTATTTGCCGTAGCCCTTGTTCTCCCCCGTCTCCAGCACCGTGCCGTAAAACGCGGCGGAGACGGGGTCCCCCTCGGGCGCGGCGATGTCCATGCCGGTGTGCACGCCCTCCTCCCCCGAGATGGGGTGGATGCGGTAGCCGAAGGCGGAGCTCAGATTTCCCTCCCCCACCGGCGGGTAGGGCCTTGCGGTGGTTTCGATGGGGGCGATGGAGCAGCTCTGCCCGGCGTATTCCAGCGCGACGTCGATTCCCCCCGCGGCACCTTTTGTTGGTTCTTCGGTTTGGGCTTCCGCTTCCCTGTAGGGCACCATGACATAGATGTCCTCCTTCAGCGCGGCGAACACGGCCCTGGCCGCCGCCCACACCTCCTTGACGGACATGTCCGTCCGCATCACCCGCGTGTAGGACGCGCGCAGCTGCCGGTAGGTATTGGGCATGGCCTTGCTTGCCCCGAACAGCGCCCCCAGCAGCACCGCGCACACCACCGCCTGGGTGGCCACAACGCGCACCAGAGAGCCCTTCGGCGCCTCCAGGGTGTCCTCCATGGGGAAGTTGTCGTAGGGCGGGGTGTCGTAATTGTCGCGCTGCGCCCTGCGCCTTTCCCTGGCCTGGCGTATCTCCGCGTAACGGGCGTCCGTGGATTCGTAGTTGTCCATGATGTTATCCTCCTTTGGGTGCGGGCGGCAAGAATGCCGTCCCTACAGTTGTCCCTCTGCATATTTATGCGCTAACACCTGCCCATATTATTGCTTTTTCCATAATGATGCGTTATAATGTATGAAGCAGCCTGTAGGGGCGGCATTCTTGCCGCCCGCGTTTCACAACCCAACACCAGAAAGGCCCTTCAATGAAATACCTCATCCTCCTCTACGACGGCATGGCCGACACCCCCGTGCCGGCGCTCGGCGGCAAAACACCGATGCAAGCGGCAAAAAAGCCCATCTTCGACGCCCTGGGCCGGGACGCCGAGGTCGGCATGGTGCGCACTGTGGCCCCCGGGCAAAAGCCCGGCAGCGACGTGGCGAACCTGAGCGTGCTGGGCTACGACCCGGCGCGGTGCTATACGGGCCGCTCGCCCCTGGAGGCCGCGAGCATCGGCGTGCCCATGGGAACGGACGACCTCACGCTGCGCTGCAATCTGGTGACGCTCTCCGATCACGAGCCATTCGAGAACAAAATCATGCTGGACTATGCGGGCGGGGAGATCAATACGGAAGAGGCCGGGGAGGTCATCGCCGCGATAGAGAAGGCCTTCGGCTCGGACGAGTTTACATATTACGCGGGCGTGCAGTACAGGCATTGCCTGCTCTGGCACGGCGCCAGGGCCAAACTGCCCGCCCTGGGGGACCTCACCCCGCCCCACGACATCATCGGCCGGCGCGTGGGCGAATATCTGCCGAAAAGCGAAGCGCGCGAGGCCGCCGCGCCCCTGCTGGATATGATGCGCGGGAGCTATAAGATTCTGAACAGGCCCGGGGCGAAGGCCAACTGTATCTGGCTTTGGGGGGAGGGCACGCGCCCGGCGCTGCCGTCCTTCGAGGCGCGCACGGGGCTGAAGGGCAGCATCATCTCCGCTGTCGATCTGCTCAAGGGCATCGGCATCCTGGCGGGCATGCGCGTGCCCGAGGTGCCCGGGGCCACGGGCTGGCTGGATACGAACTACGAGGGCAAGGCGCGGCAGGCCGTGGAGGAGTTCCAGGCCGGACAGGGCTTTGTCTACCTGCACTTCGAGGCCACGGACGAGGCCGGGCACCGGGGCAACCCCGACGAAAAAATCCGGGGGATCGAGCTGATCGACGACCTCGTTTTGCCCGTCGTGCTGGAGTACCTCGAGGCGCAGGGGGACTACGCCCTGCTGATTTTGCCGGACCACCCCACGCCTTTGGCCGTGCGGACGCACACGTGCGACCCCGTGCCGTACATGCTGTATCGAAAAGAGTGGCATGGCAGCAACCGCGGCGTTGACTGCGTTTGCGAGGAGACGGCGGAGGGGACGGGGAAGTTTTGCGAATCCGGGGAGGAACTGATGGAACGATTTTTGGGGAGGGAATCATGATGGAATATATGAGCGGCTTTGACGAATACAGACGCCTTGGCGAGCCCGAAAAAGCCGAGAAGGCGGAGATATGGCAGGCCGCCATCGGCTTGCAGCAGGTGGACGGATTGACGCCGTCGGAGTACCTCATCGAAACGGCAAAGCGGAACATCGAGGGCGAAATCACCATTTGCGAGGTGCAGGAGCGGCTCGACGGCTACTACAAGGCCAGGCCTGTCAGGGCCGCCGGCGACCGCGCCGAGGAGGCCGACAAGGTCTCCGCCCGCATTGCCGAAATTCTGTCCGAAAAAGCGTTTTCATTCAGCCCCGCCGAATATATCACCATTCATAAGCGCCTGTTTTCGGGTATTTTTGATTTTGCGGGAAACATCCGCGACTACAACATTTCAAAGGCCGAATGGGTGCTCAGCGGCGAAACGGTGTATTACGCCTCCGCCGACAGCATCCGCGCCGCGTTGGATTACGATTTTGAGCAGGAAAAGGCTTTTTCCTACAAGGGCTTGAGCCAAAAGCAAATCGCGGAGCATATCGCCAAATTCGTGTCGGGCCTATGGCAGATCCACGCCTTCGGCGAGGGGAATACCCGCACCACGGCGGTGTTCGCCATCAAGTATCTGCGCACGCTCGGCTTTGACGTCACCAATGACATGTTCGCGGGCCATTCGTGGTATTTCCGCAATGCCCTGGTCCGGGCGAACTACAATGACTACAAGAACAACATCCACGCGACGCTTGCGTATCTCAATCTTTTTTTCGGGAACCTGCTTTTGGGCGAAAGCAACACGCTGAAGAACCGCGACCTGCGTGTCACGGCAACCGCATAAAAAATAACCTAAGAGGGAATACATATGAACTATAGCGACCTCATCGCGGGCATGCGGCGCTTCGGCTCCGGCGACCGGGACATCTGCCTGCACGGCCTGGGCGTCACGGCGGAGCAGATCAGGGAAAACGTGATCCTCGCGCCCTGGTGGGAGCCCGAGACGCTGCCGGGGCTGGGGGAGGCGCGGCTTCTGGCCGTGTCCGCCGCCACAAAAATTTGGGACATCACAAACAATCATCTGGAAATGACGTACATCAAAACCGGGATCGGCGCGCCGCAGTTCGTGGACGCGCTGCTGACCCTGGGCGTCACCGGGTGCAGGAAAATGGTGTTCGTCGGCTCCGTGGGGGCGCTGGACGCGGGCATCGGCATAGGGGACATCGTCATCCCGGCGTATTCCGTATGCGGCGACGGGGCCAGCCGGTACCTCTCGCCCGAGATGGCGCGGGACGTGTTCGGGGAGAAGGCGTACCCCGACCCGGCCATGCTTGAAAAGGCGAAGGCCGAGACCGCCAGGGTCTGCGAAAAAAACAACGTGCGCTGGCACGCCGGGCGCTGCTTCAGCACCGACACGATCTTCGCGCAGTTCGCGCACATCGACGAGATTTTGAAGCTGGGCTGCAGCGTGATCGAGATGGAGACCGCGGCGGCCTTCCGCGCGGCGCGGCTGATGGGGATCCCCCTCGTTGCCCTGTTCAGCGTATCGGACAACACGGTGACGAACAAGTCCCTGGTGAGCGGCAGGACCCCGGAGGAGATGGAATACAGAAAATTTGTCAGGCGCGAGGTGTTCCCGGAGATTATCATGGCGCTTTTCTCTTGACCCCGCCCCGCATCTATGCTAAAATATGATCTGTAGGGGCGGCATCTTGCCGCCCGCATTTCGGTAAGGAGGGCTCACACATGATCCTGAAACTCGAAGAAAACCGCGTCTTCCGCCTCTACCGGGGCGGCAAGCTGCTCGACGAGCTGCACGGCCGCGAGGGGGCCGACGGCTCCTTCCCCGAGGACTGGCTGGCCTCGGTGGTGGAGGCCATCAACCCGCCGCGCGGCGACGCCCCCGAACATGAGGGCCTCAGCCGGGCCATTCTTGCCTGCGGAGAGACGGCTTATCTGCGTGATTTGATCGACACCCCCTTCGGCGTGCTGACCAAATTCCTCGACTCGGCGGAAAGGCTGCCCATCCAGGTCCACCCGGACAAACCCACCGCCAGGCGCCTCTTCAATTCGGACTACGGCAAAACCGAGGCATGGTACATCCTTGGCGGCCGCGAGATCGACGGCGAAGCGCCCTACATCCTCATGGGCTTCAAAGAGGAGGTCACACCGGCGATTTTGAAAGAACTCTTCGAGCGGCAGGACATCGAGGGCATGGCGGCCCTGCTGCACAAGATCCCCGTCACGCCCGGGGAGGTCTATCTCATCCGGGGCGGCTGCCCCCACGCCATCGGCTCGGGGGTGCTGCTGCTGGAGATCCAGGAGCCCACCGACTACACCATCAGCCTGGAGACCCACGACACCCAGGGCAACCCGGTGCCCGAGCAGTTCATCCACCAAGGCATCGGCTTCGAGAGGATGTTCGAGTGCTTCCACTACAACGCGCAGACGCTTGGCGAACTCTTCGCCAGCGCGCGCATGGAACCCAAAGAACTCTCTCCCGGTTACGAAGAACTCATCTCCTACGGCGACACCCCCTGCTTCTGCCTGCGCCGCATGAACGTGACCGGAACACGCACCCAGCCTGCGGGCGACCTCCCCTATACCCTGGCCGTCACCAAGGGCGAGGGCGCCGTCAACGGCATTGCCGTGCGGCAGGGCGACTGCCTGTTTGTTTCCGCCGGCCAGGAGACATATAGCATCGAAGGAGAAATGGAGCTCTTGCAATGCCTGCCGCCGAGGGGGTAAGCTGTTGTGTCGCGAAGCGACGAAAGGAGAAGCTATGCCCATCGAAATCCGCAAGCTGACCCCCGCCCTCGCGGAGGATTACGTGCGCTTCTTTGACGTAACCCCCCATTCCGAGCGGCCGGACAGCTTCAAGTGCTACTGCGTGATGTGGTGCAGCGACAACCACCATCTATTGAACCGGAGATTCCTGCCCTCCGAAAAGATCAGGCGGGAGCACGCCGTCAGATATGTGAAGAACGACATCCTGCAGGGCTACCTCGCCTATTGCGATGGCAAGGTCGTCGGCTGGTGCAACGCCAATACGAAGGCCGATTGCCTGAAATGCTTCAGCTGGCGGGTGGGCATGCGTTCCGTGCCCACGGGGGAGGCCGACAAAAAAATCAAGTCGATATTCTGCTTCGCCATCGCCCCGGAGATGCGGCGGCAGGGCATCTCCAGCCTGCTGCTGGAGCGCGTCTGCCGGGACGCCGCGCGGGACGGCTTCGACTTCGTCGAGGCCTATCCCGGAAAAGAATTCGCCAGCGAGGCCGACGACTTCATGGGGCCCGCCGAGTTATACCGGAAAAACGGCTTCACCATATATACCGAAACGGACGATAAGCTTGTCATGAGAAAGAAGTTAGAAGTGCCGCAATGCTCATTGCCGAAATAGCGCACCCGCTTCCCACATAATCCCCCAAGCTCCTTCCCGTGGAAGGAGCTGTCAGCCTCGGGCTGACTGAGGATGGTTCCGCGGAGCGGCTGAATACTTTGCATATAAAGGAGACCCCATGAACTTTACCTGCGTCAACAACAGCACCGGCGCCCTGGAGGGCTTCTGCCTGGTGAAAACCGTGGAGCAGAAGACCAACGTGAAGGGCCAGGCCTTCCTGGACCTGACCCTCATGGACGCCGCCGGGGAAGTCAACGCGAAGCTGTGGGACTACAAGCCCGAAGCCCACGGCACGGTGAACATGAACGACCTCGTCAAGGTGCGGGGCACTTTGTCTGTCTACAACGGGCAGGACCAGTTCCGTGTGGAGCGCCTGCGCAAGGCCACCGACAAGGACGCCGCGTGCATGGAGGACTTCGTGCCCAGTGCCCCCCAGCCAGGGAGAGAGATGCTCGCGGAGATCAGAGCGTGCGTGGAGGCGTTCCAAAACGAGCCGTTGAAGCGGCTGGTACTCTCCATTCTCGAAGAAAAACAGGAGCGGCTGCTCTTCTGGCCCGCGGCGTTCCGCCTGCACCACGCGGTGCGCGGCGGCCTGCTGTGGCACACCCTGTCGATCCTGCGCCTGGCCCAGGCCGTGGCCGCGCTCTACGACGAGGTGGACGCCGACCTGCTTTTCGCCGGGGTGATCCTGCACGACATCGACAAGACCAACGAATACGACGTGCCCGCCACGGGCCTTGCCGCGGGCTACACCCTCAAGGGGAACCTCGTGGGCCACCTGGTGGGCGGCGCGGTGTATATAGCCGAAAAGGCCAGGTGCCTCCCGCAGGAGACGCCGCTCCCCGACGAGACCCTGCTGCTGCTGCAGCATATGCTCATCTCCCACCACGGCGAGCCAGAGTTCGGCGCGGCCATGCGCCCCATGTTCCTCGAGGCCGAGCTCCTCTCCGAGCTGGACCTGATGGACGCGCGCGTCAACGAGATCGCCATCGCAATGCAGGGCGTGCAGCCGGGCGAATTCTCGAACAAAATCTGGGCGCTGGACAACAGAAAGTTTTATAAGGCAAAATAACACCCCCCGGCCTTCGGCCACCCCCCTCGCATACGAAGGGGGCTTTAACAAGGAGACCGACATGAAAAAATACAAACTTGATGAGGCAATAGCCATTCGCTATAACAACGAGACTTATCACCTGAGAATCCGATCAAACAACGAGAGCAACCCTGTCGTCTTGTTTTTGCATGGCGGTGCGGGCAGCCCCGACAGGCCCTGGATCATGAAGTACCAATCCCCCCTTGCGGACCTGTGTACGATGGTCGCGTGGGATCAGAGAGGGGCCGGTCTAGCCTACAATAAAAAGCTTGCCAAAACGGAAGTACTAACTAAGGAGCTTTACATCAACGACACCCACAATGTTATGCAATATTTGAAAGAACGCTTCAAGCAGGACAAAATCATACTTGCGGGGCACTCCTTCGGCTCGTGGCTCGGCGTTTGGGTCGCGCAGCGGTATCCCGAGGACATTGTCGCTTTGGTCGGCACAGGTCAGACAGTGGACATCGTCAGAAATGAAGATATTTCATTTGCTTTTACGATGGACGAAGCGATCAGGCGGGGCGACAAACGGGCGATCAAAAAGCTGAACGCCGTTGGCCCGCCCGTGAACGGCTTCTATAAAGACTCCAAGGTAGGGGTTCAGCGTAAGTATCTGAACAAATACGGCGGCATGCATTACGGCACATACGCAAGCTGGCTAACGCCGAGCATATTCAAAGAATATTCCATTGGCACATGGCTCAATTTCAGGAAAGGGAATAAGCACTGCCACAACTCGCCCATGGGAAAAGAGCGGGTCAACTTTATTGAGGAAGCCAGGGAACTGGACGTGCCGGTATATCTATTTATCGGGCGCCATGACTACAATACGCCGTTTGTGCTTGCGGAAGAGTGGTATGATGTACTGCGCGCGCCATATAAACAATTCGTCTGGTTCGAAAAATCAGGCCATTCCCCGCAGTATGAAGAAGCGGAAGTCTGGAACAGCGTCTTTGCCCGCCATGTGCTGAAGACTGAACTGTAGGGGCGGCATTCTTGCCGCCCGCGCACAAACAACCTGCCCTCGCGCACAAATAATAGAATTCGGGCGGCAAGATTGCCGCCCCTACAGGTGTATGTACTATGCAAACCATTCGAATCTGGTTCTCCAAGCGCGGCCGCGCGAAATACATCTCCCACCTGGATCTGATGCGGGCCATGAGCCGCGCGGTGCGCCGGGCAGGCCTGCCCATGTGGTACACGGAGGGCTTCAACCCGCACCCGTATCTGTCCTTCG
>Ga0123353_10007113_pt1 | contig 15060 bp, 10 predicted proteins | sample TergutLab28metaG_3_FD_92763 | JGI IMG/M metagenome (GOLD analysis project Ga0123353, IMG submission 92763) | Labiotermes labralis P3 segment gut microbial communities from Petit-Saut dam, French Guiana - Lab288 P3 | ecosystem: Host-associated > Arthropoda: Insects > Digestive system > Gut ... | reverse complement strand
CACAGGTAAAATCTAATATAAGCATTCCTCCCTCCGTGAAAAAAAAGTAAAACTCAACGGAGGAAGGATACTCATTTTGTAAATTCAAAAAAAGACCAATGTATGGCAAGGGACGGTATAGCATCAGCGGACAACTCTTCCGAAACAATAATCTGCGTCGGACAAGTGTCCCCGTCCACCAGATAAATGCCGGGCTGATCATGTCGCACCGTGTACTGCTTCGTCCAAAACGACGACAACTTTCTCGGACGGCGCGTCGCAACGACTGTTACCGACATGTCGTTAATGTCCGCCTTGTTCAGAGCGGCATACAACCGGGCATAACACTGTGTTTTATGGTAATCCTCGATGGCAACGTGATCTCGCGGACTCTTGTATTCGACGACATTAAACAATCGGAAAATCCGGGCGATGTTCTTTTCAATGACGACATCATTTTTCTTTTTGATGATGAGGACATCGATTTTCAGCGGTTCGGTCGTCAGTTGATGTTCTGATTCGAACGTTAAAACATCCAGATAATCTTCGAGTTCATGCTGAATCGCTTGTACAAAAGCCGGATGCCATGAAATGCGAGCCATAACGACATGTTAACGGAATAAGGCAAAATTGCAAGAGCGGCGGAGCGAGGACTAACGCCTCCATGCTCTTGAATTTTACGACACCAGAAGTTAGAATAGGACAACTGTTTTTACCCCCTATTCGAGTATGAGACACGTTTTCACTGTTGCCTTTACCTTGTTGATATTTTCTTCTACGGCGTTCGTTCAGGAACCGGAACAGTGGTCAAGATTTCGAGGACCGAACGGTCAAGGAATTTCAACGGCCACTGGTCTGCCGACCCAATGGTCTGCCAACGAAAACATCGCTTGGAAAACTCCCATCCCCGGTGGGGGCTGGTCCTCTCCCGTTATCTGGAATGACCACATTTTCCTGACATCGGCAACGGGCGGCGGAACGGAGTGCCGAGTCATTGCCGTCGACCGGAAAACCGGAAACATCCTGTGGAACAAAATGGTTTTCACCCAAGAATTGCAGTCGCAAAATCCTCGAAACTCACGTGCCACTCCAACACCCGTTACGGACGGACAGCGGGTCTATGCTCTTTTTCCCAACGGACATTTCGTCGCTCTCGATTTTGAAGGGAACGTCGTTTGGATAAATCCCTTTAAATTTTATTCCGGTCACGGTCTTGGTACATCGCCGATGCTCTATGGCGATTTGTTGATCACATCCATCAATCCCAGCACCAATGTGCCGGGCGAAAATCGATTTATCGGTTGGCAAATTGCTTGGGACAAATCGTTCCTCTTGGCACTCGACAAAAATACTGGTGAAGAACGCTGGAGAACACCAAGAGGGATGAGCCGTATCAGTCATTCCGTACCGGTGGTCATTCAAGTCAATGGAAAAGATCAGATATTAAGTATGGCTGGTGATGTTATTCAAGGTTTTGAACCGGCAACTGGCGAATTGATTTGGACGGTAAAAAGCAGCGGCGAACCGGCAGTTCCCACGCCGGCAATCGGCGAGGGAGGAATGATCTTTGCATCGACCGTAAGTCCCATTCACGGAATCAAAACGGACGGCAAAGGCGATGTTACCGACACCCACGTCGTTTGGAAACAACGGCGAAACAGTCCGTTGATATCCTCATTTTTGTACACGAATTCGGTGCTCTATTCGGCAGATAACGACAGTAATTTTGCGGCTATCAATCCTGCGGACGGAGACATCCTCTGGGTTCACCGTCTGAAAGGGGGCAAACCGGATTCATCGGCGATTTTTGTTGATGGAAAAATTTACATTACGACACACGAAGGTGTTACGACGGTTCTTAGACCGAATACTGATCCCAAGGTTCCTGCCGAAGTCGTTGCGGTCAACGACATTGGCGAGATGGTGCAGGCGACGCTTGCCGTTGCCGGGAAGCAGTTCTTTCTGCGCACCGACAAGGAACTTTGGTGCATCGGGAAGTAACTTGAGAAAACACTATGATATTCCCCCTGCATTTTGACATTTTAACACTGTTTCCCGGTATTTTTGAGGGTTTTCTTTCCGAAAGCGTTCTGAAGAATGCTCTCGACGCAGAAAAAGTACGAATTCGTGTTCACAACATGCGGGACTGGGCGGACGACAAACATTCGACGATGGATGACCGACCCTTCGGCGGAGGTCCCGGTATGGTTCTTAAAGTGGATCGCGTTGTCCCCTGTGTCGAAGATGTGCAACGTCAGCAATCGGAGCCCGGTCGGCTCCTTATGTTGACTCCGCAAGGACGAACGTTCAATCAACGTTGGGCAGAATCGCTTGCCGAAGAGAAGCGAATTCTATTGCTCTGCGGACGCTATGAAGGGTTCGATGAACGCATCACGGATTTGTTAAAACCGGAAGAAATTTCTATCGGCGATTACATTTTGAACGGCGGAGAAATCGCCGCAATGGTCGTCATCGAAACGGTCATACGATTATTGCCGGGCGTACTAGGAGACGAAGATTCCAATCGGTACGATTCCTTTTCCAGCGGCAATCGTCTGTTGGATTGCGCTCAATACACTCGACCGAGAGCGTATCGAGGGCTTACAGTTCCCGAAGTGCTGCTCAATGGACATCACGCCGAAATCACCCGATGGCGTGAAGAGAGTATCCAACAACGCACCGCAGAAAAGCGACCCGATCTGTTGGACGATCTGTTGGAAAAAGAGACTTAAAATTGCGGCAATCGTTTAGCCGCCTCACCCTGTGAGGCGCAATCAAAGTGTCCTATAACTATTTCACCCCAATACCCGCTCGATTTTTTGTACCGTTTCGGCAGTCACTTTGTCGTTGCAGATTTGGTGGTCAATTTTTCGCTGTGCCGCAATGACCGTGCTGTGCGAATGGTTGCCGAAGTACAAACCGATCTCGGAGAGAGCTGACCGGGTGTACTTTCGGGCAAGCCACATCGCCAACATTCGCGGAGCCGCAATCTGCTTGATCCGACTCTTGGAACGCAACGTCTCTTCGGAAAGACCGAATGCCTCGCTCACGACCTTGCCGATGTCCTGTAATCGAATGTCGCGGCGATTCAAGCGAAGTAAATCGCTCAATGATTCTTCAGCAACGGCGGCGGTAATCGGCTGTCCATTCGTTAAATAGACCGCATGGAGTCGATTCAATGCTCCCGAAATCTGTCGGGCATGTACTCCGAAGCGTGACGCAATCAATCGGCACACTTCCGACTCCATCGGCAACTGCCGCTGTCGGGTCATCTCTTCGCAGATTCGCAACGACAATTCCCGCTCCGGCAACGAAATCTCGCATACCATGCCCGACTCCAAGCGGCAAAGTAATTCGTGCCGCAGCGGCAACGCCTTCAAAGGACGATCCCCCGTAAAAACAAGTTGAATACCCTGACTCCGCAACGAGTCGAACACTTGTAATAATTCGGTCTGTGTGGCTTCTCCTCGTGCAAGAAATTGAACATCGTCAATCAAGAGGTGGGAAATTCCTTTGAATCGGCTCCGAAAACTTTGATTTCGATCCCGTACCGAACCGGAGCGAACTGTTTCTAAAAAAGAAGAGAGAAACTGCTCCGCCGTCATATACATCGGCAAGCGGCGGGAAGATGTTTTTCGGACAGCAGACCAGATTCCTTCGAGTAGATGCGTTTTGCCGACACTTGGTAATCCAAAAATGTAAATCGGATTAATCTCGCCCGGATGATGAACCGCCAAATCGGCAGCACGACACGCCAAGCGATTCGATAAGCCTTCGAGAAAAGTGGTCAGCGACGCAAAACGGCGACCAAATTTCTCCTTGAATAATGATCCTATCGGCGAAGCACCAGACTCCTGAATCGGCTTGGGAATAGAGGGTACGACCACCGGCTTTTTGGGTGCCGTTTTCTGTATTGGCTTGATTAAAAATTCGACAGGCAAACTTTTGCCGGTGATGTCCTGTATGGCTTGGTCAATCTCTTGTTGACAGTGCCGACGGATCGAATTGATGGCAAAATTATTACGGACGTAAAACGTTACACTTTCCTCATTTTGCCTACATTGCGTATCTTGTCCAAACCAGAGATCGAAACGTTGTTCCCCTATTGTTTCGGCGATTCGAGTTAGGACGGGTGAATCGGCGTAAACTGTTGATATTTCCGAGCGGGCTGGCGAGTAGTCCGTTACTGTAAGCATGGGGGGGCAAAAAAATGGGGAAAGAGACACACCGAAAATCAGGCGATCCGACTTCCAGTGTCCCTGCCTCTCGGCGGTATGCAGAGGATTTTACCGTCTCGAAAAGAATTGTCAAACAGTCGGCGATAAAAAATTTTCCGTTATCGAAGTTACGTCGAGACGTTTTGGTGTAAGTCTTGTACTGATTGATGATTCGGACTATCAAAATTGTCCCAACTTTTTTTATATTTTTTCTCCATGAAAGAGACCGAAAAGGGAAAACTTGTCGGCGGATCGACGTAAAATAAAGGTAATCGGTAACAAATGCGGACACGCTTCGAATACATCTCTTGCTTTACGATTGCATACCTGGTTTTTTCAGGTACAATACACCGCATGGTGGACCTCGGCGAACAACTAAAAAATTGGATCAGCACCGCGCCCGACTGGAAAGCGGCAACGCTCTGCCGAGAACGAGTCGACCGATTTCAAGAACGGACGAAATTGTCCCCCAAGGTCTTTCACGCTCCCCTTGTCGTCGCCATGCTCGGCGGAACAGGTACCGGAAAAAGTACACTGCTCAACGCCCTACTCGGCGAAAAAATCGTCACCGAAGGAAAAGACCGACCCACTACCAACGAACCTGTTCTCGTTTGTCATACCAACGCCGATGTTTCCCGATTCGCTCACTTTCACATCGAACGCCGCGACAATCCCCATCTTGAGCAAATGATGATCCTCGATTGTCCTGATCCAGATACCACCGACGAAAGTGATTTCGAAGACTCCACTCTCGGTAAACTTCGTCGGGCACTCCCTTTTTGCGACGTTCTTCTCGTAACGGCAACGCAGCAAAAGTACCGGAGTCGCCGGGTACTCGATGAACTTGCCGCTGCCGCGCCCGGCGTAAGACTTCTCTTTGTCCAAACACACGCCGACCGAGACATTGATATTCGGGAAGATTGGCAAAAGTCGTTGGGAAACGGTTACGAACAGGGACAAATGTTCTTTGTCAATTCGATCAAGCCTGACGATGTCCCCAACAATAACGGTGGCGGATTGCAGGAACTCCGTCAATTATTGACCCGCGACTTGAACGAGGAAGCCGCCATTCGTATTCGACAGGCGAATTACTTCGGACTTGCAGAAGAGGCGGTCGAGGATTGTCAGCAGATGATTGAAGACGCTTGGTTGCCAGTCAGCAAACTGCGGGAGCGAATTTCTGAAGAGCGGCAACGATTCGGAAAGCGGATGGCAAGCAAAATTCGATCCGAACTGATTCGGGACCGCAGAACTTGGGAATCGAAAATTCTTGGTCGTGTTTCCGCTCAATGGGGATACAGTCCCTTTTCCTTGTTGCTCCGGTTCTATCAGGGGTTCGGTGCGATTTTATCGGGGGCACTGTTGACAAGAGTACGCTCGCCGATTCAACTTGCCCTCTGGGGATCGCTTGAGGGAGTCCGCCGTTTCCAGAATCGCAAACCAAAAAAGAATCTTGCCGTACCGGAGTTTTCCCTTGAGGAGTCGAACCAACTGAAAGAATCTGCTCTGATTTTGACCGGTTTTGCAACGGATGCACACATTCCTGTGCGACACTGCCAACCGAGCGTGGTTCAGTCGGAATCGAAGCAAGCGAACGAAACGATGCTCGAAGAGATCAGTGCGGAACTAGAAACGGTAACAGATCGGTTAGCCCATCGGTATCAGCGGCTTTGGTTTCGTTGTCTTTATGAAATTCTGTTGAGTGCGATGCTCTTGTATGTACTGGTACAACCGGCGTATAATTTTTTCTATGATGCTCCATGGAATGGGGCAAAATATTTTGGAATCGAATTTTACGTGGCGGCACTGATTTGGCTCAGTCTGTGGTGTGTGTTGTTGCTCTTCTTTTTTACGATGATTTTACGGCGAGGGATTGAGCACTCGATCAAAAAAACATCGTTGGCGTGGTATCGTTTGCCCGCATTGGATCGTCTCTTTGCATCATTGGAGTCGGCAACGACGCAGATATTGTCGTTTCGGGACGAATTGGAATCCATCAAGGAACGCATTGACCGAATCAATCAGCAGGCGGAGAAACTCGACAAGCGATTGGGGAAAAAACGCCAGGAATGAATATCGGTCACTGTGAGGCTAACGCTCCGCAAGGCGGAGTGGTTAATGCGCCGGAGTTTACTTGTTTTTCTCAATATTTCGCCTATAATTATTACTACACTGGCGATCAGTGTCTATTTATCGGACTTTTCGAACCGTCCAGCGATGAAACGAGAAACGAAAAAATCACGCGATAATGAAACAATCGTTTTTGACATTGCCAAGCCGGTAAAACAAAAACCGGGGTGCCGTTCCAACGGACGCAACGTCGGTAGCGAACCTGGTGCGAAAGAGCCGCTGGGACTGCGAATCATCGGCGGAAAGTTCCGAGGACGAAAATTGCAATACGTCGGCGATAACCGAGTCCGTCCGATGAAAGACCGCGTTCGAGAAGCCGTCTTCAATCTCATTGGACCTTCCATCAAAGGGATGCATGCCGTCGATCTCTTCGGCGGCACCGGAGCAATCGCGATTGAAGCGATAAGCCGGGGAGCGGTGTCGACAACGATTATCGAACTTCATTTACCGACGGCTGCCCTACTCAAAAAAAATCTCGAAACGTTGGACTTACTGCCGGTGTGCAACTTGTACAAGACGGATACCTTTTATTGGGTCAAAAATGAAGCCGCTCATCCTTCGAAAGATTTTCCGTGGATCGTCTTTTGCTCTCCTCCCTACGAGTTCTATTCGGCACGCCAAGCAGACATGCTGGACATGTTAAATCGGCTTGTCGCACTCGCTCCCGCCGATTCGATGTTCGTCATTGAATCGGATCAGCGATTCGATTTGACGCTCCTGCCGCGCGTTCCCGAGCCGAACAGGATACGGTCCTATCCGCCGGCAGTCATTGCAATTTTTATGAAGTAAAGGTTAGGTTGCGGTAAAACTCCTTTTTTCACCGCAAAGAACGCAAGGTTTCGCAAAAGAGAAATGGTACTTTATTGCCAGTGAATCAACTCAAACGGTTCGAACAAGCCGCAACCGATGACATCGTACGCCGAGCCGTGCGGTTGACTCGCCGGAGCCTGCTGGAACGAACCGGGCCACGCACTGCCGCGTAACCTTCCCGCATGATGCGGACCTAAAAGGTTCTTCGGCGTGCCATAAACGTACACAGCAATCTCATTCTTGCCTTCCTTGAGGAATTTCGTCACATTCAGCGACCACGGCGCACTTACTACAAAGCCTGCATCGTTGCCGTTGACGACAATCTTCGCCGTCGTACCGTACCAGCCCGTCGGACTGCCCGGCAACTTTACCGAATAGGTTCCTTCGACTTTGGCAATCTCGAAACTGCGAGAATACGCTACCTTACCGGCATAGAAGGGCATGCCCTGCCGATGCCAACCCTGCTCACTTGCACCTTGACCAAGACCACTGCCATCGACAAGATACCGCGCCCGACGGTCGTGAGTATCGACCACCAACTCGCTCGATGCCTTCACCGTAACATTCTTGACCGGCACCAGTTTGTCCCCTTCGCGAACGAGAAATTGCACTTCGGAAAGACCAACAAAACCGCAGTCGTCAAGTTGGGCGTTCTCTGGAATCGGATACGTCGTTCCTGCATGGTTCGACCGAATTTTGAATTCGACCGTCTTGAGCGATGTCGGAGCGGCAAGCGGAAACTCCGTTGCCGTACCATTGCCGAGAGGCATCGTGACTTTGCCGAGACCGGTAATTTCGACTTCCCTCACGCCTCGCCTTTGCAGATTGCGTTCGTTGTAGTTCCAAATCCGAATCGCTGCTATCGTCTGCGCTTCGGCAAACTCAAACGTCAGCGACGGCGAGCGATCTGCCAAATCAGGTCGATTCGGACGGAAACCCACTCCGGTGGAGAGCCACGACACTCCTTCGAGTTCGTCGCTGTGCCGCTGGACGAGAGGCAACTCTTCCGCTTTCATTTTTAGCGGTTGCGGCGGACACACGACAAAGCCCTGTGCAGCAGGACGCAACGAAAAATCGCCGAGCAGATACGCCGGTTCGATTTCACACTCTATCGTCATTTGACCGGCAACGATTTTGACCTCGTTTACGCCGGGTTTGACCATTCGGGAGATGTTAATTCTGCCGAAGGAGCGGTCAAGCCACCAAGCGTCCGGCTCGACAATCACTGGCTCGCCATTGCAAGAAATCTGATACAAATCGGGGCGTTCAATCACAATCGATAGTGAGTCGGCAAGCATGTCGTCGTACTCGGCTTCGTCGAGAACGAATTTATACGTCGCCTCGAATCCGCTGTCAGCGGGAAACTTTTTCGTAATCAATTCATCTTTGAACTGCACTTGATTGTCCCAGGGATTGCCAGCGGCAAAACCATGCTTTTGGAAAACCCAGCGATTCGCCTGCCAAGTGTAAACGCCTTTCCGCTCCTCATCGCCGATCTTTACGTCGACGTAGTCCAACACCAGAACGTTGTCATCCAAACGTTTTACGACGGTGTCGGAACCGGGAATACCGGTCGCACTGCCGCCAACGAATGTGGGACCTGCACTTGATATTGCGGTATCTGATGATATTTCGGTATCTGAAAGTATGATCAAACCACTACCGCTCGGCGGCACTGTAAGGTGCAGACTGTCTGCGCCGTGTTTTCCGCAGGACACTTCGCCCGTCCATAAGTTCATAAATGAACTAACTTTTCTCTTTGGTGAATAGGCAATGTGAACCGAAGCCGCCTTCTCCATATCCGTATTACAGATAAAGAGAATTTCGCAATCTGGCAGAGTGCGGCGATGATGGAAAATACTCCGCGTTCCTTCCGGTACGGTAATCGAAATTCCCGTTTCGGCGGTGCGCTTTACTCCGGCGGCAACGGCTTCAGCGAGGGTAACTTTTTTCACGTTCGACAAATCGGCAAGCGATTCCAGCCAAGCGGTTTCATCGGAGCGAAGTTCAATGCCGTCCAAACGTTTCGGCAATTCCGCATAGAGCAACTGACCGCCGTTCTGGACGTACCGCCCCAGCAATTCCGCCGTGTCATAGTTTATGTTTTCCATAAACGGCGGCAGAATCACCAAGTCGTATTCGCCGTTGCGAATCGAAAACTTTTTATCATTGACCATGCCGAATCGCGCTATCGTGTCCTCCGAGGCTAAATCGTATTCGACCTGCGCATGTTCAAGAGCGTTCACGAAATCGGTGAACGACTTCGCAATTTCATTCAATTTCGCATCGCCTTGATACATCCATGCCGTTGTCGTCGGTTCGATTACAACGACTCGGTTGATTTGCCGACCTTGCGACAGCACATAGGACAATCGCGTAAAATAATCGGCAAGAGTGTGATACCCTTCGAACCACGGTGCATGATACGAAAAGGACTGTGGATGGTCGCGCTTGCGTGCGCCTCTGATGGTGACGTAAGAAAGATGCTCATTGTTCGTGTTGACACCGAGAGCGTAAGACCAATCGCCGAGACGTTTCATATCTTCGAACCGCAAGTCCCAGCCGCCTGCTCCGTAGTTTTCCGAAAGCGTTCGGGCACGTCCCATCTGATTCGCTATCGATGCTAACTCCTTGACAGCACGGACGTTACCGAACTGTGCGTTTGCGGAATTGTCGTTATAGGTGTTCATGAGCAAGTCGATGGCGGGTCGCTGATGCCAGATGTACATTGCCATGTTGTCCGGTCCGTGTGACGTGCCGGGCCACCCGTGTTCCCAGTAGTGTCCCGTCCATTCGAGGTTGTTTTTTTCACACCACTCGAAGTTCGGTTTTGCCCAGCGGTCGACGAAAAGTTCGAGAATCAATGTGTGATAATTGTGCCGCACTTTTTGCCAATCGCCGACCGGCTTGTGCAGCGACGGTAGATTGTCGATTAGCGAATATCCGAACTTTCGTTCGAAGAGTTTGGGAATTTCCTCGTTCCACGAGACCCAAGTGCCGACGTAAGTTCCTGCCGGATGCGGTTCGTCTGTGAAAATGCCCGGTATGCGTTTGCCGAAATGCTCGCCGAGTCGTTCTTTGTACGGTTCGAATGTGATTTCAATGAATTTTTCCGTTACCCCCTTTTTCAAGAGGTCGACGTACCATTTTCCGGCGAACCAACCGCCGACCGGCGTTTGCTGCACTCTGCCGAGCAGGTATTTTTGTCCGCCTTCAAGCGGCGGCAGTTTGCCTTCTTTTTGGGCAGTTTCGGTGATGTTTTTTCCGGCGGGGTCGAAGACGTACCAGAGGTTTTCGCCGATTCGGTCGAGTCGGCTCACTTCTTCGAATCGCAGTCCCATTCCGCGAGAATCCGGCAACGCTTCGGGGACGAATCCGCCGGCAAAGCCGCTGGGATAAGAGTTTTCGTCGTAAATCCAGACGTTCATGTCTAGTTTTTCGGCTTCTTCAAGCGATATTTTCCAAAGGTGGAACCACTCATCGGAGAGATAGGGTGTCATTAAGCCGGGTCGGGGATGCACCCAAACTTGTTTGACGTTTTGTCCGGCGAGGTCTTGAAGTGTGGAACGGACTTGCTCTTCGGTGAGTCGGTCGTTCCACGTCCAGAGGGGACCTGTACTGTAATCTCGCGATGGACTCTTGAACGTTGTCCGCAGTTCGTCCAGAGTGGGGTTTTGAATCGGGTTCAACTTGGAGACCTGTCCGAGCGCGGACACGGACAGGACAAGTGCACAACAGAGGGGAAATAGTATTGTTCGCATGTCGGGTATTGTACTTCCAAAAAAAATAAATTTCAAGATGCGGTGCTGCACATCGTGCAAGAGTGGATGGGTACTAGTCTCAGGGCTACGTCAATAACCATCAGATGTTTTCTCGGCGTGTGTCAGTGCAAGCCGAGATTGCAACACCGTGAGTACGGAACCGTGGCAAAAATTCACTCTTGACTCGTTTCCACGATTTCTGCATGATTCGTCGAGAGAACTAATAGAATGATACGGATTTCCCCCATGCGGCTTTCGTTGCGCACACTACTGGCTTTTGAAGACAACGTCTTCGATGTCGAACAGCATCGACGATTAGAATCGATTTTGCCGTCCGACAAGAACGCCGAAGCGACCCTTCAACGGATACGCTCCGTCGTGCGAAAACCCACTCTAGGTGTGCCGGGTCTCGTCGATCACCAAGAGGAACTCGATCCCAATTACGTCGCCGAGTACCTCGATCATCAAATGGAAAGCGGCATCCAAGAAAAGTTTGAAACCTATTGCCTGTCCACCGACCGATTCCTCGCCGAAGTTGCGTCTGTCCATCACGTTTTGTCGAACGTCCTCGGCGAACCTGCCCGAACCAGCCGCGAATGCCGACTCGAATGTTACGACGCATTGAAATCGCAACACAAGGCGAAAGTCCCCGCATTTGCTCCTTTCGAACAACTGAAACACTTCGCTCCTCACACGCCGCCACCGGAAGCCGCTCCGATCGCACCGGTCGCGCCGGTTGCCCAGGGCGAACTGGTGACCTTTTGGAAGCGATGGTTCTCTTTCAAGCAAACGCCGAACGTACCACCGCAACCCTCGTCGCCTTCTCCGACGGAGCAAAAAAGATCGCCGCTCTGGACGTTTTGCGTTATCGGTATGTGCATCTGCACGCTGTACGTCGGCTGGCAACAGATCGAAAGAAAACGGCTCGAACAACAACTGCGTGAGGCTACCGAAACAGAGCAGTTGGCAATGGACGACTTTGAGAATGATGAAAGTCGCGACGGCGGACTCTATTCGTGGGGTTCCCGAATTCACGAACAAGACGATTTTATTTCGCTGGAAACGGGTGCTATCGAACAAGCCGCCTACGCAACGGGTGCTTCCGTACCTTATGCCGCGGCAATACCGATACCGACGAATGATCCTTTTTCTGGCGACCCGTTTGCTGGTACTGCAAACTTTCGCCCGCGGGAAAGACCTGCCGGAGTCGAATTAGTCCGGGAACCGTTCACCACAAACCCACTTCCGAAAGTCCATGACGAAACCGCCGAAGCCGAAGTACCGTCCGCCTATTCGGAGATGTCGGACGGCGATGAATCGATCATTGCGTTCCAACCGATCGGCTCTTTGACGAAAATTTCGCCGGACCGAGTCGCTGGGCAACCCTCCCGAGAACCCTTACCGCCTTCGGTTTGGCAAACGAGCCACTCGTCTTTCCGAGAGTCCCCGGCTAGTTCGAGTGAGCCAAGTCCGCCGGTTGCGCCAGTGTCCGCTCCAGCATCGGACGAGTTGATATACGAGAGATCGGTCGAGCGTCTCTCGGCGCAGCCAATTACCCAAACCACGGTAACCGTCCCGAAAATTCTCGGTCGTGCAATGCCGATGCCCCAACCGAGTGTGATTTTCTCCGCCGATTCCGCACGTGCTTCCTGGCGGTTGCCTGCGTTGCCTTTCGAACTCTACGGTGATCAGTATCTTCTTACGACGACACCCTTTCGAGGAACGTTTGAATTTGTCGACAGTTTCCGAATCGAGATGATCGGCGACGCGAAACTTTGCGTTTTACCTCTCGACGAATCGGGAGTGCCGGGCATTTTTGTCGATTATGGTCGGATTGTGATTCATCCTTTGCAAGCGGATCAACAGTTGCGGATCGAGATGGAAAAATCAAGCGGCACAGTGAGTGTATCCGGTACGAAAAGTGTTTTGTTCATCGACACGTTCGCAGAAATTGCCGGTACGCCCAGCAGTACGAAACTGCCGGAGGAGCAAAAACAGAAGGGAGCGATCCTCGGTTTTGTGCCGAAAAATGGCGAGCAACTCATTTGGAAGTTGCAGAGTCAATCACAACCCTACGTGATCAATACACAGGGCAGTATGGTGATGCAGCCGAATCAGTATCGATTCGGTGAAATTCGCCAGTTGCCGCACTGGCTCGAACCGATGCAGATGTCGCCGGAAGAATATATGTTGGCGGAAGCATGTCAGCGGTGCTTTGTGGAAGCCGACGGCAATGGAGAAAAAGCCTTGACGCAGTTGATTCGAGACGAGACCTGTGCCATTCGGACGCTGGGTTTGCGTCTTTGGGGTGATCTTGGAAGATTCGACATTCCGATAACGGTTATGGTCGCCAAAAAGCCGGAGGACGAGGCGGTGCGGCTTGTTTTGGTGCGTTACTTTGACGAAGTGATGATTCGCGACGCAGAAACCATCCAACGTTTTGCCGATGCACTGGAGATGATTAAGGCAAGGAGTCAGTAGTCAAGGTCATGTTGTCTCCACTACGGTCGATGTCGCAAGAACGAAGATGGTAAACGTCTTGTGGTCTCATACAGCCTTTGCATTGCGGGGACTTTGATTCTTTTCTCAAAATTTATGTTATTTCGTGTAAAAAACTGCTGGCTTGTGGAATTCTCATGGTACTTATTTTCTAGCCTGATTGCATTATAGAGTACTCATGGCTTGACAAAAACAAAAAAACTGATAAAATGTTTTTTTAGTCTTATGCCGGACTGGCGGAATGGCAGACGCAGGGGATTCAAAATCCCCCGCCCGAAAGGGTGTCCCGGTTCAAGTCCGGGGTCCGGTACTCGGCGTAAAGCCACAGACTTGTGCCGCCGTGAACTTCCTGAAAAAGGCGATGTACGGGTTCTAGCGTATTCGCTTTTCTTCCGCCGCACTCAATCTGGAGTAGATGGGAAGCAACGTCCACACGTCTTCCCATTGTTCCGAGGCGATCCGCTCGGCGGCGAGTTTTCCCGCCGTCGATGCCTTCGGGAACCAGTCCGATTCTTCCGCTAACACAATGTGCGAGGGTGCTTTTCCGCTCCAGCGTTCCAGAGCAGGACCGGAAAACACCACGTTGTCATATACGTTGTCATGGAGTTCGGCATGTTTCCACCAATCGGCGACGGCAATCAGTTCCGGTTCTCTGATTGTTTCCAAGCGTCCTTCTTCGGTTTTTCGTATCACGGCGGCAACAACTTCTCCTCGCTGGGCATCCACGCCGACCGAAATCATGCCGAGCGGCATAGCAGAAGCAACGGTTTGAAAGGTATCAAGAGCGATGACTTTCGTGCCGATGGTATAGGCAAACACTTTGGCGGCGGTAACTCCGACGCGCAAGCCGGTGAAGGAGCCGGGTCCAGCGACAACGGCAACGATGTCAATGTCGGTGGGAGTCATTTGCGTTGTTTCAAAGAGCGAATGCAGTGCCGGATGGAGCGTTTGCGAACTCCGTCGGTCTTTCGGCAACACTGTTTCTGCTAGAACTTGATTGCCGATCAGCAGTGCCGCACTGCCAAACTTTTCCGTTGTTTCGAGCGCAAGGAGTTTCGGGGCTTGCATATCTATGCAGGAATGACGGGGGTTCATGACATGCTGATTATACCTGACTGCAACGTGTTTGTCTGTATAGAATAGAGTGAGAATCTCTTGACGTGTCTGGGCAGTGTGTTAAAATGAGCGCAGTGAGGATGGATGCCCGAGTGGTTTAAGGGACCGGTCTTGAAAACCGGCGTATGTAACAGTACCGTGGGTTCGAATCCCTCTCCATCCGGTTTGGGCACTTTGGGTACTTTACACAAGGTGCCTTTTCTTGCCGTTCATTGCCTTCATGTGCCTTGTTTTCAATGACATGATGCGACATTATTCATTTGACCGCAAGGACTTGGCGGTGTGAACCAGAGGCGGCTTGGTGAAGGTGTGGGTACACTATCTCGGTCTTGCGGGCTACGAACGGTCAGTCAAGTCCCAACTGAACGGTCTGTGGGGTTGCTGGTCTCCGCGATGTAACCGCACACGGGTATTATACGTTGCGAATGGGAGCGTTTTCTGAAAAGGGGCGTTTTTCTCTTGCTTACCCGTTCGATTTTTGTCATAATGTTGCTTTCACCTGCGAAAGGAATCGCCATGTCCTGTACGTTCCGCCCCGAAGAAAATCT
>Ga0123353_10007112_pt1 | contig 15061 bp, 11 predicted proteins | sample TergutLab28metaG_3_FD_92763 | JGI IMG/M metagenome (GOLD analysis project Ga0123353, IMG submission 92763) | Labiotermes labralis P3 segment gut microbial communities from Petit-Saut dam, French Guiana - Lab288 P3 | ecosystem: Host-associated > Arthropoda: Insects > Digestive system > Gut ... | reverse complement strand
GACGTGGGATGGGACGTGGGATGTGACGTGGGATGGGACGTGGGATGTGACGTGGGATGTGACGTGGGATGGGACGTGGGATGGGACGTGGGATGGGACACCGCGTTGTCGTATAGAAGTGTACAGATTTTTCAGCGCAAATGCTGGCTGCATGATCAGTGTAGATCTCACTCTGTAATACGCCATTCACAAAATCACACAGCTGTATTTGAAAGTTTTTTTACTTTGAAATGAAACATATTTCTGAATTACGATTTCTGTGCAATGGAACCATATATTACGTCTAAATTTAGTGACGACTTTAGGAACGCAGTGGGTAAATTTAAGACTCTGTGTGGTGTTATAGGTGGGAAATAGACATTACCGCCGTTTAGACGATGGAGGCAGGATGTCACCACAAAGGAGAGGCACTGACTCACCAGAAAACCTTATATCATATCTCAAAATCAAACCGTGGAAACCTGGAATGTAGGATACATTTATATTGTCTAATTACGGCTTGAATTTTACTTTATATAAAGTATAGTTTACAACCCGGCATATTCTGATGATTTGTGTTATCACCAGGGGTTCATTACCCCCTTAATTAAAATACATGGCATATCATTCATTTTTATAAAACCGTCTAATTGAACATACAAATGCACATACATGGTATCTGTCCATTACTGAATGTTTCGGCGGTTGACTTCAATCAGCAGTGAACCACAACAATATTTAAAACCTAGTGAATTATAATACAAATTTTAGTGTTAAAATGCCTAACGCTATAGGAACGTAGCTACTTTGTTACAATACGTAGATATACGTGTATTTTGACAAGATCGCGACTTCCTTATGATACTGGGGACTGAATATTGTGTGAAATTGCACTAGGTTTTGTATGTTGTTGTTTCTCCCTGATGATGGCGGTCAGCTGCCAAAACATGTAGAAGCTGATCGGTAAAATGTATGTATTTTTATATATGACAATTGGTGAGTATATAAAAATTAATTATATTTAATTTCACGGTCTAAATAACGTTAAAATGCATGGAAAATATCTCTTATAGCAGTTTAAACTATCTTAATTCTACATTAAACATATTACTTACTACAGGCTGTAGATATGCTTACAGTATGTAGCCTAGGTCAGTTCTCGTATTCTTTGGTGCTTACCTATAGACCTATGTTATGTATTTCAGTAAATATGTGAAATTAAAAATGGCGTATATGTTTACAGCACTTGCACACATGTAAGTATATGTTCAGCACGCATGTAAAATGAAATTTTTATACATGTATACACACATACATACATATACACGTATATACATAAACACATACATGAATACATACATACATATATATATATATACATACATATATATACATACATACATATACATACATACATATACATACATACATATACATATATACATACATACATACACATAAACACACACACACAGGCACACGTACTTACAAGTACATACTTGTACATGCATATACAAAGATAGAATGCAAGCATGTGCTTATATTTCGGTTTATTCGAGTGCCTCCATGTCGAAGAAGACAAGGTTGAGGGTGTTCGAAGATATTATGGCAAGGAAGAAGCTAGGGTCTCAGAGAAGGGAAGTAACTGGTACTGAAGGAAGCTATACATTGAGACGCTTGTTAATCTGTTCTATTCACCAGATATTAATGGGATCCTCAAAGAGAAGAATGAAAAGGACGGATCACGTAGCAGGTATGGGAGAGAACAGAAATGCATTTTGGGTTTGGTGAAGAAACCTGAAGAAAAGAGACAACTTGGAAGAAATAGTCTTAAACGGGGTGACATCACTACAGTGGATCTTACATAAATAGTATAGGTGGATATGGACTGAATTCATATGCGTCGGGATAGGGACTCGTAGCGGGGTCTTGTGAATTGTGTAATGAAATATTGGGATTTATAAAATAAGGGAAAATATATTTTTTTTCGTGAAGAAATATTGGCTTCTTAAGGAGGACTTTGCTGCATGGAAACAGGCAGTTAGACTGCCTCCCCATCCGTTTACGTGCTGATCTTTAAAGTTGATATGCAAAGTCTTACTTCCTTCGTCCATGGTGGATATAATTTTTACTGTGTTTTCAAGTAGCAGGTTTCGGCCCTTTCTAAATGCCTTAGCTTTGCTTTTTGAATCACTTCCTCTTTGGACAGTCCACGGTCCCAAGTCAAAAGAGAAATTAATAAAAAAAAAATTTTTTTCGTTTGAGTGAGGGAAGGAAATGCCTATCGATTTGGGCCATAGAACTCAAGACTAAAGGCCGAGAGATGTAGAATAGTTTTGAGTATCAGACACAGCTGACAGTATTTTGTTCTTATTCTTTTGCCTGAAGAGGCAGAATGATTCTCTTACAGTTATTTTGTGTTGTAATTTCTATTTAAACAGGGAGTGACGGACGGAGACCACGGAGTGAATGATTCCTTATGTCGTCTACCATCGCCTTAGTCCTTTATAATCGTATATCTTTGCTGTTCCTTGCTAATTTTAGTTCAATAGAATTTTAAGATAGATGTGCCGAAATTACATTCTCGATCGTTATTCTCTGTTATTGGAACCCGTAAAATTAAAAGTGTAGCAGGCTGACGTCTATCAGATCGGTAGCAGACAGATGTTGCAGCGAGCAAAGAGTACCGGAAGTCTGCAGTTATTTGGATCTTCCAGGCTTCGTGCCAGTTTTAAGTCGTGTCATATCCTAAAGAAATTAGTTTACGGAACGTATGGATGGAGTGGAGAAAACTGAACACATTCCAGCATTATTTGAAATTGGCTCCTTTTTAAATGGGAACCAGCTGTTTTTTCCTGGAGAAAAAAAAAGCCGAAGCATGGGGGTGAATCCATACCTCAATCTCGTGCCTAGATTAACCCTTCGCTTCTAAGGCGAAGAAAAATTACACACTTCTTGAGTTGGAGTGCCACAGATCACAATAAAAATTTGGATGAAACAATAAAAACATATATTGGGCTGACTTGAAATGCACTATTTATTTATTGTTGTTAAAAATGAATATATGTAAGCAACAAAAGCTTAATAATACTTATTCGAAACTAATTCAATTGTTGGGTTCTTGAAAACTAAGAATTTAAATACGAAAAATAAAATAAGAACATCTAAAAAGTAAATTGTCAAACTGGTATAGTGTAGACATAACAGAGTTCATTGAAGTATTCTTAGGTTAAATTCATTTCATCACTAAACATACAACCACTACATTGAATATTTTCATCCCTCCCACCATCCCCACCGTCAATACAATCGCTCTCCATACCGTTTTATCAAATTTCTGACAACAGCAAACTACTTTATGTTGCTGTCCTTTGACCTTGGCATGACATGAATCCTACTTGTTGATTGGTTTGTTCAGGCGAAGGATGGAATATCTCACCTCAGGATTTGCCCCTCAAGCGAGACGGAAAATATTTTGCTGCATTTAGTCCCAACTTCGCCAGGGGACCTTGAGAATTTTTTTTTTATATTTCAATATGAGAAAAACTCCGTGTTTTCATTGTATGGCAGGACCGAGTGACGTTGATAAACACATTGCACATTGTTAGGTTTCTTTCGAAAGCCAGAACTGGAGGAGTAATAATTTCCAAATAAGAGAAGAATAGGTGAACATGTGTAGCTTCTCTGGTCTGTTTTTCTCTGACTGACACGAGCAGACAACCCATCTGTATCGCTATCATCTTCACTATCTTTACGTTCATGGTCTTCTCTGTCAAACTCCTCCAGAAACTTTCTCAATTGCTCTTTCGCCTTTCCGTAAGGAATTGTACAATGTCAAACACCTTTATACAGCAAATACAATAATTTTAATATATCAATAAAAACAGCTTACAACATGTTTAAATCTATATTTAATTGATAACGACATGGAACTAAACTTAGCTCCAAGACTCTAAACTCAAATGTCAGTGCTGTGGTCAGGTTTCAGTATTCACAGGTACAGAAATAACGTCTGCTGTGCCCCAACAGTTGAAAGGCAATTGTTGGTGCCCATGGGGGTGTACATGTGCCTTAATAGTAATGATGTAAAGGTACACAAGAACATAACTCCTAGGCACGTGCCAAATCATGGCAGTGTACTAAAATTCCCGGGCTGCTATGTGGGAAACCCCTCCTGAGTAACTAATGGTTACGTTTCATATGCAATCATGGCGTGTACAGGTACGAATTAACCTGTGCTGTGCAGCAGAAATGACCATTCCGTCATTAACGACCTGATGTACACCCACATAGTTTCGCACATCTTTTGTGGCGCTACCGTCTTTCTCAAAAAAAACGTTAGGAAATAGCATTTAATGAAATCTTTTGTTGTGGACAGTCGGACGAATTACAACAACAAATTTGCCTCATTTAGTTACCGACTCACCATAGATAATGATTTGAACATAAACAGTGCTGTCAATTCGGATTTGGATTTGGTGGAGTAAGAATGTAAGAAGAACATATTTTGCAAGATTTGAGGTTCTAACTTCTATTTACAGACTTTCAAGTAATCTTTGATGTTAGCCGTTTCTAAGTCTCTATCTTTATTTCAAAGGCTTGCTTTACCCTGAAGATGAAAGCAGTACGAGCCTTCTAACGGTCTGTAAGTACGTAGTATTTACCAATGAAGAAGGCGTTACATCCCACCTATTTCGAGTATGTTTTCACCTACCTACACGCAACGGGCGTAGGTATGATTCTCACATTCGACTTTCAAAGTTAACAGTACATTAACCAATTAACACTTAACCAGCACTCCAATTTAAACTTTAATTTTATTTCTTCAAAAGTAGTTATGCAGTACTACGATTTCAGATACCTCATCACATCACAGTTTGGTGACAGTAACTAACACTTCTCATGCAGTAACTATCCAGTTAATCTCCGCTCCAATAATTTTCGACCCCGTTAAAATCTGAGGCGTCGTCGTGGTTTTATTTCTGACTTTCCAGACTGCCATCGAATCCTGTGTCCTAACTGGGACAAAGACGATTATAGTTTGTCCAGAAGGATTAAATGAAATTTAAATACTTAAATTGGTGACAAATTTTAGTGTCGAAAAAGAATATTTTGTATTGGCTTCGTCAGAAAGCTTAAGGGAAGGAAGACGAATACTTAATAAATTTAGTCAAAATCACTAGCTGAGTTTCAAACACATTTCTTGGCGTGTGATTCCTAACAGCAGTTTTGGCCAGTCTACGCATCCTTTGTATTTGTTACTAGCGTCTGAAGTCTATCCATATTATTTATTAAACCTTGAAAGCTTATAATCTCATCTGAGGTTTTCTATACAGTATAACACTTCTATTTACAACACCCTCTCTCTCTCCCTTCTTCAAAGAATTGGCCCTTTCTTAAACTTGGTTCTGCCAACTGAATTTTAATTCTTGAAGAAATTATCCTATATTTTTAAATTCTTGCCTTGTTACAACTAATACATTTCTTACGTGCTAATTCTTCGGTCATGTGTAGCCATTTATGTTTCTATAAATGTTCTATCTACCTCTACGTTTAACTAGCTTCAAAAAATATAAAATATATAATTCTATTCATCAGTACGTAGGGGCATATTCCCTTCCCTAACCCCATGTTTTATCACTCACCTTGCGAACTCTAGTTCCATACTATGCTAATACATTTCTCATGTTGTATTCTTAATTTTACCTCTTATCTGCCACTGTAACTCTATCAGAGGAGGCTGCGCACTTTACCTTACCATTCCTCTAAAAATATAACCCAATCACAACTGTCTCGTGCGTAATTTTGCAATTTCTCTCCCAATAACCATTTTACATAATGTAGTGTATTTAATCACACCAATACAATACAGCTGTAACCCAACCACAGAAGTGTATGTACATTATCTAATTGCTTCTCTACAAGTGTAGACAAAAGCCGGCGACAAGTTTAGTTTACTTTCTTCAAAGTCACAATCAAAAACTATATATGTATTATATAAATTATTTATTTATTATATATATAAAACACATCTTGTGGATTGCTTCAAAGTTGTAGGATTTTAACGATGCCTCATATCAAAATATATCTTTAATTAATACTGAAGTCTTATTGCAGCTGAAAATGTTAAACACCAGTAACCAAGAGAAGAACAAAAAAATTCTGACAAGTGATGTAATGTTACAGTAAAACGTGATGTAATGGTCCAGAAAAAAAGCGATAAAATATTAAAGTAAAACGTGATTTAGTGTTTCAGTAAAACGTGATGTAATATTCCAGTAAAACGTGATGTAACGTTCCAGTAAAACATGATGTAATATTCCAGAAAAACATTATTTAATGTTCCAGTAAAAGGTGATGCAATATTCCAGTAAAACGTAATTTATGTTCCAGTAAAACGTGATGTAATGTTCCAGTAAAACGCGATGTAATATTCCAATAAAACAACTTAAAAATCTGTGGAAGAAATTAAACTTAAGTTATGAATGCTGTTTTTTTTTAATTTGGCCTTATTTGTCCATTTGCTGCTTATTTAATGGCGCTGTCAGGAACGAAAATTGTGGCACAAAACATTTTCGGACTCACAGCCACGCGAAGTGGTTCAAGGAAACTAACGATACAGAGACTTAATCCCCTCGAACATCAGGGACCGACAGGAACCATGAAGAATCACCGTCTGGTGGACAAGCTTATTTGCAGTCGTTTCGGATGGACATGATGCTTTCATCATCAGGTTAGAATATAGAGGCAACAAGTATCTTCGGGACGTTAGGTTATTCCTGTCAGTCCAGTAGTTGTCACACACCAAAATACATCATTACTCATAAGCAGCGTCAACAGAATCTTAAGTATCACACCCTCAACCATGAAAATTCTTAGACTGAGAAGAACAGGAAGCAGGGTTGTACCACTTAAATGATCATATTCGAAGATATTAAGTTGTTTATTTCATTTACAGCGAGTATTCTGTTATTTCATTCTTTATTACTGTCCTGGGTAATAAATATTAATCTGAAAGGCGTTGCGTAGTGTCATGGGTTAAACTTGTTTCACATAAAAATGACAACGGACACTACGCCTTAGCAAAAGAAATTCCATTAAAATTACTTCAGCGCCCCCTTGTATAAACTATTAAAATTTCTTTCAGATGCTGACGGTTGACTGAAAACAGCTGAATAGTACCGCGTAAAGGCATCATACAATGAATATGTGGGAGGAGTGGTTCGATAGCTCCAACGTATTCTTCACCTCGGCCCTTTGTCGAAGTGAGTAGCCAGCCTCACACCCCGGTAGCCCTATCGAAAGAGACCCTTGTATCCAGAGTCAGTCTAGCTGCCTTGGAAAAGAGAAGACTCTTTTGGTCCTGTCGGGTATTGAACACGACTTTTCAATCGCCTGTCCCGTAGCTTAACCACAATACCGACGGAGCTATTCCTACCGCAGTGGGAAGAGATTCAGTATTTTGAAGGCGCCTCGCACGTAGAGTTGGTGAAGGGAAGCGAAAATATGGTTGATCCCATTTCCAGAGGAGCATTCGAATGATAGGGCACCGTGGTTGATTTGAAGTCATTTAAGCATTAAAGATATTCCGGAGCATAGTATTGGGTTCTAATGATGCTGTAAGTACAACATATTATTATTGTTACTTCTGATCACGTAACATAAAATTTGAGGGTAGCATACATTTTTGTACAATATAATATGTACCGTCAATACACAACATACATCAAGCCAAGATGCAATAATTACAATTAGGTTATATTTGGCTACATATTTCGGTAGTATCCGACCATCTTCAGGCCAACTAAGAACAATATTAAAGTACAGTAAAAAATATTGTTACTGTACCTTAATGTTGTTATTAGTTGGCTTGAAGATGGCCGATCACGGCTGAAACATATAACCAAATATAACTTAATTGTAATTATTGCATCTAGTCTTGAAGTATGTTGTGTATTGACGATACATGATATATTATACAAATTTAATATACAAAACGGGATGGCCTCTCTCAAATTTATAGCCTACATTGTATGAACCCACGTAGGAAACCAAGATAAAACAATAAAATAATACAGTTTCATTATTTGACAAAATAAATACTATATATACACATTTTTGCCACTCTACACAAGTCACGCTTCGTATACGTGTGTATCTGATGTGTCCAACTTGGTCTAATGTCTTTCCTTCAAAACGTAAGATTAAATAAGCTGCCACTATTGTGGACGTGCCTGTGTTTGCACATGTATCCCATCTGCCCTCTTTTTTCTCATTTCGACTTTTGAAACAGTTGATAGTTTTTCATGAATCTTGGTACAAATTTTGTCACTCTTGGTCACCCAGATATCATACTTTATAATTTCATATAATTAGTAGTTAAAGCAACATAGAGCATGAAACTGTGAGGTGCAAGCAACTGTGGTGATATTTCCTGCAGGGTTCTTAAATTATTGTCGTAATGGGGGCGGATATTCCTACAGTGCATAGCTTGCATAAATATTCTACGTAAAATATAAATATACTTGAGCGAATTCATTATCCTTCGCTTTTAATTGTTCAAGTTTTCATTGTAGAATGTAAAATAACGACATGACTACCAAGCGAAAATTCTCCTTCTGTTTGCTTTCACAGCAGGAAGTAACGAAATGTTAGACCTTCGTTTCCGAAAACTGATAAAGTGGAAGAACCTGAGTGTACGAATAGATTACGCAAGAACATCTTAATAGCCAATGTTTCTTTCTTTCTTTCTTTCTTTCCTGTCTTCCTCTTGATATCCTTTTACCTGCTCATTGTAGATTGTAGATGCACTTGATCACACTCAATGACACACTCGTTAAAACTCCTCTGGACGAAGGATCAGCCCGTCGCAAAGACTTATACCTGACAACACACAACATTTACAAGAAACAGACAGCCATGTCACCGGCAGAATTCGAACCCGAAATCCCAGCAAGCTAACAGGTTCAAACCCACGCCTGAGTTCGCGCGGCCACCGGGATCGGGCCAATTAATTAATAGTTACAAATATGGCGACAATGCGAAACTTCAAGAATATATTCGACAAATTTAACCAAGTATAACTTGCATTTAAGTAAGTTCTTCCAAAAAATCTTAACAACAGCATTAATATTTATAATACTAGAATTCTAGGACTAGAAAATAATGGAACTGAAAACATTGGCTTTGCAAGTTACTTTCCATACCGTTTCGTAATTGATGTTATTGCAAAACAATTTTTTTTTAAATCTAGAAAAATAAAAACCTGTTAATGGAAGTTGATACAAAAAGGTCTTTGCATTGGAGACAAGTAACTGAGCGCAGGGCTAGTTTCGCAGTTTATTGTTGCAGATAAACGTGATGTACATTGCTGGTTACAGAGTCAAACTTTTTATTGCTGATTATTGTGTTGCTGTTTATATCAAATGCCCAGCAATATTTAACTGAGAATTCGTGTACCTGGGGACGTGTAGACGGAATGACACCACTACAATATGTTTTTTTCTGCACTGTAGCGTGTACTTTAATTAGAGTCGCAGATAAAACTGACAAAGCTGCGGAAACTCCAGCAGTGACTTATTATCCAGCTGCCCTGACTGCAGACTTTCCTTTGAACCGGCAGAGGGTGGGTGAAGTGCGCCTCTTTACTTCCTCTGATTTTTTTTTACCTTGGAAGATTCAAGAGAAAGAGTTCTTAATAAAGCACAGACTTTATATCCTAAATGAACAGATTTGCCAAAAAAAAGACGTAAAATACATTATATTTATTTGTTATGAAATACTCTGATTCAAACCTTAAACTCACGTTCCGGCAATACGTATAACTCCACAGGCAGTTAGCGGATCACCAATAGGAGTTCTCCTATCAAATTTAGTGATAGATGCCATAACAGGAATCCAGACAACTGCTTCTGTCAAAAGAACACAATCCGGTACCAAAACAATCCGTAACAAACTTTAGAATTTTGGAAGTTTGCGGCTAAGTCTGACCCATGGGGCCTACGGCGCCACGGGGTCTGTGGGACCTTACATATGCCACTCTCTTTCTGAAGGGTTTATAAATTTTCGGAAATACGTTACATGCAATTTTACTGGAAAGGATGTGTTATACTTATTTCTGAATCAAAGTTTTCAGCCTTTTCAAAAGAAATAATTTTAATTAACAAATAATGGTTGCTTATTTAAATTGTGCTAAATTAGTGAAACCTATTACACCTTAGATCAGATCCAATATTTATCATGTGAGTCAAATGTTAGAACAGCCTATGTCTGTTTAACACCTGGTTATTGCAATTTCACAGCCTTTACGTGTAGATCGTTAAAATATTTTTATTTACCCCATAACTCGATCTACCATCTGTATTTCCAACATTTATAAAACTTACTCCAAACTTTCGAACCTAATATCATTTTAAATATTACGATATAATCGCTTCCTTCAGTACTTCCCTCTGATTTATTCTTCAACGCCAAGCATGCATGTGTCACACCTGGATGTCTGCGAGTACAGTTACTAAAAGTCCAAGATTATTCAGCTGCACTTTGATTTATAAACTACTTATATGGCTAGAGACATGTAATTATTTGTGATTCAGAATGAGTAAGAAAGGTCAAAAACCATAAGCCTTTATAGCAGTTGGTGTGTATGTTTAAATAATTGAATCAACCGATTAATGAACCATCTTAAGTAAAGAATTACAAGTTATTTACGTAAAGAAACTGCTTGTAAAGTCATATTCCATTCTTTAGAGACATACAGCAATAGTTAAAATTCTCCAATTCAGTTTAGTAGCCAGTTAATAATAGTGGAACCAAAAACTCATTGTGCCTCATTTCCCGTTATTGTAATGGAAAAATAAATTTGTTAAAGAATGTAAAAGATACATGAAAATTAGTATAGAGGAATGCTGTGACATTAGTAATGAAATTTCTACAAGATATACTGAAATATTAGCATTAATTCCTTTATTTAAATTAGAAATTAAAGTTATTTTTATGTTTTTACCGTAAAAAAATTCAATTTTATTAAAATATAACCAACTAATTGCACAAATGTATAATTCTAAAATCTTATTTACACATTAAACCACGTCACTTGGTTAAAATACTTCTTACAACTCCTACATGTTTCAGTCTGACAAGACCATCTTCAGGGAGTTTTATTTTGCCTTGTTTCGAAGTTGCTAGTGCTTCTATGCTTACTATATATGGTACTGCAGCAGCATGTGTATTGCTGTGTAGGTTGTGCCTGTGTTGCTTTGCTGGTGTGCGTCCTGTACTCTTAAATGTGTAGATAAGATTTTAGAATTGTACATTTGTGCAGTTAGTTGGTTATATTTTAATAAAATAGAAATTAAAGTATTTACGTAATTTGCAGATAAGTATTGAAAGTGAAGCAAAATTAAGTAAAAAAAAATGTGAGCTGAAGGGAAGTGAAGCAGAATGAAGTGAAGTTAAAAACGTTAATATCTCAATAACAGTTGGTATTTTAATATTCATGTGGTGCGTTATGCTGTGTTTATTATTACAATCAACAGATTAATAAAATCAATTTCACATCCATTGCATTAATCAGTAGATGTCAAGTAATTTTTGTTAACTTTATCGTTGCACCGTGCATTTTGTAGTTCATTTAAGTAAAACACTAACAAATGCACATATACACATATGTTCTTCTTCTTCTTATTCTTCTTCCATTGGCACTACAGCCCACTGTGGGCTTTAGCCTGTCGAAAAATGTCCTTCCATTTTTTCCTATCTGCCACCAATTCTCTCCATCTTCTCACTCCCAGCATTTGAAGATCTCGTTCTACTTCCACTTTCCATCTTTTCCTGGGTCTTCCCTTCGTCTCGTCCCTTCCAGTTCTTGAGTGAAGACTTTTTTGGCATCCCTTCCTCCTCCATCCTCTCTAGGTGACCTAACCAGCTTATCCTTTGCCCTTTTTATCTATTTTACTATATTTTATCCTTTGCACACCTCTTCTAGTTCTCGATTCTTCCGACTTTTTATTCCCTTTTTTCATATTTAGGACCATATATTCTTCTAAATATTTTCCTTTCAAAAGTTAGCAGAGCTTGTTCTTCTTTCTTCGTCAACGTCCATGCTTCCGCTCCATATGACACTACTGGCAATGCACGTATAGAGTCTTTAATAATCTAAAGCAGTCCCATTACAGGCCTGGACAGCCCCAGAGGGTTCCAGGAAGTTAAGGTTCCGAGATTTCGTGACAACGGCACAGGATGGTGATAGGGTTGTCAGCCTTACGCACCGGCCGCCTTTACCCCCAGAAAATACTCCTGGTACTCATTTCTGTTAGAGTATGAGTCGACCCCAGGGTCATAGTGCGATCGGAAGGATTTTATGTCAATGAAAAATCCACTGACAACAGCTGGGATGGAACCAGCGACCTTCCGATTTGCAGCACGGCACCTTAACCACTGTGCTACCGCGGTCCCCCTTTACTAATCTAAAATTTACATTGAAACACTTAAAACGCTCCTACATGTTTCGATCTTACGATCATCCTCAGGTAGCATACTTTGCTCCTTGCTAACTTTACGGTTTAAATTACTGAGGGTTTTAAACTGTAGCTTTAGCAAGGAACAAAGTATGCTCCCTCAGGATGATCGTATGATCGAAACATGTAGGTGCGTTTTAAGTGTTTGAATGTAAATTTTAGATCATTAAAGACTATATATGTGCATTTGTTGGTGTGCTATTTAAATAACTGTTATTGCTAACAGGATGTTAGTAATGAAGATTACGTGACGTGTACTGATTAATGTAACAGCTGTGAAATTCGTTTTTTGTAAGTGGGTTGAGGGTCTGACGGGCCTATAACAAATTTTTCTAGCCTATATGAAAGGAAAACCTTATAAGAGGAGAAATGATGATATTAAGCTAAAAATGCTGCGAGGTTTCCTTTTCAGAAGATCGTGCTTTCGGAGTTTCTCACCATCATGACGCAAAAGAATTTCAAGTGTAGAAATCATAGCATCCAAGTGTTAAAAACTCTCTGAGGCAGATAAGATTGCGCCTATCCAAAAGTTCGTATCATTACAACCACTTCTTTCTCCACGAGATGAAAACAGCTCACGATTAGGAAGACCAGCTTTCAACCAGCAAATATCTCTACATACGAGTATACAGCAGTCCTTTGTTCAGTAACCATCGACACCCATTTTTGCTGGTCAATATACAAACAGAGGCTTAGTGTATGGCTCTTGGACTATCAGTAGACTCTGATAATGACGATAGATCATATTTCCGAAACTTTGGTTTTTGACCCAGTACGTCGCGGCCGATAACGTCTGGTTCTTATAGTGACTTTTTGTGTGGAAATATCTATTCTAATATAGGCCTATAAATATGGAACCCTAAGTACAAATTCCCATACGCACAAATAGTGACAATTATCTCTGAGATCTCATCAGAACCATGTTAACTACAGACAATTATCCATCAGGTGAAAATTACGGCAGCCATCAGTGGCTTTACTTATGGGTACCGAGCACGTACTTTGAATATTCACAGATGTAATTCCCAACAGAACTACATGTTTCGCATTGATTAGTAATTAGAGGTGGGATTTTGCGGTTTCCATTGTTAGCACCAGGGCATTAGACCACAGCCTGTGGCATATTGTAGTTGAACACAATCTCTGATTCCCTACCACTGAAAGCAGTGACGAATAATTGACACAAAATCATTTGATACTGATTACAAAGGTCATTAGGTATTAACAATAATACCTTATGAGCTCTTTTAACAGCGGTATTCCTAATCTTTTGCCAAATTCGATACATACCGGACGACTACATAAAATAAGAAAGGGTTCCTTATAATAAAACCAACTAGAAGAACTAATTTCTCAAAATTATTTTAGAATGAAACTCTATATATTTCATTCCAAAATAAATTTGAGAAATTAGTGCATCTAGTTAGTTTTATTATAAGGATTTGTCAAGATGCACGGTCATCTGAACGTGAAATAAGAAATGGTTCTTTCAGGTGTTCTGAGAAATACTGCCTTGATTGTTTGGCAAAGAGCAGGTGGCTGCATTACTGCGGGTGTTTCACCCCGAGTCATGAGAAGAAACCTGGACAGCGACCTCGTCCTAATCCACATTAACCTTTCGCTCCTTCTTGAATGACTCGCCGTTGATGAAGAATGTGCCACAGCGAGTGGTGGTTTAGCACAGGGTGGCAATTTCATCCCCACCGTACGTAACTCAATGGCGCCAGCAGTAAGAATAGTACACTCAGCCATGACTGCAACACTGGCAACAGTAATACAAGTAAGACTTATGCGTCGAAGATAAAGCGCTCGGTTTTTAAGGGAATTATCCGGCTGCACCAGTGCACATAGAAACGTCATTTGTAAACACAGATATGAATTTGGTGTGTCTCCATACCCTCATTAACCTTTAAGCGCCGAGTTAAGTTCTATCTGCCACCTGCTGGCATTATTAGGAGCTCACCATACTCTCCACGTTAGGCGTTCCCGTACGTAACGGTGACATTCTCTGTCAGGTAGGCACTGAATTTTTGTTTACTGTTAGGAGGAGGTTTAGCTTTCTCTCAAAAGCGTTACGTTATGTAGGCAAAGCCTTCGAACAGATAAGATTCTAGCATAAAAATGTTGATGACTTTCTTTACCTTGCTCTAAACCTTGAATTTCTTGTTAAAATCTGAAATATATTAGAAACATACATTGTCCCTCCTTCTCCACAGTCCGACAGACTTCAGCGCGGAAAGTATTCAATAACTGTCCGTACCATTTCGTTAGAAAAATAGTAAACATTAATCCTTCCATTCATTATAAAGTATAAAACCCCCCCTGATCCCAAATTTCCCTCGTGGGGAATGCTGTGTGAGTGCAAAAGTATAGCGCCCCCGAAGTCTCTGCAGTATAAACACCGCAAAGTGGGCAGAGTGGGTAGGACATAAATTGTAGAGTTGTCGGCGCGACCTGTGACCAGATGAGCTAGGCACATGTCACCACCCCCCACCCAGCAACATTGGTGGAACGCAACACCGTAGCGACATAAAAAGCATATAATGGCCAATAAATAAAAAAGT
>Ga0123353_10007107_pt1 | contig 15067 bp, 10 predicted proteins | sample TergutLab28metaG_3_FD_92763 | JGI IMG/M metagenome (GOLD analysis project Ga0123353, IMG submission 92763) | Labiotermes labralis P3 segment gut microbial communities from Petit-Saut dam, French Guiana - Lab288 P3 | ecosystem: Host-associated > Arthropoda: Insects > Digestive system > Gut ... | reverse complement strand
TATCCGGCGGAATATCAATCCAAACGGCTAAATCTATATATGTTCCGGCGTCGCGGTGGGTTTTCCCGAACGGGTAATCAAGAATTATAAAGTTCAACGGTTCAAGCAACAGCTTTTTAATTTTTTCGGTTATGGGAGACAGATTCCATTCGTTGCAATCCGCGCCCGATTCCGACCATTCGCAATAATCACGGTTAAGCAAATCGCCGGGGATATCGTCGAAACAAATAATTTCCGTATTAGCAAGCTTTGCCTTCAACGCATCCGCGGCCGTTGTCTTTCCGCCGCCGGAGATGCCGGAGATGCTTATGACAAAAGGTTTTTTCATGCAGGCACCCTCATTTTTTACAAACCCAAAACTTGCAATCCCCGGAAAAACCCATAACCGCCGCGTTTTCTTCGCAAAATTTGCTTCGGGCTTTATTGAATATAATGTTATAACCGCTTTTTGAAAGATATGATTCTATTTCGCCTGCCACGGGGATATGGACGAAGCTGATAATATCGCCGTATTCGTCCGGCTTGGAAAATATCACATCCCCGTATTCTAACAACCGTTTATCCTGTTCGCCTTTATCCCATTTTTCGCGCTCCGTTTTCCAAAATGAAACAAACTGCGGGTTATCCATATAATGCGCGGTAAAAATAAATATCCCGCCCGGTTTCAATACGCGGTATATCTCGTCAAAGGCTTTTTGGCGCATTTCGCTTGTGGGGATCGTCATTATGCCGTTGAACGAAAAAATCACCGCGTCAAAGGATGCCGAATCAAATGTTAATTCACACGCGTTTCCCGCTATAAAAGGAATAAGCAAGTTTTTGCTTTTTGTAATATCAAGAGCCGCCGCAATCATCCCGTCGGACAAGTCCAAGCCGATAATACCTCTGTAGCCCATTTCAAAAAGCCCGAAGGTCGTTCGCCCCGCGCCGCAGCCGAGGTCGAGGATTTTATCCCGCAGGTTCAAATATTCGGAAAATATCAGCCGTTCGGACTGCCAAAGGCCGATGTCGTCGACAGATGAAACAAATTTATCCACAAGCGTGTCAATCGAATATTCCGCTTTGATATTTTCTATAGTTATTTTCATATATGCAACCTTCATATTTCCGCGATTCTTTTAACCGCTTCCTCCGTATTCTCCAGCGTGTTGAACGCCGTCAGCCGGAAATACCCTTCCCCTGACGGGCCGAAGCCCGCGCCGGGGGTGCCTACTACCTGAACTTTATTTAAAAGCAGGTCGAAAAACTCCCATGAGGTCAGCTTATCGGGGGTTCTGAGCCATATATAGGGCGCGTTCACCCCGCCGTAGACCTCATAGCCCAACGCTTTTAAGCCCTTATAGATAATTTTCGCGTTGTTCAGATAATATTCGATTATCTCTCTGCCCTGACGCTTCCCGTCCACCGAAAATGTCGCTTCCGCGCCCTTTTGGGTTATGTAGGACACCCCGTTGAGCTTTGTCGCCTGCCTTCTTGCCCATAACGCGCCGAGGTTTACTCCGCCGCGCTCCAGTTCGCCGGGGATTATGGTATACGAGCACCTCACCCCCGTAAACCCTGCGGTTTTCGAGAAGCTGCGGAACTCGATAGCGCAGGTTTTCGCGCCTTCGATTTCAAAGATGCTGTGGGGCGAACCGTCTGATATAAAGGCCTCATACGCCGCGTCGTATAATATCACGCTGCCGTTTTCGTTCGCGTAATCCACCCATTTCTTAAGTTCCGCCGCTGAAATCGCCATGCCTGTGGGGTTGTTGGGGAAGCAAAGATAAACAAGGTCAACCTTCTTGTTCGGCAATTCAGGCAGGAAATGGTTTTCCTTTACGCAGGGCATATAGTAAATATCGCTCCACCTTTCGCCGATAAATTCCCCGGCGCGGCCGCCCATCACGTTTGTATCAACGTAAACCGGGTAAACAGGATCGCAGAGAGCAACGATATTGCAAACATCGAAAATATCGCCTATATTCCCGCAATCGCTTTTCGCCCCGTCGCTCACGTAAATCTCGCTGTCTTTAAGATTTACGCCCCGGGCTTTAAAATCGTTTTCGTTTATGGCCGAGCGCAAAAAATCATAGCCCCATTCCGGAGGGTAGCCCTTAAACCTTTCGATATCCGACATATCGTCAACAGCGGAACGCATCGCGTCTATAACGGAAGGGGTCAGCGGTCGTGTCACGTCGCCTATGCCGAGGCGTATCAAATCCGCGCCCGGATTCGCCGCCGCGTACGCCGCCACCCTTTTTGCGATATCCGAAAAAAGATAGTTGTTTTGTATTTTCAAAAAGTTTTCGTTGATTTTCATTGTCAACCTCCGTTTATTGTTAGTGGTAGGACGGGAGCTTGCTCCCGCCGCAGGGTACAGATGAGTATTATCCCCTCCCCGAATAAACCTTGCCAAATTGTAGGGGCGCATATTATGCGCCTGCGGACGAAACGCCTTTATATATTACTGGCGATTAATAATCGCCCCTACTAAAAATCGGCAATATTTAATTGGTGAAGCAATAAAACGGCGGGAGCAAACTCCCGCCCTACATTATTTCAGACAATACCTTCCAGGAAATTAACTTCCCTCGCAAACCCGTCCTTGTCAATCCTGAAGGTTTTTATCTCGTTCCTTTGGAAATCTGCCCAGAACGCGGCGCTCACCATGTCGCATTTTATCATAGCCTTGACGGGGACGCCCTTGGTTTCATAAATACGCGCCACGATGTCGCCGCTGCCGTCCTCGCAGAATTTTAGGGCGTTTACGCATACGTTGGGTGAATCGACGAAGAAGAAGCTTTTCTTTAGCGGCTCGCCCGCGCCCTTATGGTAGCTTTCGGGAACTACCGCCGGGCGGATATTGAACTGCGCGGCTTCCCTCGCCACGTCGGAGGCTTCCACTTCGCCCGTGTGAAGGTAAACGCCGTATTCAAACCGCTGCAATCCTTCGTCGGTGAAATTGAAGCCCGTGCCGGGGCGGAAAGAGAAATGGTCGGAGAAAATAACGTTTCTGAGCATTGTCAAGCGCAGATTTGTCTCCGGGCAGTCGTAGCTGTATTTGGAATCGTTTATGACCGCAAGGCCGCCGCGCCTTCCCGCGCCGTCAAGCGTGGTTATGTCGGCCCAGCGCTGGGCGGGTTCCTCCTCGCCGTTGCAGGGGCGCTTTATGAAGCCGCCGGGGATTTCATAAGTGGATGTTTCCTCCGCCCCGCCGATATCAAAGGGCATTTTAAGCATTGTGAAATCTTCCTGCCACATGGCCTTGCACCTCACACGGAGCGTTTTCTGCCCTTTACCTAAAATAAACTCCTGCTCCAAATAGGATTCATTAAACTTATGCCTTATACGGATAGCCTCCCTCACGGGGCCGTCTTCTATGCGTTCAATTGATTCAAGCGCCATTGCGCCTTTGATGTCATGGAATTTGAATATGCCGTGAGCCCATGTGTCGGCTTCCTCGTCCCTTATAACGGTGGGCAGGGCGAGTATGCCCCCTTCTGCGAAATCCCTGCCGTCCTCTTTGTTCACAAGATTTTTTATGCCGCCCGTCTTTTCGTCGAACTCCGCTTTTATATGCTCATTTTCGAGGATTAGCGGCTTTGACGAATCGACCGTGAACATTTCCTCATCCGAATTATTGTCCGTCAGCCAATATGTGGCGTAACCCATTGCGGGTACTTTGGCCAAAAATACCGTATCCTGATGGCTGTCGTTTGAGCGTGAGGAACGGACGTGCTGGCAGAGGGCTTCCTCGCCGTCAGGTCCTTTTACCTCGCCGGAGCCGCGCAGGGTGCGGACGGGGACTTCGATATCCCACGAAAGGGGGTTGAAAACCACCACGGGGCGCGGGAAATCCGGGTTGTGGCTGTAATGCCTGACCTCGGTGCAGACCGGGTCGGAAACACCGGGCAGCCAGGTGTCGATACGCCGCGCTATTTGCAGAATAGCGGCGTTATATGCCCTGTCGCCTATTGTCATTGCCTTGCCCATGCTGTCCCTCACGTCGTCATAGGCTTCCCTTATCGAACAGCCGCAGAGGATGTCGTGGAACTGGTTGAAGCACACGTCATTATAAGCTTCCTCGAATTCGGCGGTTTTAGGCGCCCCGCCCGCCGTTACGGCCGCTATGGTGCTGAATTTTTCGGCCGCTTCAAGCAGATTCTCCGCTTTACGGTTCAACTGCTTCACAAGGGAGGTCGATGAATAACATCCGCTGGCGTGGTGCTGGAGTTCGTCCTTCCATACGGGCATATCAACCATCGTATTTAAAATATCGGTGAAATAGTCGTCCGGGGACGAGAATTCAAGAGCCGCCCTGCCTTCCCTCATGCTTATTGATTTCAGGAATTCTATATCGCCCCTGCTGGGCCCGCCGCCATGGTTGCCGAAGCCGTAAAACAGCGCCATGTCGTGGCCCGTTTTATCGATCCGCTCTTCAAGGAAGGCGGTTTTTTTGTCAAGATTGAATATCCCCGTTTCGGCGTAGCTTGTGGGAATCCTGTAAACCAGTACCCTGGAGCCGTCCGTACCCTCCCACCAGAAGGTGTTTTGGGGCATATCGGGATTTTCCTGTACGCTGGGGCGCATCATTACATAGTTAAACATCCCGCCCTTTGCCAAAAGCTGGGGCAGATTGCCGTTATGCCCGAAGGAATCCACGCAATAGCCCGTTTGGCAGGTTATGCCGAAATTTTTATGGTAATAAAGCTGGCTGTAAAGCGCCTGCCTCGCGAAGCTTTCGCCCGAGGGCATATTGCAGTCGGCCTGCACATTCCAGCCGCCGACGGGTACCCAGCGGCCCTCTTTTACCCGCTGTTTTATCTCCTCGAACATACCGGGGTCGATCTCCTCAACCCAGCGGTAATAGGAAGCGGAGGAACAGGTGAAAATAAAATAGGGGTATTCTTTTATCCTGTCAAGCGCGGAGCGGAAGGTCTGCAGAACCTCGGCGCAGCCCTCCTGCCACCGCCAGAGCCAGATGGGGTCGAGATGGGCGTTTGCTATAAGGTGAATTTTGTTGTCCATTTTATAAATATTCCTTTCGGTGATAATATTTTTTTGTAGGGGACGATGTGGGCATCGCCCCCTACGCAGTATACATTTTATTCAATAAGCCCAAAATACCGTCCGACCCAATAAGCGAAGGTATAAACATAACAGCTCTCCACGCAGCGCGTTCCGCCCGAATCCTCATTCCTGTATTCAAGGGGGTTGCGGTCGTATTTTGATATGAAGCATTCGTCCGGGGGCAAAAGCCACGAAGTCTCTTTTCCGCCGCCGCGCAGTTCCTTCACCGCCACGTCGTGCCGGCCCATGGCGCTCACGCCCGCGGCGAGGCGGCTCGCGTTGTTGCGGTAGAACCAGTCGGCTATCCTCTCCATATTCAGCTCATCGTCCGGGCAAGCCAATATATATGGGAAGTCGTAGCCGGGGTTATGTTCCGGTTCAAGGGTGGCCCTCCACGTTTTGAACCCCTCGCGGTATATCTTTTTATATTCCTCGTCGTCCTCCAGTATGATAAGCCCCCAGAACGCCGCCACCGCCAGCATATGGTCGCCGAACATCAGGTCGTCGCGGATGTTCAGGTTCTGCAGGCAGTTCATATGGTAAAAACGGTTCATGTGCTTCAATGTAAGCTCCGCGTAGCCTTTTTCAAGAAGCAGATCATGGGCCTCTTTCCATCTGCCCTGTTCGCCCGTTATCTTCATCGCGACTTTAAGGTACATGAGTATCTCGGCGGAATTGAGCGCCGCGTCGGCCCAGCCCGTCGAGGTTTCAAAATAGGCTGTATTCCACTTGCTCCATGTAGTTGGCTTGCCTGTAGCGTCGCAGAGGGTGAAATCGTGGTCTATTATGTGATTCATATTAGCCGTAACGGCGTTTTTCAGCAGTTCGCCAAGCTCCGGGTCGCCCGGGACCAAAATGTCATAGGCGAAATTCATGTAAAGGTAGTGCAGGGTCATTTCGTCGCTGCTGGTGTCGCTTTTATAGACGATGCCGTCGTCGGGTACGCCCGCCTCGCGGTAAAGCTTCGCCAGCCTTTCGGGAATCTCCGCCGACGCGTTCACCTCGACGTTCGCCAAACCCTTTCTGCGGGCGTCCGGCTTGTCAAGGCAGACCGCCTTGCCGCCTTCCTTCCTGAAAAAGCAACCGTCGGGTACGGGCTCGTCGGGGGCTAAGTATGTCCTCGCCGTAAAGCCGTCGCCCCTGCCCGGTATGTACATGAGCAGCAGGCAGGCCTCGACAGCCCTTGTCGCTACGGCCCGCGCCTCCACCGTGTCGGGGTGGCTTTCGCCTTTTTCCCTCTTATATGTGGCGTAGCGGAACATTTCCGCCATTGCGAAGCCCGCAGTGAAGCAGCCGTCGTTGTCGGATTCGCCGTAGGGGTAAATCGAATCCAAATCCCTCGGCACGGCAAGCCCCTTTTGGCTCATCATGCCCCGTCTGCTGACATATTTAAGGGATTCGCGCAGCAGTATTAGGGCTTTTTCCTCCGCATCCACCATTTTCATCTCAATATGGGAAACGGCGGTGTCCGTCAACACCCAAATGTTGTTGCCGTCGGCTAATAGCGCCTTCACGTTGTTGTCGGCCAAATCCCTGTCCGCGCTGAAATACATAACTTTGTCTATATCCCTTTCGGCGTCCGGGTCATACCGCGTCAATCCCGTTTTCGCGCCGTACCACAGCACGCCGCCCGCGCCTTCGGCGGAGCATGCGTAATCCTTTTTAAGGGACGGCAAGGGCAGAGGGAAAGCGGACAAATCCGGCGTATTTTGTTCAGCCTCAAACAGCGCTTTAGGTATTTCCGGCGCGTCAAGAGGGTATAGCTTCATGAATCTGCATAAATGGGGTTTTAGTTTGTAAGGTTTTTGCATTTTGTTTCTCCGTTCTTATTATTTTCAATCGCTTCATAAATCAACTGTAATGAAGTATTCAACGCGTCAATTGCCTGTGCTTTTGTCGCAACTTGTTTGTGAAATAATTTCAAAAATCTCTTTATAATTATGCTTATAAAAAGCGCCCGTGGATATGGAAATATTTATCATTCACGCACCTCATATGGCCGTCCGTTTTTTAATTTCTGTTAAATGCGCCGCACTTGATTGTGCAATCAGCAGCTGCACAATTTTAAAATCACCCTACGCTATCAACTCGAAATACCGCCCCATCCAATAGGCGAAGGTATAGACATAGCAGCTGTCCACGCTCATCATGCTGCCGGGGGGGATTTCCCTGTATACCAAGGCGTCGCGGTTGTTTTTCGTTATAAAACGCTCGTCGGGGGGCAAAAGGTATGACGTGTTTTTGCCGCCGCCGCGAAGCTCCCTGACCGCTATGTCATGCCTGCCTTCAATTTTGACGCCCGCGATAAGGCGGCTCGGGTTGGAGCGGTAAAACCAGTCGGCTATCCTCTCCATGTCGATTTTCTCATCGGGGCAGGATAAAATGTAGGGGAAGTCGTAGCCGGGGTTATGCTCCCTTTCTATGCTCGTTCTCCACGCTTTGAAGCCCTCGCGGTAGATTCTTTTGTATTCCTCGTCCGCCTCGTTTATTATAAGCCCCCAAAACGCGGAGGTCGCCAGGGCGTGGTCGCCGAACATCAGGTCGTCGCGGATATCAAACCCCAGCAGGCAGTTTACATGGTAAAAACGGTCAAAATGCTTCAGGGTCAGTTCCGCGTAGCCTTTTTCCATAAGAAAATCATAGGCTTCCTGCCATATGCCCTTTTCGCCCGTTATTTTCATGGTCACTTTTAAATACATCAATATTTCAGCCGAATTGAGGGGCCCGTCAGCCCAGCCCGTGGGGGACGCGAAATATTCGCCGTCCCATCTGCTCCAGGTCGTGGGCTTGCCCGTGGCGTCGCAGAGGGTGAAATTATGTTCGATTATATGCCCCATAGTGGCCGTTGCGGCGTTTTTTATCAACGCCCCAAGCTCTCCGTCGCCCGGAACCAATATGTCATAGGCGAAATTAAGCTGGAGGAAGTGCAGGGTGATCTCGTCGCTGCTTGTGTCGGCCTTATAGACTATCCCCTCGTCGGAATAACCCAAATCCCGGTACAGCTTCGCAAGCCTTTCAGGCACTTCGGCCGATGCGTCAGCCTCTGCCCCCGCGAGCTTCATTTTACGGGCGTAGGGGCTGTCGATGCAGGCAGCTTTCCCGCCGGATTTTCTGAAAAACGCACCGTCCGGCACGGGTTCGTCCGGGGTGTGGTAACTCCGCGCAACGAAGCCGTCGCCCCTGCCCGCGATATACATCAAAAGCAGGCAAACCTCGCAGGCTCTTGTGGCGACAGCCCTCGCTCCTATAGTGTCGGGATGGCTTTCGCCTTTTTCCCTCTTAAATGTCGCGTAGCGGAACATTTCAGCCATTGCGAAGCCCGATGTGTAGCAGCCGTCGTTGTCCGACGAGCCGTAGGGCAAAATCGAATCCAAATCCCTCGGCACGGTAAGCCCCTTGTGGCACATCATGCCCCTGCGGCTGACATATTTCAATGATTCGCGCAATAATACGTCAGCTTTTTCCTCAGCGGTCAGCTTTTTCATTTCTATATAAGCCGCGGCGGTATCCGTCAGCGCCCACACGTTGCCGCCGTCAGCCAAAAGCGCCTGTACGTTGTTGTCGGCCAAATCCCTGTCCGCGCTGAAATACATCACCCTGTCCGCGTCCCTTTCGGCGTTCGGATCCCAGCGGGTTAAGCCTGTTTTCGCGCCGTACCACATGACACCGCCCGCGCCTTCCGCAAAGCAGGCGTAATCCTTTTTAAGGGACGGCAGCGGCAATGGAAAATTTGTTAGATCCGGCGCTTTTTGCTCCGCCTCAAACAGTGCCTTAGGGATTTCCGGCGCGCTTAAACCGTATAGTTTTAAAAATCTGCATAAATGGGGCTTTAATTTATAAGGTTTACTCATAATTAACCGTATCTTTCTGTTTATTGTTCTATTTTTTCCAAACCCGCGGCATGGCGCAATATCATACGGGCGGATGCCGCCGACAATTCGCCGCCGCCGTCCAAATCCGCCGCTTCAAGGTAAGCGCCCTCTAATTTGTCAAGCTTCGCCACATGGCGCAGCACGGCGCGGGCGTCCGACGCGTCAATAACGCCGCTGCCGCTTGTGTCGCCCCGCACAATGGTAGTAAAGCTTTCTCCCTTGCCGTCAATCGAGGCCTTCACGGTTATGCCTGTGCCTATCACTGTTTTGGGGTCGGTTATCGGCTTATTGTCTTTGTCAAACGCTTCAATTTTAACGTCTTTTTTAAAACCGTTCAAGAAATTTTGCAAAGACGTGTTTTCGGGGATGCCGCTTATGTGATTGGCGGTGAAATCAATGTCGTAGCCATCGCTTAGGTTGTTTTTGATTTCTAAGACTTTTATGACGGTGAGTGTCATTTCGTCCATTAGGAATAAAAAAATGTCGTCCGAGCCGGGAAATACATTTTCGGTCATTTTTTTAGGTAACTCGGCTTTTTTGCCGCTTTTGTGAATGAAAAAGCTTTTTACGTCTTCTACAAGAGGCAATTCGGCGAATTCTTTTGTTGTCAAACCTTCAAAATCACTTTTTTTCAAGCTTTCATTATATTTAACAATAGTGCCTGTAGTTAAACCGGCCGGTGAAAAATACGAAGCAATGCCTGAAAATGTAGATAAACCATTTAGTCTTCTTGTCTTTCCTGTTTTTATATCATATAAATAAAAATCGCCTTTACAATTCTTGGCTATTAAAAACAACTCATAATATGTCATTTTGTCAAATTCATTTAATTCATCCAGTAAAAGACTGTCGGGATAATTACTGAAAACCGCTATACCTCCTTGAATTATATGCGAAAAATCGTATTTCGCCGGGAGGACTATTTTACCCGACTTATCAATCAAGCCGAATTTTTCGTCCTTTTCAAAAAAAGCGTGGCCCTCACTTATATTTGACAGACGTTCAAAACCTTCATCCGTAACAATTTCACCTTGTTTATTAATTAACACATAGCCGTTTTTACCTGAAACGACGGCGAACCCTTCATGGAAGCTCTCAGCTATCGTATAATGAAACGGCAAAAGATTTTGTTCCTTTCCATTTTCATCTATGTAGAAATATCCATAATTGCCAAACCCGTTTTGATGGTCTCTCAGCATTGCGAGAAAACATCCGTCAGAAAAGTCGGCGATGTAATCATATTTAAAATCAACTACTTGTTTTTCTTTTGTCTTGACACCGTATTTTACATCCCCGTCGATAATTTCACTATTCACACAATACCCGTTAACAAAAGCAGCCGGGTTTTCGTCCGCGTATACGGTTTCTACGGGAGTGTTGTCTTTTCCGTATAAATCCATGTTATATGTAAGCTCTATGGTATCAATATCAAAATTAAAATCGTCATTATGGTTTCCTAATATATCTAAAAAATCAAGGCCTAACAGCGCCTCATCATATAATAATAAATTATAATATATTCTTCCGTCGGAAAGTCGGGCATCCGTAATGCCGCACATATATTCTTTACCGTTATAGTTTGTGACTTTCGGTATTTCGATTTCCCACGATTCATATTTCACCGCGATTTCAAACGGCCCGCCGTCCTTGAGGTATATTGTATTCGTTTTTTTCGGTCCGCCCGCTGCCCATGACGGCATTATAAAAGACAACGCAAGCATTGCCGCGCATAAAAGCGCCGCCGTCAATTTTTTCATCTTTGCGTTCATTGATATTCATTCCCTGTCAGTTTTATTTACATCTTGTAGGGGCAGATTCCAACGCACAAAAAATATAAACGCGTTTTCCGCACCCGCAGTTAGAACATACCTATATCACGGGCGGATATGGAATCCGCCCCTACACCCTAATACCTAGCCCCTAACCCCTGCGATACGGCACGTATCGCGCAGCGTTTCCGCCGCATCAGCCGACGGCACATATTCCAGACCCGGATAGCCCGCATAGCCCGATTCGCTTATGGTTTTGAATACGTTCGCGAAATTTATCTCCCCCGTGCCCGGCTCTTTCCGGCCCGGGGTGTCCGCTATGTGGAAATGCCCTATCAAATCAATGTTGCCCCTTATGCAGGGTATCAGGTTCCCTTCCATTATCTGCTGATGGTAAACGTCGTAAAGCAGTTTTACGCTGGGGCTTGCGACCTCCCTAATGATGGAAAAGCCCTCATAGCCGGAGGACAGGTAATAGCCCTTGTGGTCGTGCAGGGTGTTCAGCGGCTCCACTACGGCCGTTACCCCCGCGCTTTCGAAGATATCCGCCGCGCCGCGAAGGGCCAAAACGATGTTCGTGTGCTGTTCATAGCGGGTTAGGTCGTCCCTCTCCTGCCCGACGGTCACAATCAGCGTTTTAACGCCCATTTTTTCCGCCGCTTTGACGGAGTCCATCGCTATGCGTTTGAAAACATCCTCGCTTTCCCTTGTCAAAAGGGCCGTTTCGCCGTATTTCGCCGATAATTCCTTATTAAACGTGCCGACACACATTCCGACCGGTTTTACCCCCGCTTTTGCAAGGATATCCTTGAATTCGTCGAGGTCGCGTCCGGCGAAGCCCCAGATTTCAACGGCGTCAAGACCTGCTGCGGCAACGGCGGCAGGCCTTTCGTTAAAGGGGAGGTGGCTGAAAATCATTTCTATGCAGACTGAAAAATTGATCATGGCAAATCCTTTCATAACAGGCGGATATGAGAATACCGTAGTTTACGGGCGGATATAGAATCCGCCCCTACGAATCTGATCCCTAAATCCTAACATGTATTACCTCATTTTTGGCTGAGGACTCGAAAATGGACTCTATAAGCGTCATTGAGCGTCTTAACTGCCAGTGCTTTATAAGCTGTTCCTCGCCGTTTCTTATGACATTGTAGATGTTTTGATAATATTCCGTCAAATCGCCCCGGACAGGCTCCATTTCGACTGTTTTTATGGTGTCGTCCGTGCGTGGGGCCATGGTTTTTGTCAAACCCTGCCCTGCGCTTATGGGTACCGCGTCAAGGTTTTCCCAGTTATAGACCAGCACTGTCTCACTGTCGTAAATATCCCACGATTTTATGATTGATGAGCCGTTTTCGCCCAAAACATACCAGCGCGGCAAACTTATAAAGTTGTTCGTCGCCACCTCGACATAGGATGTAAGCCCGTTTTCGTGGATCATCGTGACATAGCAGCCGTCGTCGCACTCGTCGTTTGTAATGCCCGTAAGCTGCGCGAACACGGAAATTATGGGGTTGTTTTCGTTCATGAAGAGTATCTGGTCAAGAAGGTGGATGCCCCAGTCCAGAAGCATCCCGCCGCCGTGCTTTTTCATGGCGCGCCAGTCGCCGGGGATGCCCCTTGAACCGTGGACCCTTGACTCTATGCGGAAAACCTTGCCCAAGGTGTTGTCGTCCACGACCTTTTTGGCGGTGAGGTAGTCGTCATCCCAGCGCCTGTTTTGGTGAACGGTGAAAAGCTTGCCGGTTTTTTCGCTGCACGCTATCATGTCGTTCAAATCCGCCATAGACATCGTGACGGGCTTTTCGCACACAACATTTTTGCCCGCTTTCATCGCGGCTATCGCAAGGGGTTTATGTTCGTCATTCCACGTCGCAATCGTGATAAGCTCAAGCTCGTCATCAGCGAGAACCGCGTCAAAGGAATCATAGACGAATATCCCCTTGGAGCGGGCCAGTTCGCGGCGTTCCTCTTTGATGTCCCAAATGCCGCCGAGGATGAAATCGTCCCTGTCGAGTATTTTTTCCGTATGCCAATTGCCCATCCCGCCGTAGCCCACCACGGCCATTTTAATTTTGTCTGACATTGTGTTCGTTCTCCCTTTAAAAATATTGGTTTTTAACACGGGCGATTAATAATCACCCCTACAGATTGGTGCGTTTACGGGCGGATATGGAATCCGCCCCTACAGCTCCTAATCCCTAAATCCTAATCCCTGCGAAAGCTCCGCTTTCGCTTAAATCCACCAAATCTCGCCGATTTTTTCTTTGATCAATATCGGCTTTAGGAAATCCACCGCTTTTTCAAGGCCTTCGCCGCCAGTCATAAGGGAATCCTCATGCTCTATTGATATGGCGTAGTCGTAGCCTGTCATGCGGAGGGCGCTTATTATATCCTTCCAGTAAAGGGCGTCGTTGCCGTAGCCTATGGAGCGGAATATCCACGAGCGGTTTATCTCGTCGGCGTAGGATTTCACGTCAAGGACGCCGTTTACCGCCGTGTTGTACTTGTCCACCTTTGTATCCTTAGCGTGGAAGTGGAAAATCGCGTCCCCCAGCGCCCTTATTGCCGCCACGGGTTCAATCCCCTGCCAGACAAGATGGCTGGGGTCGAAATTCGCGCCGATTTCGGGACCTGCGGCCTCGCGGAGCTTCAAAAGGCTGTCCGTGTTGTACACGCAGAAGCCCGGATGCATTTCAAGGGCGATTTTATTCACCCCGTGCGCCTTCGCGAAAGCGATGAAATCCTTCCAATATGGTATCAGGACCTTTTCCCATTGATATTCAAGTATAGAAAGAAAGTCATTAGGCCACGGGCAGGTCACCCAGTTGGGGTATTTCGAGCCTTCGCTGTCGCCGGGGCAGCCCGAGAAGGTGTTGATGACGCTAACGCCCATCTTTTCGGCGAGAAGAACGGTATTGCGCAGCTCCTTATCATAAGCTTTCGCCGTTTCCTTGTCGGGATGCACGGGGTTGGCGTGGCAGCTGAACGCGCTTATCTCCATATTGTATTTTTTTATGAGGGCTTTGAATTCCTCCAGCTTCGCGTCATCGTTCAACAACACGTCCGGGTCGGCGTGGGTTTTGCCGGGATATCCGCCCGTGCCGATCTCTATCATTTCAAGCCCGAGGGACGAAAAATATTTTAACGCCTCCTCTAAAGGTTTGTCGCTGAGAAGCGCTGAGAATACGCCTAGTCTCATATACTATCTGTCCTTTCTTTTAAAACATCAAATTAGATTAAAAATGCTCTTTAAGATATTTCATGCTCCTTGTAATATCCTCCAGCCCGTTGGGCGACGGGTCGTCGTTTTCGAGGACTACCCAGTCGAGGCCAATGTCTTTTGCGCCTTTGATGACGGCCTGCAAATCGCATTCGCCTTCGCCGAGGGCGCGGGGCTTTTCGTTCACGCCGTCTTTGATATGTATGGAAGCTATCCTGTCTTTGTTTTCCGTCAGGTATTTATAGTTGTCTATGCCCGCGCAGAAGCTCCAGTAGGTATCGACTTGCAAATAGCAGACTTCCATAAGCCTTTCAAAGATCGTAGCCTTGCTTTTTGCGAAAAGAGGCCTTTTAAACTCCCGCTGATGGTTGTGGAAATATACCTTTATGCCCTCCGGCTCCAGTTTTTTGTTAGCGTTGCCCATTGTGGCCAGCACCTTTGCGAAAGCGTTTTCGGTGGCGGTGTTTGCGCCGCCCACGCCTATTCTGTCGCAGCCCAAAACCTTATGAAACCTCAGCGTTTCGTTTAAGTTGCCTTCCTCGAAATTTTTGATGTCCGTATGCGTCCCCGCCGCCACAAGCCCGACCTCGTCAAGCCTCGCTTTTATAGCTTCGTCGGAAAGCCCGTAATACCCGGCGAATTCAACGCCGTCAAAGCCTATTTCCTTGACTTTGCCTAAAATGTCAAGCAAATCGTCCCCGTTTTTTATGTGATCCCTCACGGAATAAAGTTGAACAGCAAATTTCATGATTTTTTCACCTTTCTTATTGATTTTTTTGAAGGCGGGTTGATTCCGCCCCTACGGATTATAACCGCTATTCACTAACCGCCCGGCCATCGAGCATCGGTGAAATGTATTTAATGGTATACTTAATACCCCACTCGCCGAGCCTGCCCCGCCATATGGTGGGCGAATGCGGCTCAATGCTGAGCATCCCTTTATAGTCGGCCTTGTAAAGAAGCCCCAGCACCGTCGGCCAGCTTATCATGTCAAGCCCCGCCGGCGGGTCGTCAAGGTGCAGCCCTTTTAAATTGAGAGTGCCTTTTATGTGGAAATGGTAAATCCTGTGCCCCCATTCGGCAATCTCGCCCATATAATCCCTGCTGCCCTTGTTTACGCAGTGGGAGGGGTCGTATTTGATGCCGAGCTC
>Ga0123353_10007103_pt1 | contig 15070 bp, 14 predicted proteins | sample TergutLab28metaG_3_FD_92763 | JGI IMG/M metagenome (GOLD analysis project Ga0123353, IMG submission 92763) | Labiotermes labralis P3 segment gut microbial communities from Petit-Saut dam, French Guiana - Lab288 P3 | ecosystem: Host-associated > Arthropoda: Insects > Digestive system > Gut ... | reverse complement strand
TGTAATCGAATCCATTGGAATTTATGATCCAAGGCCCAATATGGCAAAACGCTATGAAGCGGAGATGAACCAGATCGCGGCGCCTTTTCACGAAGCTGTGTTTCCGAGGTCAGAAATTGTCGATCCGGACAGGATTTTTGACTGTGATGTATTTGTCTTCTGCGCGTCCAAAGCAGTTCCGGAAGTTGGCGCACAGACGAAGGATGTTCGAATGGCACAATTCGAAGAAAACAGGAAAATTGTAGAAGAATATGGCAGGCAGGCTGCACTTACAGCATATAAAGGCATTTTTGCAGTGGTCTCAGATCCTGTGGACCCGCTCTGCAAAGCCGCTTTTCTTTCGTCGGGGCTTTCGCCCTTTCAGATTCGCGGATTTGGGCTTGGCGTCATGAACAGCAGGGCCCTTTACTACGCGAAAAGAGAAAGCAGATTCGCGAAATTTATAACAGAAGGACGTGTTTTTGGGCCTCACGGGCAAGATTTGGTCGCAGCCGACAGTATAATGGATTATGATCAGGAGACGTCAGAAGCGCTTACGGAGCGGGTCATTACAAATAACATGCAGATGCGTGAATGGGGGTTTAAACCGTTTATCGCACCGGCGCTTTCTTCAGGGGCGATTTCGATCCTGCAGATGCTGCGGGGAGAGTGGCACTACAGTTCGAATTTTATTGGCAGTGGTGAGGATGGTGCATACTTTGGTTCAAAAAATCGACTGTCAGGCGAGCTGATCGAAGTCGAAAATCCATATTTATCCGATGTTTTGTTTGAGAAAATCCGGTTTGGATATGAAAATTTAAAAAAAATAATCTAGAAAAAAGGGGTGTCTCCGTGTTCGATTTAATTATAATCAAACCTTTTTGCAGGGAGAAGAGTAAGACAGAGAGATTGTCCAATATTTTGGATAGAAGTATTGCGGATTATCACTACGATGTCATCACGACAAAAGAAGAATTTGAACATGCGGATCTCACCGGGAAAAAGCTCATTTTTGCGGTATCTCTTGGCGAATCGGGAATCAATTTGGAATATTATGGAATACTAAAAAGGATCAGGCTTGATCAACGCTGCCTGCAAGGGTGCGTTGCCGGCATAATTATAGATGGAAACAGTGAACTTTATACAAAATCCGTCGCCAGAGACTTGACGTTCAGCGCAAATCTCGCTGGGTGTACGTTCGTCGGAAAACCACTTGTGGAAGGTACCCGAACACTGAAAAATTATGATGTCATTGCGAAAAATATATGTGCTGATCAGCTTGAGGCTTACGCGGTTTCTGCGGAATTGCTGGTAAAAAGCGTAGTGCAGTTTGAGATGCCGAAAAAGGAAAGTCCAAATATCCTGATGCTGCATTCCAGCAATGAAAAAAAGTCCAATACGATGACGCTGTGGGAAATGGTAAAAAAACATCTTGAAGGGTGTACAATCGAAGAAATCTCGCTGCAGAACGGGGAGATATACGATTGTATCGGTTGTCCTTATACCACCTGCTTTCACTTTGGAGAACGAAACGCCTGCTTTTATGGAGGCTTGATCACGGAAAAAGTATATCCGGCCGTACGGGCTTGTGACGCGCTTGTGATGGTATGCCCGAATTACAACGACGCGGTAGGCGCCAACATTGCTGCTTTCATTAACCGGCTTACGTCGATTTTTCGAACGAATAAGTTCAGCGAAAAACAGCTTTTTGCCTTGATCGTGTCAGGCTATAGTGGCGGAGATATTGTCGCGCAACAATTGATCAGCTCCCTGTGCATGAATAAAACGCTGATTCTGCCACCAAGATTCGCGCTGATTGAGACCGCGAATAATCCCGGGGATATTTTGGGGATTGACGGGATTGAGGAGGAAGCCCGCGAATATGCGCAAAATATGTTGAAACAGATTAAAAAATGAGATATAATTATTCTGTTTAAAGAGAGGGCTGAAGCCGATGGATATCGAAAAGGATCTAGAAGAAATTACGCTGGAAATCCTTAAGTTGCTTGAAGATAAAAAATATATCAGAGCAAGGGAATTATTGCTTTTAAACAATGAGGTCGATATCGCGGAGATCATGGAAGAGACGATGGAGCAGCTTGGTGTAGAGAAAACCATTGTTCTGTTCAGAACACTCCCAAAGGATGTATCGGTTGAAGTATTTGCTTATCTGCCAATCGACGATCAGATTAAGATTATCAACGGAATAACCGACAAAGAAATTAAGTTCATCCTTGATGAGCTTTCTTTTGACGATATGATCGATGTTCTCGATGAGCTGCCCGCGAATGTCGTCGATAAAATTTTAGAAAAAACAACGAAAGAAGAAAGAAAATTAATCAATACGTTCCTCAACTATCCGGACAGCAGCGCCGGAAGCCTGATGACGCCGGATTACATCAGCCTTCAAAAGGAAATGACTGTCGAAGAAGCCCTTGCGCACATTAAAAAAGAAGGCATGGACAGCGAGACGATCTACACCTGCTATGTAAAAGAAAAAGGCAGAAAACTGCAGGGGATCATCTCCCTTCGTACACTGGTGGTATCTGACAGCAATCAGAAAATTTCGGAGCTGATGCGTGAAGACTTTGTGTATGTGAACGTTTACGACGACAGAGAAGAAGTTTCAGAAGTATTCAAACGATATGGTTTTCTGGCAATTCCTGTGGTGGACAGAGAGAAAAGGCTTGTCGGGATCATAACCGTAGATGACATTCTGGACGTTATCGAAGAAGAGACTACGGAAGACTTCGAAAGAATGGCCGGAGTTATAGACACTTCCGATCTGGAATATCTTGACATCAGCGTATGGAAACATGTCAGAAACAGGCTGCCATGGCTGTTTGTTTTGATGTGTTCTTATGTCATTACCGGCGGAATCATTCGGCATTTTGAAGACGTGCTTTCTCAAGTAATTTCCCTTGTCGCCTATATGCCTATGCTGATGGGTACTGGCGGAAACTCCGGTTCCCAGTCCGCGACTCTTATAATCCGCGGAATGGCGCTCAATGAAATTGCGCTGCGAGATGCCGGGAGAGTGATTTGGAAAGAACTCCGGGTGAGCTTCATCATCGGCGTTGTCTTAAGCGTTTTAAATTTCGCGCGGATTTACTTTCTTGATGGAGAGGGGCCGATGGTCGCTCTTACCGTATGCAGCGCCATGATTGTGATTGTGATGGCGGCGAAGTCTATCGGAAGTATGCTGCCGATGCTCGCGAAAAGGGTTAAGATAGACCCGGCGCTCATGGCAAACCCGATGATCGCGTCACTGTCGGATATGGTTTCTGTAATCACGTACTTTTTGCTGGCGAGCCTTGTTTTAGGATTATAATTTATGAAAAAAACAGGTTTAATAACTCTAGAATATGTAAATACTGTAATCAAGGAACGCGACAGGGAAATACATAAGGGTGATTGCGGCAAGGTTCTTGTAATTGCAGGCTCAAAAGGGATGGCAGGAGCGGCTGTCCTCTGCGGAAAAGCGGCTTTTCGGGCAGGAGCAGGCCTCGTGCAAGTATCCATCGAGGAAGAATTGTATCCAATCATTCAAATAGCGCTGCCGGAAGCAACCTGTGTACCTAGAGAGCTTTCCAAATTGGACCTTTTGGCCTATGACGCTATAGCCATCGGTCCGGGGTTGGGAGATGATGCGAAAAATGAGGGTATAATTGAGCATATTTTAACGAAGTATGATAAAACGGTTGTATTAGATGCGGATGGCCTGAATACGCTTGCCAAAAGCGGAAAAGTACATCTTATCAAACAAGCCGTCGCCGCGGTGATCATCACACCGCATCTTGGAGAAGCAAAACGCTTGATTCCAAAAGAACGCACTCTTGCGGAATGGCCAAAATCAGAGCGGTTTTCGTGCGAAGACAGGCTAAAGGTAACGCAGATGCTTCTGGAGGAAACGGGAGCGATTGTGGTTCTCAAAGGGGCAGGCACTATTGTAGCAAGCGATAAAGAGGGCACATATACTAATACTACAGGAAACCCGGGTATGGCCACAGGCGGTTCAGGAGACGTTCTGACGGGAATTGTCGCCGCTCTTGCAGGGCAGACGAAAAGTCCCTGGGATTCCGCAAAAGCAGGTGTGTTTATTCATGGTATGGCAGGCGACCTAGCGGCAGAGGCCACAGGCGAATTTGGCATGACCGCTATGGATATTGCACATATGACTGCTTTTGTATTTAAAAACAAATGAATTAAATTAGGAGAGTGAATGACTTGATAGTGAAAAAGGGCGATATATTTTTCGCTGATTTAAGTCCGGTCATAGGCTCCGAGCAAGGAGGCGTGAGGCCAGTCCTTGTAGTGCAAAACGATGTGGGAAATAAATACAGCCCTACGATCATCGTAGCAGCAGTCACATCGCAGATGAATAAAGCCAAGTTGCCAACGCACGTAGCAATCGATGCGGCAGGGAATGGACTGAGCAAAGATTCGGTTGTTTTACTGGAACAGCTCAGAACCATCGATAAGAAGCGATTAAAAGAAAGAATAGGGTCACTTGACGAGGAGCTTATCCCGAATGTAAATGAAGCATTAAGCGTAAGCTTAGGTATAATAAAGTTATCTTGATATATAGATAATACAGATGATGGCAGTTGGAGGTACGAAAGATTGAGAAAAGTTTTCATAATTACAATTGCGTTTACGGCACTGCTGGGAGTCAGCGTAGCAGCGTGGGCCGCAAGCGATAGTCCGGGTACAGAAGGAGACCCAATTGTAAGCAAGAGTTACGTTGACGCAAAGACCTCTTTTTCGCCGATCCAACTCACCCAGGGACAAAAACTCATAGGCGCTGAAGGCGCCGAGATTATCCTGCGAAGCGGTGAGGCGTCAGCAATTGATAATGGACTAAACGGCATCTCTGACTTGACATTCGGAACGGATTTAATGACCGGCAATCAGGTGGTTTTAAACCACCTCTTGCTGGTTCCAAGAAGTGATGGCAGGGGAATCAGCGCAATAACAGACATTTGGATCATGGTTCGAGGAAGTTATACCATTCAATAATTACAGAAAATAACAACCGAAGGGGTACATATGAAAGCATTTATAAAGGAAAATAAAATTTTACTGACAGCAATGGCGCTCATGCTCATTGTTTGTTTTGTTGTCATTGGAACGAGGTTTTTAGTTGAAAGCCATAATAAGACGTACGATATCGTGCTTGATTACAACGAGATTGCAGCGCTCGCGATTCAGACGGACCACGATGTTTCCTGGTGGCTGGAGCAATTTAATAACATGGGGATCACAAAAGTGGGGCTCATGGAAGAAAGCCTGATGACCCTGATGGAGGACAAGGATATTCATCTGACTGGTACCGTGATGGATGTGCTGACAAAGGACGCTTCCTGGCAGTCGGGCTACCCGCCGCAGTTAACCGCACTTCTCGGCGAAAGGGGATATGGCCCCTTTGACATTATGGTGGAGATGGAAGGAAAAGAAACGGTTGATTTTGTACTGGACGCAATCGAAAAGCGGTTTAGGCCGGATCGGTTTTTTCAGCTGAATTTGGGAGACAAAGCGTATGTGCTGATCAAGGGGACTCCCGACATGACGCTTTATTCACAGCAGTATAAATATATGAATTCAAAGGCCGGAGGGTTTGTGGAACGGATGGACATAGAAGCTTCCAAGATCATGTATATCAGCCTCGGCCTTTTGCCTGATAAAGTCAAAGCCATTCAAGAGCTCGGCATGGACGTCATTCCGCGTACGCTTTCTTATAACGGATGGAACGACACGAAATACGGACAAGCCGTCATCGATGGCTACGCCAAATACGGGATTGTTCCCCAGTACATCATCGTCGGAGGCGAGGCTGTCATCGGTTTTGATGACGGGACTAGCTTGGCGAAAAATTATATCCTTAATAACGGGATCACGATTGGATTGATCGAAGACACGACACAGCGTGAGAACATCATGCAATATGGTGTTAACGAAGTAGCGATTGACTCCGGTTACGATACTGTGCGGGTATTCTCCGTGTGGAATTATATTCAATACAGGTATCAATACTACGGCTATGAAGGGGCGGAAGAAATCGAAAACACATTTTTCAGGGCCGTAACGGAGCGGAACATCCGCGTAATTTACTTTAAACCAATCCTACATCAAAAGGATCTTCATACGTACATGACGAATGTTTCCGAATATGAGAAGATGTTTGGGAATCTGGAGAAAAGGCTTGAAAAACACGGGATTCACTTTGCATCGGCTTCTGCCATGGCGGACTACCGAGTACCGACAATCTTTAAGGTTTTGCTGGGAATCGGCGTCGTCCTTGGCGCGGTTTTGCTGCTGCGGTCCTTCGTAAAGGTAAGCAAAAAAATCTCTCTCATCCTGGCTGCGCTCGGCTCTGTCTGTGTACTGGCTGCCTTTTATGTGATGCCTAATACGGCGGAGCTCATCGCGAGCCTGGCCGCGGCAATTGTTTTCGGTTGCCTTGCGGTGACCTTCTATACGGCGCAGAGCAAACATTTGTCGGATGTTCTGTCAAAGGACGCGTCTGTTTTAAAAATCGTAAAGTCGTCTATCCTGATACTGGTGGTATCTGTCCTTATTTCTTTTGTCGGTGGAATGATGACGGCGGCGCCGATTTCTTCGATCAATTATATGCTTGAAATCAATATCTTTCGAGGGGTAAAAGTTGGGCAGCTCCTGCCGGCCGCATACTTTGTGATTGCTTATCTGGCCTATTTTGGATATGGCGGCCGCGAAAGAACAAGGGGAAACCTTCAATTTCAAGATGTTACGGATTTGATGAACACAGGCATCAAAGTATGGATGCTGTTTCTGGCAGCGATTGTGGGGGGGGTAGGCGTTTACTACATCCTAAGAACAGGACACGATTCAACTCTCGAAGTGTCGAGTTATGAGATGTTGTTTCGAAACGAGCTTGAAAAGGTTCTGATCGCGAGGCCGAGGAGCAAGGAGTTTCTGTTTGCGTTCCCTGCCATCATGCTGATGGTGTATTCAAGCGTAAGACGCCTGAGATTGTGGCCTGTCCTTTTCGGGTTGGGTGGCGCGATTGGCATGACTTCGGTTATCAATACGTTTGAACACATCAGAACGCCGCTTTATCTCGGCTTCATTCGAACTGGTTATTCACTCGTGTTCGGCATCCTTGTCGGTATCCTCGCGATTCTGATTTTTGAGGGCCTGTATCGAATTTACCTTTATTATGTACGAAAATACGCGGCAGCCCATGGAGTAAAAGCGAATGGTTAAGATTCTGATTTCCGGATATTATGGTTTTAACAACATCGGCGATGAATCCATCCTGAAAGCTGTAATCGATAACCTGCAAAAGCGGTTGACGGACATTGAGATAACCGTTCTCTCACAAAACCCAGCTTCCACTGCCAAAAGATACGGCGTTTTATCCGTCAATCGTAAATCGCTGAAATCGATCATCGTCGCGGTGAAGCGCTGTGACCTTTTAATCAGTGGAGGCGGAAGTTTGCTTCAGGATGTGACAAGCAAGAAGAGCATACTTTATTATTTGATGATCATTCGTATTGCGCAGCTGTTTGGCAAAAAAGTGTTGATCTACAGTCAAGGGATCGGTCCGATCAATACAAATATCAACCGAAAATTGACGGCAACAATTTTAAAAAAAGTCAGTGGAACCGTTGTAAGAGATGAAGCGTCTAAACAATTATTGACAGAAATCGGCGTGGACAGCGATCGGGTCATCGTTACGGCCGATCCGGTTCTCCGCATCAAACCAGCCTCGAAAGAACGGGGAAGAAAAATTTTAGAGGAAGAAGGGTTTATCTGGCAAGAAGGGAAAAAAATTGTCGGATTTGCAGTCAAGGAAAGAAAAATGGATAGTTCTTTCGCCAGCGAACTCTGTATTTCAATGGAAAGATTGGTTGAAGAACAGAACGCGCAGATCGTATTGATTCCGTTTCATTTTTCTGAAGACATGGCATTCATTGAAGAAGCGACACGAAGACTTGGAGATAAAGTTTTCACGATCAAACATAAATATCTGACCGAAGAGATGCTCAGCATCATCGGAAATATGGATATCCTTGTGGGCGTACGGTTGCACGCGCTGATCCATGCGGCCATCATGGATGTTTCGATGATTGGGATTTCGTATGACCCCAAAGTCAATTCTTTTATGCATTCCATCGGTATGAAAGCGATGTGCAGCATATATGATTTCAATAATGAATTTTTCATGGAAGAATTTAATAAAACGATTGAGAATGGTGATAAGATGAGAAGTAAAGTAAAGCAAAACATCAAAGAGCTGATACGAAGGCTCGACAGCAACGAAGAAATGATCAAAGATTTAATGGGGATGTCGTGAAATGAGCAGCCAAAACAGAATGAGAATCCTCGATATACCGATCGATCGGGTGTCAGGCGCTGAAGCAACGAAGATCTTTAGAAGGCTCATGGATGAAGAAGGCTGCAGCCTGATTGTGACGCCAAACTCAGAGATTGTTGTGAATGCTTCAAAAGATTCGCAGCTCAAAACTTTAATTGAAGGAGCAGATCTTGTGATTCCGGATGGAATCGGTCTTGTCTATGCTTCTAAGATCATGAAAAACCCGCTTCAGGAGCGCGTAACAGGGATTGATTTTTTAACGCAGGTTTTAGTGTATCTGCAGGAGACCGGAAAATCGATCTACCTGCTTGGCAGTAAGCCCGGCGTGGCGGAGAAAGCTGCGGAAAACATGCGCATGCGATATCCGGCCCTGAAAATAGCAGGAACCCATGACGGATATTTTCAGGCTGAAGATGAGCCGGCATTGATCGAAGAAATCAACGCATCAGGCGCCTCATTTTTGTGCACCGCGCTCGGGTCGCCAAAACAAGAAAAATTCATTATGAAATATCGGGAACAGCTGAAGCATGTTCGAGCGGGAATGGGTGTTGGCGGAAGCCTTGACGTATGGGCCGGAACCGTGAAAAGGGCGCCCGCATTTTATCAGAAACACGGGTTGGAATGGCTTTACAGACTGATACAGCAGCCGTCAAGAGCTGGAAGAATGGCTAAATTACCGGTTTTTATGATAAAAGTACTCACATTTAAGAAGTAGGAAATAATACGTTGGCAAAGCCACTTGAAGGAGGCAAAGATGGATTATAAAGAATTAGAACAAACGGCAAGAAATATCAGAATCAGCATTATCAAAGCGATAAACGCGGCAGGGTCGGGACATCCAGGCGGATCTCTTTCAGCTGCCGATATCGTAACCGCGCTTTATTTTAAGGAAATGAATATTGATGCAGGCAACCCGAAGGCAGAAGACAGAGACAAATTTATCCTGTCAAAAGGGCATGCCGGCCCGCTGCAATATGCTGCCCTTGCTGAAAAGGGTTTTTTCCCAAAAGAAGATTTGGTTGGACTCAGGAAACTGGGGAATAAGTTGCAAGGCCATCCAGATATGAAAAAAGTAGCGGGCGTTGAGATGTCAACGGGTTCTCTGGGGCAGGGGTTTTCGATATCGGGCGGAATGGCGCTCGCGAATAAACTGGATCAGAAAGAAGGCCGGATTTATGTACTGCTTGGCGACGGAGAACTGCAGGAAGGAATTGTTTGGGAGGCGGCGATGTCCGCAGCTCATTATAAGCTAAATAATTTAGTCGCTGTCATCGACTGGAACGGACTCCAAATTGACGGCAAAAATGATGATGTAATGACGGTAAAGCCGATCGATGAAAAGTTTAGGGCGTTTGGTTGGAATGCTATTTCGATAGACGGCCATGATTTTGAACAAATCCTGGACGCTTTCAAGGAAGCGAGAGCCTGCAAAGGAAAGCCGACGGCGATTGTCGCACAGACAGTCAAAGGAAAAGGAGTATCTTTCATGGAAAACAATGCCGGATGGCATGGAAAAGCGCCGAGCGAAGAAGAGGCGAAACAGGCGGTATCGGAATTGGGAGGTGAATGGTAATGGTAATGGGACTGAATATGGCTACAAGACAAGCTTATGGGCAGGCGCTTTTGGAATTGGGCGCAAAACATCAGAACTTGGTTGTAATGGATGCGGACTTATCCAAATCGACGATGACTGCCGAGTTTTGGAAGACTTATCCCGATCGTTTTTTTAATATGGGAATTGCTGAACAGAACATGATGGCGGCAGCGGCTGGCCTTGCTGTTTCGGGAAAAATCGTATGTGCGAGCACCTTTGCGATGTTTGCCGCAGGCAGGGCTTTTGAAATCATTCGAAACTCCATTGGATATACAAAGGCCAATGTGAAAATCTGCGCGACGCATGCCGGAATAACGGTGGGAGAAGACGGCGCCAGCCATCAAACGTTTGAAGATATCGCGATGATGAGGACGATTCCGGGAATGACGGTTATAAATCCGGGCGATGGCGTTTCCACGATGATTCTCATGCGCCAGATCGTTGCCCTCGATGGGCCCGCATACATCAGGCTGGGGAGAGCATCCGTTCCGATTGTTTATAATGAAAACGCGGAAATCGAGATCGGAAAAGGAAACTGCGTAAAAGACGGAAAAGATGTGACAATCATTGCGACGGGCATTATGGTAAACCAGGCACTGCTGGCAGCCAAGCAGCTCCAAGAGAAAAACATTGATGCAAGAGTCATCGATATGCATACTATCAAACCGATCGATGAAGAAATCATCATAAAGGCTGCACGCGAGACAAGAGGGATCATTACGGCAGAAGAGCATTCAATCATTGGCGGACTTGGCAGCGCTGTTGCGGAGGTAGTGGCTTCGCGTTTTCCTGTAAAAATGGCGTTTGTAGGCCAACAGGACACGTATGGAGAATCGGGGAAACCGGATGAGCTGTTAAAAAAATATGGCATGACTGCAGAGGATATTGCATGCGCAGCCGAAAAATTAGGACGTACTGAATAAAAGAAGAATAATAGGCTCCCTTCGTGAATAAATTTTATAAAGATTTAGGACGAAGGGAGTTTATAGTTGTGAGTGGCAAAGGGATTTTAGAGAAAATACATATGCCAGGGAAAAAAGGGCTTTTCATCATGGGCCTTATCATCATCGTTTTATTGACAGCCTTTTTTCTGGTAGAAATGGTAAAGGGTGATGAGACGGTGCAATTCGAAATATTACCAGATGCCGATATACCTCAGGAGATTACGAGCCAGGTAATTCCGGAATACAGAAATCTGGAAAGGGCGCTGGCCTGTAAGGTAAATGATAAGGTATACGTCATGGTATCACGAGGTGAAAAACCGACATCGGGATTTGATTTAGAAGTCAGCAGAATTGTCCTCGAGGACAAAAACGGAAGCTACAATCTTGTGGTGTACGCAATCTTTAAGGATCCGGAACCAGGAACCGCTTTAGCGCAGATTCTGACGTATCCGCTGAAGATTGCAGAAACTACGCTCACACAGCTGCCGGACCAGATTGAGCTGCGAGTGCAATACTGATTCTATCCTCAGCCCGCTTTTTTATCGTTACTGAAAGAATATTTCTGCTACGATAAAAAAGCGGGCAATTTGTTTTTTGGTATTTACATTTTGTAACAAATATGATTTAATATGGTTATGAACCGTATTTTACTCAGAGAAAAAATTGAAGAAGAACCGTTTGAAGTAGCGGAAAAACAAAAAATCGGTGTGACCGGTATGAGCAGAGGAGCAGGAACGAGTTTCGCGGCAATTACGCTTGCGAAAGCGCTTTCACTGGATAAGACCAAAAGGGTGACTTATTTGGAAATTTGCGGAGCGAACTTTTCAAATAAGCCATTGATTTACGATGTTTTGGGAATGGATAAGCGTTTTGAGGGAAGAGAATTCATCCGGTTTTATGAGGAAATCAAGCAGGGTAGAGAAATCAGGAGAAGAAGGAACCTTGATGAACGAATTAACTGGGCGCTTATGGCGCCAGAGGATTTGAAAAAAGCAGTGAAGCTGGCTCCGCTGGAAATCGTACGCCTTGTAAGCAATATTTCAGGGGATATCATTGTCTGCGATATTGGTGATTGTGATCAAAAGGAGGAATTCCTCAAAGATATGGACGCGATCCTGTTTGTAATTGATCCGATGCCTTCTATGCTGCTTGCGGGTTTTTCCAGTCTTCAAGATGCCAAGCGTCTTGAATATAGAGGAAAAAATGTCGTATGGGTGCTGAACAAAATGAACGCAGGGGTAAATAAGCGGGAACTTCAGGATTTTATTAAAGTAAAGAACACGATCCAGTTTCCATACATAGAACCAGAAAAACGTTATGCCGCGGAATACAATTGCAAGATCCCTTATGAACTCCGGGAAATCAAAGCACAGCTTCTTGAACCGATGAAAAAGATCTGCCAACACATAATGATCACCTAATTGTAATACAGTTGTAACAGTTGCTGACTTTAAAAAAAATGAAAAATATAGTATAATAACCTATAGTTTTTGTAAACGAATACATCAGACGCGTTACAGCAATTCAACAGGGAAGGACTGCCTGTTATGATTCAATTTAATAATGTTACAAAGCATTATAAAACCAACGTTGGCATTGAAAACGTCAGCGTAGAGATAAACAAAGGTGATTTTATATTTCTTGTAGGGCCTAGCGGTGCGGGTAAATCAACTTTTATCAAACTGATCCTCAAGGAAATCGATGCGGATTCAGGGAGCATCAAAGTAAGCGGCAAAGAAGTAACGAAACTGTCCAACCGGCAGGTCCCCAAGCTCAGAAGGAATATTGGGATCGTATTTCAGGATTTCAGGCTGCTGCCTAAAATGACGGTTTTTGAAAATGTCGCGTTTGCTATGCAAATCATTCACACAAGACCGAGAATGATTCGAAGACAGGTACCGCAGATACTCAGCCTTGTGGGGATCAGCGACAAGGCAAATAAATATCCGGACGAGCTATCTGCAGGTGAACAGCAGAGAGTTGCGATCGCACGCGCGATCGTCAACAATCCAACCGTTCTGATTGCGGACGAGCCCACAGGCAATCTGGATCCGGATACCGCATGGGATATCATGCGGCTGCTCGAACAGATCAATATTAGAGGAACGACAGTCGTAATGGTAACGCACGCGAAGGATATCGTCGACAAGATGGGAAAAAGGGTCATTGCGATTGAAAAAGGACAGATCATCAGGGACAACGTCGGTTCATACGGGGATACAGAGGAGCTTTTACCTTTAAAGTATAATGACTTGTATAAAGGAGGTGTTCTCGGTACTCATGACGGGAGGTCTTAGATATGCCGTAAAGCAAGCGTTAGTTCAGGTTTTCCGAAACAGGGCGATGAGCCTTGCTTCTGTTTTTTCGATTACAGCGATGCTGTTAATACTGGGAATTTCTTTTGTCCTGGTCGTCAATATCGGTGTAGCCATGGAAAAAGCAAAGGAAGGATATGATACCATACAGCTTTACTTGGATGATGATCTTGCAGACTGGCAAAGTGATAACATAAGAAATACACTTCAAGGTATGGCGGAAGTCGAAGAGGTCAGATACCTTTCAAAAGAAGACGCGTTTGATCAGTGGAAAGTAGAATGGGGAGAACGCAGGTACCTTTTGGATTCTCTGAGCAAAAACCCGCTTCCGAACGCGTTTGAAGTCAAGCTCGCAAACCTTGAAGGCGCGGAAAATGTGGTTAACCGGGCAAGAAATTTTGATAGTGTTTTTGAAGTTAAATACTATAAGGACACCGTTGAGATGTTGATAAAAGTGACGAATTTTATTCAGATGGCGGCGCTCGTTATTATGGTATTTTTGATCGCTATCAGCATCATCGTCGTATCGAACACGATCAAACTGACGGTGTTCGCAAGAGCGGAAGAGATTAACATCATGAAATATATTGGGGCGACGAACTGGTTCATTCGCGGTCCGTTTCTCGTCGAGGGGATGCTGATTGGACTGATTTCGGCAGTTTTATCGGCGGGAATCATTGCATTTATATATTACAAGCTATCACAGCTGATGGAAATGGATATTTCCAATATGTTCAGAATAAGACTTGTGCCTGTGGAATTTTTGACGATGAATTTGCTCTGGATATTCGTCGCTTTGGGCATCAGCATCGGGGCATGGGGAAGCATTATTTCAATGAGAAGGTTTTTGGATACATAAAACAAATTATTGCGCTATATTTCATGTAAGTAGGGGGAAACGGTCATGCCAAAACGAATTATATCCAATGTTTTAGTTTTTATACTCGTAATTTCTTTCGGAACGCTCGGAATTACGTTTGCAGGCAATGAGAAAGCAAAACTAAACGATGTACAAAAACAAATAAATGGAACAAAGAATCAGCTCAACCAAGGTAAAAAAGAAGAAAACAATTTATTAAACCAAATCAAGGTACTCGAAGGGCAGATGGTAGCAGCGCAAAAAGAAATCGACTCATTAAAAGGCAGTATTGATCACGCACAGGGCAAAATTAACGAGGCGATCGTAAATTTAAACGAGCTTGAAGCGCAGATCAACGAACAAGATGAGCAATTGAACGCGCGCCTTCGCGCGATGTATATAAACGGAAACGTCGGATTTCTCGACGTACTGCTCGGATCAGGCAGCATCGGAAATTTCATGACCAACATGGACAGGGTGCAGTTAATCTATGAAAGCGATAAAGAAGTAATCGAAACGCTGGAACAGCAGCACAAACAACTCGAGGCACAAAGGCAATACCTGCAGAAACTAAAGGATGATCTGGTTGCGAAAAAGAACATGGAAACTGTGAAGAAAGAGGCACTCAAGCAAAATCAAGCACAGGTAGCGACGAAAAAAGCAGAGGTCTCTAAAAACAACAAGGAATTAGCAGCAACGCTTGACGCGCTAAACAAGGAAGCAAATCGAATAACGGCGGAAATCTTAAAATTGCAAGGGAAGGGAGAATACACCGGCGGCGCTCTTGGCTGGCCTGTACCGGGTGTTACGAAAATAACCTCCCAGTTTGGGAATCGAATACATCCGATTTTGAAATACAAGAAATTTCATACGGGAATTGACATCGGCGCGCCTTCGGGGACGACGATAGTTGCTGCAAACGCGGGTACGGTTATTAAATCCGGATGGAACGACAGTTACGGCTATATGGTGATGATTGATCACGGAGGAGGAATCGTTACGCTGTATGCGCATAACAGC
>Ga0123353_10007101_pt1 | contig 15074 bp, 10 predicted proteins | sample TergutLab28metaG_3_FD_92763 | JGI IMG/M metagenome (GOLD analysis project Ga0123353, IMG submission 92763) | Labiotermes labralis P3 segment gut microbial communities from Petit-Saut dam, French Guiana - Lab288 P3 | ecosystem: Host-associated > Arthropoda: Insects > Digestive system > Gut ... | reverse complement strand
GTGTACTGGTCTAACACAACTATATTTATTGGTAGAATATAAAGTATTTTCTACATAAGGTACAACTACATGTTTCGGCGCTTGATAATGGCCATCTTCAGGTTGTACATGAAATACTTATTATGAGGTTATACAAAACATACATAGACTGTTTATATGAGGTAGGGTGGGGGTAAAGTGGGCACGATCTTGTATCTGTGAGATATCATGCCCACTTTACCCCCTCCCTTACCCCATATAAACAGTCTATGTATGTTTTGTATAACTGCTTAATAAGTATTTCATGTACAACCTGAAGATGGCCATTATCAAGCACCGAAACATGTAGTTGTACCTTATGTAGAAAATACTTTATATTCTACCAATAAATATAGTTGTGTTAGACCAGTACACACACTCTAAATTAGAGGATTTACATAGATGAGCAGTTGTGAGGAACATAAATGGAGGTGGCAAAACCAAAATGATGATACAAGGTTGCACGTGAATATGATGTGGTAAGCAAAGGTACTGCTCCACTCATTATTAACCTCAGTGCGAGATGAAGGTGAGTGATGTGGTAGGCAAGCAGCATGAAAAAGGGGCCAATTAACAATGTGAAAGAGCTAATACATAGTGTAAAAAATGAAGCATAAAAATGGTAAAAGAAAAACAAATGCAGGAAAGAAAAACTTGAGAGCACCCTTCCCATCCCCTGCCACAGCAACGGCTGACCTACTTCAATGGTACAAATATAATTCAGAAATATCACTGTTTTAGCCAACCTTGATAAAACTGGTTTTTTAAATATTCTGTTGGACTGTCATATGTCTCAAAATTACATATGGTTTTAAAAGAGAAAGGTGTATACCGATTATACGTGCTGTCTATGGAAGAAGGTCTTCATTTAGATGTTAGCGCAGGAAAGACAACAGGAATGATGATCTGAAGTATGCTCTGCTGCTGCAACTGCTGCCACCTGTGAACAGAACATACGCACCTGGTTCCCACCCTGATTGTGGCAAGGGTATAAACCAGCTGGCTTGTGCAGGTCCGCTTTACGCGCAGGAGAATCTAGACATGTCTTGCCTCCAAGTCCAAGGTTTCGAACCTGAGTCATTACAACCGAAAACATCAGTACAAAAACAGAAACAGATCCACACTTGGCAGAAAAATAACACCTGCCCTTGTGACATGCCAGAAACCACACATAATAATAATAATAATAATAATAATAATAATAATAATAATAATAAACTGCAATTGGGTTGTCACCTGGTGGCAGTGGTTATTTTACATGTATACAAAATATGAAATTGGTTACTAATAAATTTAAGTCGGGAGGGCTACATGAGAGGCATGTAGTAGCAACTTGGAATCTTAATACATGACCTGCATGCAAGAAATCCACTCCCCCTCCTCACAATTCAGTTTTCAGGAAAAAAAATCCCCCCTATGCAGAATGTGTTTAACTTAGTGAATGATTACAATGCAACCTCCAAATTTTTCAGATAATGAATTAGGAAGAGGTTTATCTATTATATTTGGGTAAATATGGTATACCCCGCATGACAAGAAAATAATGATCCATGTAAGGCTCATATTTATTTCAAGTCTGATTGCACTTTCCTGCAGTCATTTTAAAAACTATTAAATATGGGTCACCAAAATACAACAGCTAAATTGTGGATCAAGGAAATAACAAACAGAATGTAATGCCAAAATATTAATACTTCTGACTGCCATTTTTCTTTACCTTTTATATTCTGAGAGACCAAAAAACTTGAAGATTTTTACGAGCAGTGCAAAACCATCGATAGAAACTACAATAAATTTTAAAGCCAAACTTATGATTTGCTTGTGATATAATCTACATACTTTGTCAACTTTTAATATCACTATGACACCAAATTTCAGTGAGATACTGGAGACATTAGGGGTGGGTGGGGGAAGAAGACCCAGCACCTGCCACTGTCCCATCTGAGTATTCTATCAAGACATAATCGTGTCTGGGTTAGTAGCAAAACATACTGTGTTAAAACTGAACCATTATTTATCAATCATCTTCAGTGTATGATATCATCAGCAACATACTCACTACCAACACTTAAAATGTTACAATAAATATCTGCAGTTTCTAACAACTGAATTCACATGTTACCATAAAAAACACACACGTGAAACGTTTCTCCAACTCAACGCAGATGTTTTGAAACACATCCAGCATATCAGTCATTTCCAGCAGCAGATGACACATGCAACTAGCAAAGGAATGGAGTTTGAATCATACAATGTAACAAGATTATGATTACAGAATGCAGTACAAGTAATCAATTATGGTATAAATTCGTGACAAATAATACACCATGTCTCTACTGACCTCGCCTGATGCAACAGCTTCTCCGGGAATAAAAAGTTCTGGGTAGACATTATCAAGGTACCACTTAAATGATTTACATCCCAGTTTCTTCCTCAGTTCCTTGCGAGACGAAACATCACCATAATCCCCCTGCAAGCAGATATTAAAACATACAAAGTGCTTACCACCACACTGGCAAAATAAGGCAATATGCATGAAATACAACGCCTGCAAACTAAGACATAAGCAGACAATTTCAGGAAACACAAGTTTAGTAAATGATGTAAAAATGTATTTTGAATATAATAATTTCCCCACAAATGTTATAATAATAATAATTTCAGCAATAAATTTAAACAGCTCAACATGCTCCTTAAACACAATTAATTTAAAATATGGCTCTGTTGCAAGAGACATCAATAGTATCCAACAACAAATCTTCCCAGTAACAAGTAAGTGATCCACTAACCAAATCATTACCAATACGCTGGTAGTAGTACTTGGCATAATCATCTAGCCAGACTTCTGCTAGCCTTACAGAATTCTTCTTGAGGACATTGACCCCAGAACGCCATTTGTAGGGGGACCTCTTCCTGAAGATGTGCCCCACATGAGAACATGGAACAATCTCCAAAGTGCCACCACACATCCATGTCTGTTGTAATGAGACACAAAATTTTGAGGTAATTCCATTGGAATAAGAGATCTGTGAATGCAATGCTCTTACAATTAATTTCACATGCTCCATGTCAAGATTTGAAATTTCACTGTGAGTAAATGCAATGAGACTTTCTTGGCCATTTAGCCATTTCAGCATGGAATGGATTTCTAGTGTTTCAGAAGCTTGCATCATCTCCACTATCACGAAATGATGCAGTCAGTGTTTTGGGCTGTACACCACAAACTGTAGATTAAACTCCAAACTTAAAATAACCCTCAAATTAATTGTTTACTGAGGTAATTAAAAAAGAAAGATCAGAAATGAAGATTTGAATTGTACCCAAAAACTCGACTGCACATTTTCACATTGCCTTAATGACTGTGACAACCAAATAAACTAACACTATAAGGATTAACTCAAGAATAAAATCCAACTACATGTCACTTATTACTTTATTGTACTTCTTAGGGCGCAAGGTGTTTCGGGCACTACTATGCCCATCATCAGGAGCTCGCGACTATAATTTTGATTACCACATTGGTAACGACCAATGTGGTAATCAACATTATAGTCGCGAGCTCCTGATGATGGGCATAGTAGTGCCCAAAACATTTTGAGCCTATAAGAAGTACAATAAAGTACTAAGTGACATCTAGTTGGTTTTTATTCTTCTGTTATCACAATGATGCATGGTCCAACAAACACCAAACTATAAGGAGTATTTAGTATATTTCACAGTTTTTCTATGTTCTGTGTTATGTATGTTGTACAAAACAGAACAGTTTCATTATTACGTGAGTCATGATACCTTGAAGGAGAGCTCCAAGTTTTCCCCTCCCCAAATGTCGAACCCACTGTCGTAAGTGCCAAGTTTCTCAAAGAAAGTTTTGTCAATGCTGAACAGTCCTCCAGCCATTGTGGGACTCCAGACTGGTTCTGCGGGGCTCTTGTGTTTCTTGCGTTCTCTCTCTGGGACTGAATGCCAGTTGAACTGTGTCACATGACATGGGAATGGTTACCATAATATCAGCATCAGCACTACTCAGCAATGACACTAACAGTCACTACAAAAGTCACCCCACAGTCAAGTTACATTAGAAAATTCATTTCACATCCCAAAAAATCTCCAACAACCAATTTAAATACTACACTTCTGCTGATGTCTAGATCTACCTGATGGTCTATTCCTGTAATGGTTTACGTCTAAAATATTGTGACAATTTATATCTTCCTATGCATGCTACACACTCAGACCCACTTACATATTTATTTCATAAACACAAATAATATTAAGGACTGAAAACCTTGAAAAGTCCTGATTACAGAGTTCCCTCAGTTCTCCTGTTAGTTATACCTTAGGCCTAACCATTCTTCCCAGAACTTATTCTCAAGTACCCTAAATCTTTATACTTAGTTACATGACATAACTATAAAATACACAGCATAAGCAGCACACATACTATGTAGTTAAAATTTTGAGTGGCATAATCTAGACACACACATCTCTCAATATTACTGATCACTTGCTCTGAAAAACTGTAACGTTTATTATGATTATCATCTCTTGCCATAACATTTCAGCCGTTTCAGCAATAAGCGGATGTAACATGATACAGATACATTACAAAAAAAAGGGACCATTTTTATCAAATAAAATTCACGATGGAAATAGAGAAGTTCCATACCTGTAAGTTCCAGGCGAATCCCCCAACCATAAAATCATTCCCTCTTCCTACGTACTCAAATGTGTTATCTGCAATCCCGTCAATTACAGGACAGGCAACTGATCTGTCATCTCTTGCAATGCGATCCAACAATGGCTCCAGCCATCCTGTGATAACATTGCGTTGATTGGCCACATGCATTTTACAGTCCATATATTTGTTGACTTAACAGACACAGGCTTCACAGAAGACACGAAGACAACGAGCAAGATATGACAACAGTAAGATGTTTGCCAGAACAAGTGACGCACATCAAGGACACAACAACTGAAACTCACACGCAGTCTGTGTGGTCCCCCAAAATTTTTAAAATTTACTTTGGTAATACTAATTCCATGTGACAGAACCACAGAAGCAGAGCTAACAAACAAAGTATAATGTTCAGCACACAGGGATCAAAAGCAATTCACTTATTATTTTATGATTTCAACTGTAGGCCTAGCCAATAATTCAACACATTTGACTTCGCACTTTTCACAGGTATTAAGAAATACGGGACAAACACCTTCTTCTGACACTTTTCTAGAACCTGACGTTCGGTGCTGGAAATAAAATTCGTAAAGAACACAATACACAACACTGTGTAGGTAGTACCCTGATAAGCCCTGCAGCTATCTTCCCATAATTATTTTTTCATAAACATAAAGAACTTCAGAACAACATCATACCTTCCACAGCTTGCTTCCTACATTCCTGTTTATAACTAACTGAAACACATGTCCCTGACATAGCCCACACGACAACAGAGGAGCAGGCATTTGTCTCACTTTTTATGGCAATTTGCTACATTCTAGCTTTGGTCAAAAGGTTAAAGCAATTTGGTAAAGAATTTCAACATCTTGTTGCCTAGGAGGCTGGGATTTTCTTTCAGAAAGATTCTGATGGCCATTTCTTTCATTAGTATCACATGACAGTTCCTAATAGAAGGTCATAAAATCGTCACTCTGTCACTATCACAAATTACCGGGGTGCTGATAAGTCCTTAGCCCGACAAGGACGGAAACAAGCTGCGCCTGTCAAAAGTGTGATGGGCAGAAAAATGGACTGATTTGGCTGGGGTAGGGACAGGTGGTGGGCTCTTGTGAATGTGGTAATGAACCTCCAAGTTCCATAAAATGCGGGGAATGTAGCTTGTTTCCTTCCTGGTAGGGCTAAGGACTTATCAGCACCCCTACTCAACTTAAATCTGAAAATTTGAAGGCCAAGACTTTGATACGATAAACAAGACGGAATTCAAGCGCATCTGAAAGCCGAAAATCGATCTGAAGGCACTAGACTTGCTTCGAAGTCAACAAACAACTTTATCATATCCGTGTTTTATCTTCGTGTTTATATTCATTAATTATGGATAAAAGATAGACAAGTAAGGAATTCCACAACTGCGCACCACCAGTTCCCCCTACACAGATGGCCGAAACGTCACAACCTCCGTACTCTATAAATCTGTATACAGAAGAGGCCAACTCAACCCACTCAATGCGTCAGAACCATTCTTCAGAGGCTAACACCCAGTCTGGTAACGACGAAGTCCATCGGCTTTTAAGGCACCCGATTAGAGGTAAAGGTAAAGTTGCCACAGTCTACGTCATGAAGCCATATAGAGGAAGAAGACGTACACTTCCACTCATTCTTAACCTCTGCACAAGATGGGGGTCAGGGGTCAAAACTACGCCCGGCCGCTCTACTCCCGGAAATAAAAGACCAGTTGAATAACAGACTAAGGCAGCCCACGAGCCGGCCTAAACGCTTTGTAGAAGACAAAAATATCGTGCCGCTGACCGGATTCGATTCCCGGACCGTCCAGTCGGTAGCCTACTACTGACTCCACGGTCCGTAAAAACCAAAAAGTTAGTTATCGTTCTCAAAATATCCTGCCTATGGTCTATACCCAGAGCCAGATCAATCCACTACACGCCCTCACGTCTTATTCAATCATTCATTCATCTACTCACCTCTTTATTTATTGTCCATACTATTCTTTATCCTCACATCTGAATCTAGGCACTTAAAACGGCAACGTTGCTTCAGGTTTTACAATAAAAATTCACATTATTAATCACCTCCCGAATTCGTGCTACATACCCAATCCATCTCATACGTTTTTATCCCGAACCATTAATAATATAACGAGGAGTATAAATAACGGAACTCCTCCTTAAGCAAATTTTCATAGCCTCAGTTTTAACACGCACGCACGGCCCTTTTAAGGGCCCTGCTCCGAACAATTTGATATGCGTCATTCCCTTAATACCAAACCCTTACCAGAATTTATAAAAATGCAAACTGGGTCTTGTATTTAAAAAAAAAAAAAAAATACTTTAACCCTTCTCAAACCACTTCTTTTCATTTTTAACCTCACTCCCGGCAGCAACAAATAAATTCGTGTGGAAATTAAAGTTAATAGAAATTGGCAAAGGGCAATGTCTGAAAATACTTCCACAGCTACCGTTCTCACACGCGAAGAACTTAAAATAGATGCCAAAAAACGTTAAGGCGCTAAAGTAAAACAACACACGGTTGTAACGTGGCAGAATATTCATAATGGTCATGGCGGATGGTTACCGACATACGATAAAAAAAACCACCAAACACCAAAAACATTCTTCTTAGTACTTAACCAACTTAATGCACAAATTACCGTTTTATAATAAGTTTTATTATATGCCTCTACATGTTTCGAGCAATATGTGTTCATCATCAGGAGGTCAAAATTGTATTATGCAGCATTTGGTATCGTCACACCTATAGGTGGCAGTCCGGTGCGCAGGCAACGGACGACCAGCTACAGAGTGTGACGATACCAGATGCTGTATAATACAATTTTGACCTCCTGATGATGAGCACATAGTGCTCGAACATGTAGAGGCATATAATAAAATGTATTATAAAACAATAATTTGTGCATTAAGTTGGTTAATTACCAAGATTATACTGAGATGCACCGTCAGCGAAACATCAAAACCAAATACACTGTAGGCCTTCAGAAACGGTGAAACCTCAGGCAAATGGTACCTGCAGGTTCCAGTCGAACCCGCCCACATTCACTCCACCAGAGTCCCTCCAGTGATACTCCAGCGTCGTGTCGTCAACGACGTCAATCACAGGACACACGACTGTCGTCTGGTCACGCGCTATGCGGTCAAGCAAAGGTTCAAGCCACCCTGGAATGCAACAGACAGTGACGTCACCTATGCTTTGGAATTGCAGGGTAGAAATGTCGTAAGATGGCCATTTTTAATTCAGTGCAACAATTTCTGCCCGTATACACAAGAAAGTTGTTACGAATGGGGCTGCTCTAAATTTGGATAAGTTTCGCGTTTAACTCACTGTAAAGAATATTTTCCAACAACAAATATCAGTGATATCGTACTTAAAAGATAAATAACGAACTACTAAATGCGTAGCAGTACTCCCATATATATATATATATATATATATATATATATATATATATATATATATATATACACACACACAAGGTAAAGTGTGGGCCGGGTGGCTCAGTCGGTATAGCGACTGACTACGGGCTGGACGGTCCGGGATCGAATCGCGGTAGGGACGAGATTTTCTGCCCGTCCAGACCGGCCCTGGGGCCCACCCAACCTCCTGAAAAATGGGTACCGGGTCTTTCCCGGGGGTTAAATGCGGGCGGGGCGTGCTGCTGACCACTCACCCCTTCTAGTGCCGCGGTCATGGAAGAGTACAGCTACACCTCTACCCACCCTCTGGGCCACACCGTACCTGTAACGGGATCACTTTACCTTTATATACAAGGTAAAGTCTTCCCTGTCCAAGTCATTAAGGCGTATGACAGAAGCAGAGGTATAGTTCCACTCATTCTTAACCTCGGCATTATACGGAGGTCAGTGGTCAACCTCACGCCAGGATGCTTTACTCTCGGGAAAGAAACCTGAACCCAACGAACAGGAGGAAGGGTGGGAGCCAGAGCCCGTAAGGACATGTTGGGGGAGAGAATAATTTATTGCTCCTGTCGGGATTCGAACCCCGGTTTGTTCAGCCCCTAGCCTAGTCAGTGTATGGACTAAGCTATCCCGGCAGCTGCATTTTAAGGAACGGCTATATATTGTGACTAATACTGCCAAGATTGTGGATGTAATGCCTTACAGTACATTAAGATAGCTAAAGTGCGGTATACTACCCATGCAGGAAATGGAAAATAAGCTGGAAGTTCATGTGTGTTCTCATTTCGCTTATGTGCACAACCTGAACAAATGCAATGTCGCAAAATAGTGTTCTGTGAAAAGTAAAGACATTCATGATGTGAACACAGTGGCCATTTTATCACATCTCTGCGACGAATGACTGGCGTCTGTAAAAGCACAGTTATGAACACAAGTACACAAACACAGAAAACACATGGAAAAGCAAACATTTCACACAACATAGCAAAAAAAGACACTTTTGTAATTGGGAATGCATAACCACAAACTGTGGAGTTCCCACAATTTTCATTTAGAAAACAAATAATAGCTGCCTTAAAACATTTTTAAGAATCAAGACAACCAAATATAGATTATGTGTGCTTAAGTCCTTTCCAAACAAATTTTAAACACTTCTTTGGGTATGGCACAGTAAGTTAAGAAGTCTCAAATACAGAATTACAGTTTAACTTTCATAGGTCCGTGCATCTCCAATACATTCTCAGATTGCAACCAGCAAGAAGCAGCTTTTCTCAGTTTACTTATTTCTGTAAGACGCTCTACATGTTTCAGACGGGTTTTCCGTCCATCATCAGGAGCTCAAAACCGCACATACAGCGTCAGGTATTTGTCAGACCGTTACTGCTAGCTGCTGCTAGCAACAGGTAGCAGTAACGGTCTGACAAATACCTGACGCTGTATGTGCAGTTTTGAGCTCCTGATGATGGACGGAAAACCGTCTGAAACACGTAGTGCGTCTTACAGGAATAAATAAATTGAGAAACGTCGCATCTTGTTGGTTGTAATCTGAGAATACAGAATTACAGCCAGTGACATTCGATATTGTACAGTGTTCTAAGACACACATCCTGTAAAGATCGCTGTCTTCTGGGATTTGACACCGTTCAGTCTGGTAGAAATGTACAAGGTATCACATTCCAGAAGAAAAATTAAATATCGGACAATAAACGTTAGCATTTAAGTTTTCTGTCACATCAGGTCACATTCGCTATGACAATGAAACGCAGACACAACTCTACTTCAGGCAACTTCAAGTTACGCAATTTCAGACTCACGGAATTCTAAAAATAATAATAATAATAATAATGAAGGATGGTGAAGTAATAACTTTTTGAACCGCGCCGTATTTTTGCATTAGGAAATGTAACAGCGGCGAAGCGGAAGTGGAAGAAGAATATTGTTGGGCGAGGGCGCTCACGCAGTCACGCACTGTAGCTGCAACAACTTGGAGCTCAGTAGGTCTGCATGTCTTCAAGGAAAATGAATCGCCTACTGTATTTGTTTTCTCCGCCTCATTTCACTGCCAACATCCAATATTCTGCTTTATATACTGATATGAGCCGAATGCTTATCCATGAAAAGAACAACAACCATTAGGCCGTAGTGACATATACTGCACTATGTATTAGCGACAAATATTGCTCTTTAAAGACCGTGGTTCTGCATAGGAGAGAAGGGGGAGAGGGGACCGAAACGACAAAAGGAAATAAACGGCGCAAGCAAATGAACAGAAAATGAAATACTGCCATCTTTTGAAGGAATAAAGATATTACAAAAGGCAACACTCTTGCTTCGGAAGGCCTCGGATTGAAAGCCGACTTTCTGACTCGGATCTTTCGTGGTTTTCATCAGTCCCTTCAGGTAAAAGCATACAGAGCTCAAAGCTGTTCACGAATATTTCAGTATTCGCCGTTTCCAAATAATTCTGAACTGATCATCCTAATCATCATCCTACCTTTCGACTCTATTCTATTTGATGTGCTGGCGGCGTAATGCAAACCACAAATAAATAAATACACAACGAGAGGTAGAGAAACTGGAATAAAAGGAGGTAAATATCTGAAGCGAACGAATAGGTATATAGGGAAGAAGCGCGAAACTAATAAATAAATAATAAACACACGAGATACAGAAGAAAGGAGCAAGAACGAAAATAGGAAACTTCAATACGTGAATGGAATGCTTAAGAAAAGATGAAGGGAAGAAGGGTCGGCATTAAGAAATAAGTAAAATGAGGGTGTTAAGACTTGAGTCAAGAAATAAAGAAAGATAGTGAAGGAATAAAGGAAATTGCACACAGCCGGTGTCATGTGTTGGCGTAGGCTGGAGCAACACACCAGCGGACACAATTCGCCTGCGAAAACTTTGAACTGCCTGTGAAATTAATTGTGTTCGTGACCGGCAAAACAAAAACACAAACACAAAAGCAGTTTACTCCTTGGGGCGTAACCTTCCCGATCCCGCAACCCTATGAACAGACATCTCCGCAAGAGGACACGAAACGTTCGCAGGACAATAAAAAAGGGGCAGCACTAGTATCGAAAGCTGGTCACCATGCAGGTACGCGTTGTGCCCAGTAAGGACATTTGTTACAAACGAATGAATAAATTTGCGCTTATATTTTAAGAAAAGCGAACGCACAAAAAACGATCGTCATGTCACGTTTCGCAACAAGACAGCCTATAAACCTCGTGACACCGACCCACCCAGCTGCATGTTCGGGCTAAACAGTCTGGGCGTGAAACGACAGATGATAATCTCACTAAAATGCTCTAGGCATTTTATAAACGCAGAGGGTTTGGAGTTTTCTTCTAAAACAGTGTTCCCCGAAACTTTTTGTTCGCGAACTACTTTTGGCTCCGAAAAATAAACACGGATCTTCACATCCTTGCTCACGTCAATAAAGTGTCCAGCTGACAGGTATCCAAAATTCAAAATATGTATCTCAGAACTGGTTTTAGATAGATAATAACATATACCAGTAAAGGTAAATGTAAACAGTCCCATTAACCCTTTACCTGCTAACGTGGAGAATATGGTGAGCTCCGAATAAGGCTACCAGATGGCAGATGAGATTTAACTCGGCGTTTCAAGGGTTAAAGGCCTGGACAGGCCCAGAGGGTTCCAGGCGGTTGAGGCTACCAGATTTCAATACAATCAGCACATGAAGGTGGTTTGTCAACCTTACGCACCGGCCGCCTTTACCCCCAGGAGATATTCCTGGTACTCTTTTGTGTTAGAAGCTGAGTCGACCCCAGGGCCATAGTGTGGCCTAAAGGGTTATGTCAATGAAAAATACTAATGACATCATCGGGAATCAAACCCGTGACCTTCCGGCTTGTAGCACAGTGCCTCAATATATACCAGCAGCATACACAATAATGCATTGCATGGTTTGGCTTTGATTAAAATGACTTGTCACTTGCTTCGTGGGTACAGGAAGTTTGTTAAATAGATATTCTAACGGTCATTCCATATAAGCATCGCCAATTAAAGAAGGTCCGCGATTGTTTTTAACAAATACATATTACTTTAATTACAAAAATAAGTAAAGGTAAAGTGACCCCGTTACAGAGCCGGTGTGGCCCAGTGGGTAGGTAGAGGTATAGGTCTACTCTTCCATGACCGCGGCACTAGAAGGGGGTGAGTGGTCAGCAGCACGCCCCGGCCGCACTTTACCCTCGGGAAAGACCCGGTACCCATTTTACAGGAGGCTGGGTGGGTCCCAGGGCCGGTCTGGACCGGCAGAAAATCTCATCCCCACCGGGATTCGATACCGGACCGTCCAGCCCGTAGTCAGTCGCTATACCGACTGAGCTACCCGGCCCATAAAAATAAGTAAACTTGGCAAATTAGCCATTAGAGAACTGTATCCGCGGAACCCCTTGGATCCGTGCAGCACACTTTGGGAAGCGCTGGTCTAAACTGTTTAATGTATGTTGTTACACTGCGTTACATTAAGTACGATGTGTGTATGCCTAGATATAGACACAGTGAAATAAGCAGGTTTAAACTGGCATCCAGACAAGAAGAGACACATATTGAATAGATATACAGGTAATCTCAGTAACAGTTGAATTTTTAATACCTACGAATGCACAAATATCAAATTCAAAGCCAAGAGATTTTCAAAATCGTTATGTTAAGTATGGAATAAGACACGGCGTCATGCAGTTGTATTTTAAGTCATGGTAACTTTATCTGAAAAGGTATTTCCTGTTGCAGCGCATCCAGCCAGCCCAAGTAACTGCGCTGTGGCTAAACACGAATATAATGAATTTCTGAGGTGCAAGAAATTCACAGCAGAATAACATTTGCACCTGCGGAAGTTCGATTCGACTACACGCAAGCCAAATGTGGCAGAGAAGTTGCCGACCACCAAGGCGTACTGTATAACAGAAGAAATAGCGGTCCAGTTCTCCTGACTGTAACTTCACGGCTGTTATCGTGGTAACAACAGATTTAAGACTGAACAATGTATACAAGAGATCCCTTACAGGATTGTGTAAGAAGCAACTGGAGAAAGCCCACAATAGTGCATGCAGTAATTACCGTGATTCAATTGTGCGCGTGCCGTTGAGTGGCTGACAGGTGAAACGCATTTAAAAATCCATGGTAATTGAAGAATAAAAAACCAACTAGATGCCACTTGATATTTTATTGTACTTCTTATAGCTCAACTTGTTTCAAGCATTGCTATGCCCATCATCAGGAGTGCTTGAGCCTGCAACCCGGACACTACTCCAGCGAAACCGCACCTAACCTCCAACCTACAGCAAACCAAGAACGACACGACCAATGTGGTAAACAACATCATAGTCGCGAGCTCCTGATGATGGGCATAGTAATGCCCGAAATATGTTAAGTCTATAAGAACTACAATAAAATAACAAGTGACATCTAGTTGGTTTTTTGATTCTTCAGTTATCACATTGATGCACGGTCCAATGAACATCAAATCAATGGTAACTTCGCGAACACCCTGAAGAAACTATACTTGATTTCAGGCTTCCGCCGCAAAGTAGATGAGAATTGCATTCTTCTGAGTTATTAGGCGGCGAGTACTTGAAATTTCTTACCGACGTTTCGGGACAACCTAGGTCCCTGAAGATGGGACTGATATGTTTTCCCGAACCATCTGTAAGGAATTACTACTACCCGCTTCTTAATAACCCACATGAATGTAGTTCTCACCCTCAAGAAACTTTGTGTTGTACTGGGTATCGATTACGAGCAAAAGGGATGCGTTTTTGTGACTTACCGGTGGTGCATTCGCAGTGTGAGTCCAGGTAGGTGAGGACTGGTGCCGTAGCGTGCTTCGCACCCAGAAGGCGCGCCCGTATTAGGCCCTCTCGTTTGGAGGCCCGGACAATTTTCACTTTGCGGTACATGGCCATGTAATCTTCCAACTGCCGTTTCGTATGAGCTGTAAAAAGAAAGAAAAAATAGCAGCGATTGTCTCAGATGTGTCAAAGCGTACGAGGCTCTGTATATAGGACCATTATTATATCTGACAAATATAACTGGTTACTTCCTGCCGGGTCGCTTATCGCAGTAACACAGTCCACTCAGCTGACTGTCCACATGCACGGCAGGATTACGGTGGGAAGTGGCAAATGATATTTGTCGGATATAATAATGGCCTTGAATTTACTGCACATCAAGCGCACTGTGATTGGTGGGGCATGTTGCTTGAATAAGGAACAGAAACGTTGAATTTGTGTAGAGAGATGCGCCACAATACGGCCAGCCAAAACTAACGACAAATCTCTGCTCGTATCTAACAAAGAACACGTATATTATTATGGAATTTACTCCGTCTGCTGGCCAACACACACGTATATTATTAAGGAATTTACTCCATCTGCTGGCCAACACACATGTACATTATTATGGAATTTACTCTGTCGGCTGGCCAACACGCACGTATATTATTATGGAATTTACTCCGTCTGCTGGCCAACACACACGTATATTATTGCGGAATTTACTCCATCTGCTGGCCAACACACATTTATATTATGGAATTTACTCTGTCTGCTGGCCAACACGCACGTATATTATTACGGAATTTACTCCGTCTGCTGGCCAACACACACGTATATTATTATGGAATTTACTCCGTCTGCTGGCCAACACACACGTATATTATTATAGAATTTACTCCGTCTGCTGGCCAACACACACGTATATTATTACGGAATTTACTCCGTCTGCTGGCCAACACACACGTATATTATTATGGAATTTACTCCATCTGCTGGCCAACACGCACGTATATTATTACGGAATTTACTCCGACTGCTGGCCAACACACACGTATATTATTGCGGAATTTACTCCATCTGCTGGCCAACACACATGTATATTATTATGGAATTTACTCTGTC
>Ga0123353_10007099_pt1 | contig 15075 bp, 8 predicted proteins | sample TergutLab28metaG_3_FD_92763 | JGI IMG/M metagenome (GOLD analysis project Ga0123353, IMG submission 92763) | Labiotermes labralis P3 segment gut microbial communities from Petit-Saut dam, French Guiana - Lab288 P3 | ecosystem: Host-associated > Arthropoda: Insects > Digestive system > Gut ... | reverse complement strand
AATATTTAATTTTTTTTTGTTTGTTTTTGTGTTTGTTTCTTTTTTTTTTGTGGGGGGGGGGGGATCAAGAGGTTATAATTTCCTTCAGAGCGAAAAAAACAGTGAGAGTTATTTTGTAGCAGTTCTAATTTCCAACACACAATTATTTTGCCTCACCGAAAATGACCAAAATCGCTCCTTCACAATGTTCGGACTGCGAAAACAAGCATACAAACATCTTGCCTTTAATACTTCCACGTCGTTTAGAAACTCCTTTCATTGCATCATCGATGACATTTGTCATTTTGACAGTGAAATGGAAGTCTATTACTTGTTTGACACTGACAATAATTCCCTGCCTTTTATAATCTAGTTAAGATATTCTCCCCTTGTTATAAGCTACTTAAGATATTCTCCGCTCTTTTAAGATAGTTATGATATTCTTCGATTGTTATAAGTCACTTCATATATTCTCCGCCTTATATAAACCAGTTCTGATATTTTACACCTACGAGAAACAAATCCAATCTTCGAACTTTATAAGCTAGTTCAGATATTCTACGCATTTTATGAGCTATCACACATATTTCCCGAATTTTATAAATTATTCCATGCATTTCTCGACTTTATAACGTATCCTAGCTATTTCCGTCCTCCTATAAGCTAGTTAAAATATTCTCTGATTTTAGAACCTAGGCCAACCATTCCCCAACTGTTATAAGTTAATTCGCATATTGACAGCATTTTACAACACTCTAAGATTTATTGTTACTCTATTCATACAAGTCCGTCGTCGATTACATAGTCTGAGCTAGTTGAATCCAGTCCATAACATCCTGCCTCAGTTCACTAAGAGATTTTAATATTATCTTCCCACACACGAATATATCTAGATCTTCAAAGTAGTTTGTTCCCTTTAAATTTTGCCACAAACAAGTTGACAGGAATTTATCATCTCTCAAGCATTCTAATTAACTCTTCTACACGAACCTCCAAGTTCTGGTCACCACTCTAATAGCATTTTCTGAAAAATGCAAATTATGACGCTACTTTATATGCAGTTCTCTCAGTTTTCCAGTTACTTTTGCACTCCACCAACGTTGGAAATGCATATTTCTTTCATGTACCTTCAGAGCCATATAATCTTAGCAAATGACAGCTCATTTAAATAAAACAATTCTCCTTCTTTCTTGGGTCCAAATATTCTCCTCGACAAATTAAAATATTAGTTATTTCATAACACTTTGGCATTAAAGTTTAAGGGTAAAAGGAGTAAGTAACTGCGTTCGAAACAGAACTTAAAATCAAGTTAAATAAAGACAAGGAACAAGTAGCCCCAACACATTCATAAGAAGCTTCCTTCTGTTTCCAGTTCTGGTACTGTTCCACCTCTCATATCTTCCGTATGACTAATCACTTATAACAGCAAGAAAATTAAAGGTGCTGAAAAAAGACAAAACGTTAAATCTACGAGTTCCGATTCTTAATTTTATAACAGGGAGTTTCAGTTATCTGCACAAATTGCATAGGATTTAACTGTTATAGCAGTCTGCTGTACGATGCTCGAGTGATTGGACACTTTAAAATTATATTCATATTCTTGTTCTCACCACCCTGAAGACGGCCACATGAGTGGCTGAAACATATCGATGTAATAAAATTATATATAAAATCCGAGTGCACTTGTTATTCTTTAAACAACATTTTATGCATATCATTAATGCATGGAGTACGGAGCATATCAAACTCACGCAGTAGGTTAGTTTCAATTACTTAGGAACCTCTTTCTTTTAGAAAATCTTCCATAATGCCGTTCACTTCCGGCCTCACGAGCATGTAAAGTGCATGAATATTATCTTAGAAGCATCTTATCAAGCCACACCAGTGAATGTCCAAGGTCGAATGCAGGCAACACAAAGCATTCCTTATATCCCTGTCATATACAATATTGATCGTAATCTGTCAGTTCTTTATATAGGATTATTTTTCTTCTTCCTTAAACACGAGCGCTACATTCTTCGCTTGGGTTTCCCAGTTACCAGTACATGCTGACTTGACCTAAATTTCAGTCCTGGGGTAATGGGGCAATTCTTTCCTTTTTCCCCTTTTTTATGATCGTTCTTACTCAGGCAGTTCGAGCCCTTGGTAACGGCTGCACACTGCCATTAGTTGTCAACATGACGTCACGTCCTAGACGTCACGTCCTACGCCATTGACAGACTTCACTGTGGCTGAGTAAAACTGACTGTAATTGTAAGGAACAGGTAGGGGTCGTGAGGGTAAATATCGATGAATTTAAGTTTGGGCTGTAGATGGGGGGTGAACGTAAGAGATAACGTAGAACTTACTGTTGGCATAAAGAATGTGAAGCCGGCAGAAAAGTAAGTAAAATAATATTGGTGAGATTGTTTGTGCTGAGTTGCATTATATTTTAACATTGAATTTTAACTTCTAATTGAAACGTGACATGTTATCAATAAGTATTACACAAATGCACGTCAGCACCATCTATTTATTCTATAGTATGGCTACATGTTTCGACTAGGTGTTAGTCATCTTCAGGCCCCTACAATTACTTTACCAGATGCTTTGTCCACTTTGGGATTTGTAAATTGAATTATTTTGACGTTCTATGCAATATATCCTTTAACAAACATCCCCGCTGAAGATGATCAGAATAAATGACCGAAAACATGTAGGAGGCTACTCTGTTTGTAATACAGTAAATTTACTTATATCTATACGCACTTGTTGGTCGTATTTCTCATAATGAATCATCGGTGTATAGATACGAATCCATGCAGTTCAGTAGTGTTCTTTTCTTCAAGTTTTAGGTTCTTGTGACCGTGCATAATGGAACGTATAGTGGAGAGTGATAAACCAACAAGATGCAACAAATCCGATGTTTATTATCAAATAATAAACATCGAATTAGTTGCATCTTGTTGGTTTATCTCCCTTCACCCTAGTGTTCTTTGTATCTCTTCCACGCTCAGTTGTTATAGGATGTAAAATTCAAGCTTGTTTTATTTAAGGACTTCTTTCAATTTCTCATGTTCTAAACAGTCGAATGGTGGGTAGATACTAGATAATGTATTGGAAAGGACGTAAAAGCAAGCTGTTGTAATCTCCTACCCAATAAGCAGTAAGAAACCCAATGAATGGACACAGCACCTTTGTTTGTAAATTACTACAATTGTTCATGTGATGTGCTGTATATTTCATAAGTAAGTATACTAGAAGAATCGTGTCCATGTCTCTTATGATATGTCGTCTGCTGTACGGCTAATGTCGACCTGCGCATCTTCCAACCTACCAGAGTGATACAAATAAAGAGTTTTATTTAAAAATACCAACAACAATAAATTAGGTGGATGAGGCGTGAGATTAGGGTGATGATTACTTTTTAGAAATCAGCTGCCCATGAAACACAGACCCTAAGTGATCCGATTGAAAACAGGTAATGGGTTACAATAACACAAGGTTTCTGTATTGGTTGCGTTTCTTTTTGTAACATTCTGTATCAGGTAATGTTCCTACTCTTGGCTGGAAAGAATGAAGAAATACGCAAAACATCTCGGTTAATGCGGTCGGTGGCCATGCTGCGTAAGAAGTAAGGCTGCACCATTAGTTACTGTACACAAGATGTGTGGGGTTCCTATCTTACTGGTTTTCATGAAGATCGGGTGCAGTATTTACCGTAGAAAAAGTTAAGATAAACACAGTACAGATGGTTGTAATAGAGAAACCAGATACAACAAATGTTATAGGGAGGACACTGATGTTCTGGTAGAAATAAGCACAGCATATAGCAGACTGTACACGATCACCCTAAGTACACTGTATGCTCTGACGAGCTCAGTATGTTAGGCGAGACTCCTTACGCGATACGGGTGGGGTTCATCGAATCGGATAAAATCCTCACTATTTGAATGAAGAGAGACCAACTTGATGTCACTTGCTTTTTTATTTCATTATTTAATGCTCAACATGTTTCGGATGTTAATACATCGCAAGCTCCTGAGGATGGATGTATTAACATCCGAAACATGTTGAGCATTAAATAATGAAATAAAAAAGCAAGTAACATCAAGTTGGTGTCTCTTTATTCAACTATCAAGATGATGCACGGTCCAATAAACATAAGATCCTCACTATTTGTTTGTTTGTTTGTTTATTTGAATCTGAGTTAAAAAGTCTGCACTTGTACAGTCAATCAACTAGTAATTCTGCAACCTCCTTATGTCACTCGAACACAGGCTCATAATCTACGAACCCACAGTCACTTCACTCCATAAATATTAATCTGTGCTTCAGGTGACCTCACAAAGAGCAACTTCTCTCACAATTACTTGACTGCCAGCGTCCAAATTTCGTGGTCAATATGAAAATTCCTTTTATAAGTTAAATGTTGGCCTTGTGTGGAATGTTCGCTTGTGTCAGGCTGTTTCCCGTCATTGTATTCTACATTACGAATACACAGTGTTTCCCACGCCTCTCAGGGATCAGTCAAACAGATTTCATTCCCCTTTGTCGGCTGCTCACAGGGTTTCCGACTCGAAGATCTCTGGAACAAACTCTTCGCCCCTTTCACTAAAGTTTCTTGAATGGAATTTGACAGTGAAATTTATTGCGCATGGCTTCGAACCATCTGCATCTGAGGCCTAGCAATCGTTTTACTTGTTCAATAAATGTACCAAAAATTGTCGGCTACAAGACTGAAGGCTGTAAATCTCAGTACGAAGCACGTCTGAGGAATAGTCACAACATAAATTACCATAAGTATCAATAAGTAACCGATAACTGGGAGTAGGGAAGTGGATGGATAGGACTGAAAGGAATTTACACACTTACTGCAAGGTCAGTTGTAAAAAAGGAGCGAGAGAACAATTTACGGATAGACGGTCTTAAAATAGGTTATAATGTTCCAGAATATTCAGGCCTACACAAGCTACACAAACTGCATAAATTTCAACTCTTCAATTAGAGAAAATAACTTTATATGCTTTAATCATTTAAAAAGAATATTAATCAAAACAACGTTAAACGAATGACTTTATTCACCGACTAATTGCACTTACATAATTATAGGCCTATATGAGACTAATCCAACAACTATAACTTTCAGAGAGTACAAAATATCCAAAAGCTGTATGCAGTTAGAATGTAAAGTCGACAAAAATAGTAAAAAGCACATATAATTATGTTGTAACAATATAATTATATTATTTCAACAATTATATTTAAGGACTCGTTTAAATTATACAGTATTCGTGTTACAATCGTGCGTAGCCAAACGTTTTGAATGGTAACATTTTCTTTCATTCTATTTGGGTAGTAATTCCTGTGTATCCTCAAGCTGTATACTCAGTGAAAGACCACTCTGTATTCTAGGCAGACGTTATGGACTCTCTGGAAAGAACTACAGAAATTTAATGTGGTAGAGCAATGATTTTTCACTTTAGGTTGTTTATTAGGAAATCTTCTTGTATTGCACTTACCACAAAGCTCATAACTGGAATATACAGAACAATAAACACCTGTCTGTATGATTACCATAGCTGACGCTATGATTTGAATATCAAAGTATATAAGTACGTCGAAACTGACAGACAGAAGGCAAACGCAGTGTCTTACCTCAGGTTTTGTAGGTAATCAGGAAATCCGTCATGCTTGAAGAAGAGAAGGATAGGTGGGATCATCAGGTTCTGCCGTTTGCTTGTACAGAATGACTGGCGACTGGTTGTTAAAGCAGCCGTGCGTCTTGTACAACGTGACGTCACGCGATATCTCGCTGGAAATGACCACATAAAATACAGGCTTCGAAGACATGCCTATCTCTATACCGATCGTTATTCCGGTGCGGAAAGCTGCATTTTATGTTCAAGTTCTGGTAGTTATATGGGATTTATTTGGTATAAGTTTACATTATATGTGTTTATGACCGTAAGAAAGAGATATGCAAACAGTAGCCCGTGTAACTTTACAGGCTGCAATTGTTACCTCTTTTGATACTAAAAATTAAACCTTCAGTGCCGAACTAGGCGCATTGTACGGACTTTTAATTCTTCATATGCTATCGATCTATGTGCACCTACTTTCATAAATAAATTTAAGGTTACAATAAATTTGAAACCTAACCTACCTGGTAGTATTTGGAGTTTAAACCTAATTATTTGATGGATTTATTCTCTTTCCTCTCTTCATTATGTCGTTCCAGTCTATTCAATTTTATAGGACCATATATGGCATAGTGAATAAGATAATTAGCTGCTCTTTGGTCGCTGCACACCCAAACAACCACATACGTGACAGTGAAATAATTACTCTGTACTTACAAAATACTGGACCCTGAGGGCCCACAGCGCTATATGACAGCAACGATACGCCGTGTTACATCGTGCCATTCCCATGCCGTGCGTTTAATAAACAAAGCCACTTTGGTGATTTTTTCTTTTCCAGTGTAACAATTTTCATGTGACTTTGGAAAGACCTGGATGATCGAAAAATCATTATTTTATTGCTGGCAGATGCAGTAGAAACGTCTCATCGTAATAAGGTCAAGACCGGCTTGAGACGCAGCCAGCCTCACATTCGAGGCAAACCAGGGTCTCTGTAGCCGGAGGTAAATCAGCCAGAACATGAAGCTGAACACTTACCTGGCATAGAGCCAAAGTTAAAAATGATTGCAGCTATAATTAGCGCCCCACATACACCTTCAAGGTGTGCACATTGACAGCCTGAAATATTGTACGAGTTTGGTAAATGTTCACTTGGCCGATGACGTTCATTAAGCATGAACGTACATGACAGGTCCAATAAAAGAGTATCGCTAGTTTTAGCATTAAAACTCTCCAGTTTCTGCACAAAGTCCACTTATGCTTTCCCTATAATTCTTCCAAAAGTCGTCGATTGGTTTCAACGTAGAGCATTTTATTGTTTGTCTCTCCAAAGGAAACACAGTGTTCAGTGCGGAACTGACTGAATCTTTCTGTAATATATGGGGGTTCTTCTTACGTTCGTTTTCAAGGGCCAGCACTAACGTATGCAACATCTGCCTGGGGGTATGCAGCCAATACACACTTCAAAAAACTCCAACTGTTCCAGAATAAGGTATTACGAATTATTACTGAACTTCCAAGGATGACGCTAATTGAGACGTTGCACAAACGAAGTGGCACGGATAATCTCAAGTGACATGTCACTAATGCAGCATGTGAACTGCAGTTTAAAACTCACCTCAGTGATAAATAACAAGTAAGATAGGTAGGCCGGTTTAATCCCATTAATTTTTTTAAGACAAATGTGATGTAACTCGTAAAGAGTGACTACTACACTGCAATGATAATGAGCTGATCATATCACCCGAAGTCCTACTTGAATAGATTATCGGAGGCCATTCTGGAGGATCCAGTCAATAGGCAGCATCAAACAAATACCTAAGCTGGATCAGATCAACAGCCCATAGGGTATGCTGATGCCAACACAACGGGCCAAACTTGGGACAGTGAAACGAAATACAAAACAGAAGTATTGTTGTTCTGCCATGTAATTTAAAGCATTAACAACGGAACAACATATTTGGAAAGGGAAACTAAAGGATTTCCATGTTCTGTTTGTCGATTGCTGGTTGGACTTCAATTTCTTGTCGGAAGGGACACTTATCAGTCATCTGGACAGACGTTTCATTGGTTTCGCTCTGTCTTCAAGGGTGGAAAAGAAGGAACTATTTATTGACAGCATGTAGTGCAGCGAATTCATTTGATAGTTACCAGTTTCAGCAGTAAAACTTGAAAAAAGAACTGTATTTAATGTATCAAATAATGATATTGTTGCAAAATTTTTTTAGCTTGAAAAAGTTTTTCTTGTTCTTAATTACGAAGTCACCAAGACAAGGGAAAATAATGAAGAGCAACACTTTTTAAGATCCATAGTTTCTACACTTTGGCAAGCCAAGAACTTTTTTTTAAACTTCAAAAATTAACGAAAACTTCTAAAAATTTTCTACTTTTTTATTTTTGTTTGATCATGCATCATTGATACAATATTATAAACAAACAACGGGATGCAACAATAACAATTTATTAATAATTTAAATCAACTCAACATGTTTCAAGCGATTATTTCGCCCATCCTGATGTCTGTGCGACCGTTCATCACTGATACAATATGCCTGCAGGCAGCATCTTCGGTGCATCATACCATAAGCTGTAAACACAGTCTAGTGCCCCTGAGGATGGGCAAAATAATCGCTCGAAACATGTTGAGCTAATTGAAATTATTAATAAATTGTTATTGTTGCATCTAGTTGGTTGTTTATAATTATCTACTTGTCTGCATAGTACTGGTAAATGATTCACGTCGGATTGTGCACACAGTTTTCCATAATTTTCGTCGTGACATTTGTAGATGTTGATGGATATGTCCAGTATTGTGACAGATGTGACTAACATAACTACTTTTAAATTCTAATGTGCACTTTGTTACCTTGAACGTTCAGTTGTGTTGTATACAATGAAAGGTATTTACTACTTTCAAATTCATTGCAAAATAAACTTACAATTGTAATCATATTATTACGTAATTTAACGTCCTGAGGATGACAACCCAGTTGTCGAAACATGTAGCCGTGTACATCGCCTGATAAAACACAATAAAAAATTTTGTTGATGGTGAACAGTAAATGCCTGTAGTGCATTTAATATCTACAAATTAATTAAATACAAGTGTTTTGAAAACATGACAAGACGTAAGCTAAGTGATTAGACTATATATATTTGACTTTAGCACGCTGCTCAGTTTACTAATTTGTATTTCGTCCTCTCAGGATCTCGCACCACTTCACGTACAGAAAGCAATTTCAGAGAACAACACAAGCGAAATCCCTTAGTCTGTCTATCTGTGGCTTCGCGTTACAGTGGGGATGTTCCATGAGAAGCATTCTGACATCAGTTAATTCAGTACCTCCAGGCTCAGCAAAAAACACTATCTGCTCTCCATACCACCTAGATTTATGGTAAAGTACTTTAACGTACACGCATTTGGGCCTTAAAAAAGCGTTTCCAAACCCAGACACACACATGCCTTACTGAAGATGAAATACGTAGAATTTATGTAAATCATTAATAATAGTTATGAAATACTTATAAAATGGACAGAACAAGTCCAGGATCGCCTTAAATGGAAGGATATTGTTGAGAAAGCCAAGACTGTACCGGAGTTGTAGTGCAGAAGAAGAAGAAGAAGAAGAAGAAAAAGAAGAAGTTACGAAATAATTTAGTGCATAAGATGAAAGAGAATCCTCTGTAATGAATTAAGGTTCATTTAGATACTCTTCCGATGGTACCTCCACCTTACCGTGGTGAAAGCTTGTGAGTTCCAGTAAATCTGAGAGCTAAGCCGGCTGTAGCGTTGCTATCAGTAGGGTCTCCCAAGCCGCACAATTAAAAAAGGTAAGAATCAGAGGAAAAAAATTGTGTAGAAAATGGGGAACTCCAATACAAATTACTCTGATGCGGGAAGCAGCGACGTCAGTAGCAGCTTGAAGCACAGAGCAAATAATGCTCGAGATAGTTCATGATCGTAGCAAGACGTCTGAAGGGCTGCTGTACTGCGATTTGGAAAGCAAGTGGGAAAACTACCACATTATTATTATTCCTCTTCCCGGATAGATTTTCCAAAAACAGACAAAAATCCGAGACGCTTCCTCTGGTTACAAAACGTACACTCAGGTATTCACAAGAATTCGCCCATTTTTTTTGGAAACAGTGGCTTCATTATCACCTGTCCACCAGAGTCCATATCTGGTTCCTCGTCTGATAAACCTGACTCCAGTACACATCAGCACGCCTACACTTGCTAGACCCATTCTAATGCACTTCCTTAACATCTACATCTACGTGTCCCAAGAGGCATCTTCCTTTCAGATATTCAGTTCAAAATTTTGCATGAAAGTTCCGTCGCTTTCGTGCGTGCTACTTTCACAGCCCATATCATGCGAGTTCGCTGCAACGCCAGTCCTTGTGGGATTTGTAACGAAAAAACTGATAATGTGACTGTTTCTTTTCCGACGGCCTCAGTCTTCTCTTCTCAGTACAATTTCACATATTCGCCATAAACATAATTAACTTATCACCGAGACTACATGTACAACTTACCCATCAACAGTGTCGTTAAATAAAAAAAACCTTATCTTTTACCCTAAATCACTTTCCCTAACTTGATTATCCTAATACATTGGTAGATATAATTTTAATGCAGTTTAGACTACATAACGAGGAGCTTTATGATTTGCAATCCCCATAAAATATTACTCGCCTGATCAAATCGAAAAGAATGAGATGAGCGGGGTATGCAGCATGCATGGAAAGAGGTGCATGCAAGTTTATGGCAGGGAAAACCTGAAGAATAAAGACCATTTGAAAGATACAGGCGTAGACTGAAAGATAATATTAAATTGGGTTTTCAAGAATAGAACGGGGGAATGAACTAGATTGATCTGGTTCAGGTAGGGTCAGCCGGAGGACTCTGGTAAATGCTGTAATGAAGCTCTGGGGTTTCACAAAATGCAGGGAATTTCTTGAGTAACTGAGGACCTGTTAGCTTCGCAAGAAGGACTCTGTTATATGGAGTCATTGACTTAGTTACGTTTGGCTCCTTTATGCCGCTTCCTCCCGTCCTTTGTTACTTGCTCTTTCTTCAACCAAACTTATCACTCTTCAGAATATTGAATTTAATATATTCCGCTAGAGGGACCAAATTTACCTTCCGTTAAACAACAAGCAAAGTCATTATTTGCGTGGACTCATCTTTATGTATTGAAGTGGGAGTAAGGAATTTGCAAAACATTTATTAGCTTTATTAATTTATAACATAGCCTTGTATATGTTTTTGTATTGGTAGACCTATGGTATAGGTAAAGCAGTCCCGTTACAGGCCTGGAGTGGCCCAGAGGGTTCCAGGAAGTTAAAGTTCCCAGATTTCATGACAACGGCACAGGATAGTGGTAAGGTTGTCAGTCTTACGCACCGGCCGCCTTTACCCCCAGGAAGTGCTCCTGGTACTCATTTCTGTTAGAGGCTGAGTCGACCCCAGGGCCATAGTGCGATCAGAAGGATTTTATGTCAATGAAAAATTCCAATTACACCAGCTTGGATGGAACCAGCGACCTTTCGATTTGTAGCACAGCACCTTAACCACTGTGCTACCGCCGTCCCCATTGGTAGACCTACGTTGTTCCCAAAAATAAAGTGATGTGACACACTAAAGAGCAAGTAGCAGAATATCGGAATATTTTGCTCCTTCCGAAAAGGGATCAGTTACTTTAGGAAATCAATTACCATAAACAACGATTAGAATAATTTTGTCAAGCAAAATGTCAGTTTAAATTCATAACACACAGAAAGTGGCCTCTTTGCACCTGGAGTTCAAATTATGCTCCTGTTTCACACAAGTGACATACAAGCCCCAAACTGCCAAATAGATAAGCCACAACGCTGGTAATATTTCCAAACAAACAGGTTATCCACTCTTTCCAGAAATACCATTCTGTGTTCTGGTGCCCTGTGGCGTGGGGAATTATTTGCGACGTTTCGGAGAAATATAACATTGCTTGCTTTCTTCCGAAACTTGGGGAAACTTTTCTATAATACACGGCATAACACGAAGTGAAAAGCAAGAAAACTGGCTGCTACTGGGTGCAAAAAATGACGTCTTAAATATGAAGTTTATTAGTAAACTTCTGGTTTAAAATCAATGTTTTCTCTATTTTGATACATTTTCCGTGCATCTTGTACAGTTTATCACCTAGACCACCAAATGCACAACACACACACACACACACACACAAATATATATATATATATATATGTTGTTCATTTGTTGGTTTGGATAATAAAATTTTCTCCTATTTTGAGATTGAATCCAAGTGAATATGTATTTATTCCTAAACGTACGGAGAAGAACAAGTTATTAATGAATGAAATAAGCTGCTACGATGTGCTAACTTACAGAAGAGGATTCAGTAACTGTAAACATGTTTAGGCTTACCGATTTAACTGTGTAAGATTTCTATGCACTTTTATAAAAATAACTTTAAAAAAACTGTCGGCAAGACATAATGAGTAAATGGAAGCAGAGGGAATTTTTAAAACGGTTTAAACTGCATACATTTCTGTGCGTAATCGAGAAAACTATTATTTATTTCATTGCTGAGGGAATATTGTTTTGTATATTTATAATTTAAAAACTGCATTTCATTCACAACTGTTTACAGTGCTGTGTTATTGACTGTTATTGATGTTAGGTTTGTAGCCTAGAGCAATACACTTTTCGACGAACAAAACATTTTGCAGTAGGAAAGAGGACACTTTAACACATTCATACACACAAAACTCACACATGCTACTGTAAGAAGGTCGGTCAGAAAATAATTTAAAAATTTATGTGGGTTCTTCACTATCATCGCTGATAACAATTAAAATCTGACTGTACTCTCATCCCGCTAACATTCTACAATACCTACAACAAGAGTTCAGACAATTGCCAACTCACAGACAACACTTTCCACATTCCGTTTATATCAATTTCTTTCCATGTTGTCAGCTTTCATATGACAAACGTTTCCAATTAGATTTCATCATTAAATGAATGGCCAACAAGAAATTGATTTAACTCTGGATACATGGAAAATATTCGGTGACGAAATATCTGGATACAAACAGAAAGAGGGTTTAGTTACGAAATTACATACCACGCATGTATATATGTATGTATGTATGTGTGTATACTCGTATATGTGTATGTATGTATGTATGTATGTATGTACGTTTGTACTACGTATGTATGTACGTATGTATGTAAGTACGTATGCATGTAAGTATGTATGTATGTACGTACTATTTATGTACGTACGTATGTTTGTATGTATGTATGAACGTATGTGTATATTATATATGTATGTATGTAGGTACGTAAGTATGTACGTATGTGTTTACGTGTGTATGCACTTATGTATGTGTGTACGTATGTATGTATTATATATGTACGTATGTATGTACGTAGGTATGTATATATGTAAGTATATATAAGTATGTACGTATGTATGTGTGTATGTAAGTACGTATGTATGTATGTATGTATGTTTGTATTATGTATGTACGTATTTATGCACGGATGTATGTATGTAAGTACGTACTATGTATGTACGTACGTATGCATGTATGTATGTATGTACTTATGTATGCACGTAGGTATGTAATATGTATGTATGTACGTATGTATGTGTGTATGTAAGTACGTACGTATGTATGTATGTATGTATGTATGTGTGTATGTTCAAATGCATGTATTATATATGTACGTGTGTATGTATGTACCTATGCACTTATGTATGTATTATGTATGTACGTACATATGTGTGTACGTATGTATGTACTATGTATGTACGTATTTATCTACGTATGTGTGTATGTATGTATGTAAATATGTATGTGTGTATGTATGTATGTATGTATGCATGTATGTGTGTATGTATGTACTACGTATGCATGTGTATGTATGTACGTATGTATGTATGTATGTAAATATGTATATATCTACGTAAGTATGTATTTATGTATGTATGTACGTGAATATGTACGTAAGTATGTATGTATTTATGTGTATGTACGTATGTATATATGTATCTATGTATGTATATACTGAAGTATGTATGTAGGAATGTCCACACAAACACACACGCACTCTCACGCACGAACGCCCACAACACAAACATACCTTAACTCACGCCTGGATTATTTCTAGGAATTCTGCAATTTCTTGTATTTAATTGTCAGCAAACCAAGAGTTTATTCAGATCCTACAATTTTCAGCGTATTTTTACTCTCTGATTTTGACCGTAATGAAATTTGCTGCCTGCATTTTAAAGCTACAGACCCCAATGTTTCCACACACTATGAGTACTTATGTTATTAGAATTTAAGAGTACAAATTTCCTTGACCTCTAATCCAATTATATGTTTCAACTTAAATGAAACCTTCCGTAGCTACGTGATATAAAACAAACGCCCCGAGGCAAACTTATATTTCAAGCTCTCTTATTCCTGCTCTGCTATTAGCAAACATGTTTTGGACGTGTAGATCCTAGGTTTAAGGACGGACATAAACTGGCTTCTGACACCGCATGCAAATCAATTCCCGGGATTGGAATCTCCTGACGACTGAGCTACACATTGTAATTACTTAACAAGATAGTTGTAATATATGACTTGCGTCAGCGCGGTGCTATAGCCTCAGGAGAACTAGCTCTCGCACTGTTTGCCATATCTGGAAGTTCCATTTACATGAGACGTTTGGCGACATTTAAAGCCTACATCAAGTGTCGCCCTAAAAGCCGCGCACTTACACGGTACTGCGAGGACTTCGCCAACAAAACAACACTACACTGATGAATGAAGAAATTAAAAGTTCCGTAAGTTTCGAGGAATGTCTGCTACACTGCAGTCCAGAATGATGTACCTTACCGTTTACTATACAAACATGTCGAATTAAAATACTGAAGCCTAATACAGGGTTGGGCAATGAAACGGGAAAAAAGTAAAGGGAGTTTGGGCTCACTGTAGTAGAGTGGGGAGGTGGGGAACAAGCCTCTCCCCTTCTGTAGCTCCTACCATTTAGTAGCAATGCAGCAGTGGACCGGTGAGGAGAGTACTTTCACCTTTAAGGCTTATTATCAAAATGGAGAGAGTTTGATGCGGGTTCGGAGCGCATTCCGCACTCATTTCAATGTTCCACGTAACCGACCGGTTCCATCAAACCGTGCGATAAACACATGGGTAGACAACATTGAAGTGAGTGGATCAACATTTGAAAAACGAGGTGGCAGTCAAAAAAACTGTGCGAACTGCAGAGAACATTGAGAGGGTTAGAGAGGCGTTTGAGAGAAGTCCGAAATGGAAGCGATCTTGAGGGCGTTAATTTCAAAACATAAATTTTCAAACTGGCATAAAACAAAATGGCTATTCATATGCTTTTCATTTATGGCCAATAAACAGATAAAAAATTCATGTGTCGATTTTTTTTTAATGTGTTGTAGTT
>Ga0123353_10007097_pt1 | contig 15076 bp, 9 predicted proteins | sample TergutLab28metaG_3_FD_92763 | JGI IMG/M metagenome (GOLD analysis project Ga0123353, IMG submission 92763) | Labiotermes labralis P3 segment gut microbial communities from Petit-Saut dam, French Guiana - Lab288 P3 | ecosystem: Host-associated > Arthropoda: Insects > Digestive system > Gut ... | reverse complement strand
TGCAAAGCACGCATATCACCCCGATACCCGCTCGTCGAAGCCACCGGCGCATTACTCGCCGTAACAAGCATATGGCGGTTTGGCTTTACCCTAACCGCCATTCAGATATATGCCGTCACGATGATACTACTCGCTATCGCAGTCATCGATTTTAAAACGACAGAAATACCCGACTCACTTATAATAGCACTCATCCCCTGCTCTATCGTTGCCATTTGGCTTCAACCTGAGATTACCCTGCTCTCACACATCATCGGATTCTTTTCTGTCGCGCTACCCTTACTGTTGCTCACAATCATTATACCGGGAGCATTTGGCGGCGGTGATATCAAGCTTCTTGCAGTAAGCGGATTTATGCTCGGTTGGCAGTTGACGTTGGTCGCATTCTTTATCGCCTTACTGCTCGGAGGCAGCTATGCCATCTATCTTATGCTCAGCGGTAAACGCAAGCGAGGAGAGCACATGGTCTTTGGACCGGCGATATGCATCGGAATAGCCGTTTCAATCTATTTCGGAAGAATAATTCTCGATTTTTACTTGCAATTTTTTGGTATTTAACATAATATGAATTGAAAGTGGAAAGTTGAAAGTGGAAAGTTAATAATAACAGAAATATAGTGCAACTTAATTTTCCAAAAAAGTTTCGATTTCAATAATAATTAGTGTTACCGTAATGACAAGTGCTTTCCATAACTTTCAATTTTAAATTTTCAATTTTCAATTAAGAAGGAACTTCTTCAAATGCCAAAATATAACTATACCGCGCTTGACTTACAGAATAAGAAGCTTAGCGGCGAGCTGGATGCAAGAGATGATGATGACTTGCGCCGTCTCTTGCGTGCGAAGAATCTTGTGCCTGTTAAATACAGTGTGATTGTGGAGCAATCCACCAGATACCACATGAAAGCATTGGAGGTCGGAGAGTTTTCCAGACAACTTGCCGGAATGCTTGCAAGCGGTATTACTATCGTGCGTGCTATGGAAATCCTCAAGGCTAGAGATTTTACTGCAAAAGTTAAGAAAATATATGACAAAATGCACCGTGATGTCCTTATGGGATATACACTTTCCGAGGCTATGGAGTTACAAGGAAATGTATTTCCCGCTTTGTTTGTAAATATGTATGCTTCCGGCGAAGCAAGCGGCCAGCTTGAAAGAGTTGCGGAAAAAATGGCAACCCACTATGAGAAGGAACACCGCCTGAATGCCAGAGCAAAATCGGCAATGGTTTATCCAATGGTGCTTTTGGGTGCCACAGTTGTAGCCGTTATGTTTTTATTTATCGCAGTTTTACCGGAGCTGTTTGAAATGTTTCAAGGCGAAGAATTACCGGCATTAACAATGTTTATGATAGGATTAAGCAGCTTTTTACAAAACTATTGGTATTTGGTTATAATCGGTGCTCTTATACTGATATTTATTGTGAATTTCCTGCTTACAGTCCCAAAAATCAGATATCAGTTTGACCGCTTCAAGCTAAAGATGGCAGTTGCCGGCAAGCTCTTAAAAATAATTTATACTGCTAGGTTTTCCAGAACCCTGTCTTCACTCTATTCAAGCGGCATCCCCATGCTTCGGGCACTGGAAATAACGTCAAGCATTATTAACAACAAATATATCTCGGACCAATTTGATGAGGTAATAATGAATGTTAGAAACGGCGAAACACTTGCAAGCACCATCGAAAGCGTCGACGGCTTTGACAAGAAGCTCGCCACTACAATAATGATAGGTGAAGAAACGGGGCGGCTCGACGCTATGCTTGAATCAACGGCGGAGAGCTTTGACTATGAAGCTGAGATAGCACTTGATAAACTTGTTCAGCTCTTACAGCCTGTAATGATTGTAATTATGGCTGTGGTTATAGGGACTGTCATGCTCTCGGTCATGATTCCTATGATGACTATGTTCCAAGGTGTTACCGCTTAATTTATTGAAAATTGATAATGGAAAATGGAAAATTATTAACGACTTTAATTAAATGCTTTATGAGTTTCTATAGCAATAATTGGCCTCCTCTAATTTTATACTTTCAATTTTCAATTATTCGTAAACAGGAAGGATGATTTCATGAAAACATCAATTCATATATCTACATATATGGTCGAAGTGCTGACGTACACAAAGATTGGCACCAGTGTAACTGTTAAGGGATATAACACCATTCGTTTACCTGAAGAATGTGTTATAAACGGTGTAATTTTAGACGGCACTCCAATAATAGAAGGGCTTCGCTCTCTTAAGAATTCACAACCGGCTTTATTCAAGGATGTTTCACTTGTTATCGGCGGCAGCTTTGTTTACGCAAAAAGAATCAATGTACCTTCCAAGCTCAACAAATGGATGTTTTATCAAGTCATTCGCGACGAGTTCGCTGAGATCTCCACCGATTCCGAAAACCTGATATGCAATCATTTTCCGCTGGGCACAAACGAAGACGGATCCAAACAGATTCTTGCATGCGCAGTGGAAAGATCGCATCTTGATACATATATGGCAATAATGAAAGCCGCCGGCATAGAATTAAGCAAGGTCCATCTTGCGGAACATTCGATACTGTACTACTTCGACAGCAAGCCGGAGTTTAAAGCGCAGCCGTTTGTGCTCAGCCTTGTTGACGATGATATTTTGACATCAATGATTTTCCAAAAAGGTATTTGCGTTTTTCAATCCAGAACCAGACTGTACGGCGAGGACCGAGCGACTTTAGTTCAAAACTCTCTTGACGGATTATCGGGAATAATACAGTTTAATAAATCACAAAACTTTGACGAGTTTAATCATTGCTTTTATCTTGGGCTTAGCGACTCCGATTTGGATTTGGTAAGAATGAATACAGCTTACCCCGGAATTCAGTTTAGTAACCTGGAGTTGTTCAAAGGAGTAAAAGGAGCGGAGATTCTACCGCCGAACGCACATATTGCATATCTCAATGCGCTGATACCCGAAGGTGAAACAGATTTACTTTACGGCATTACTCTGTCAGAGAAAATAAAGAAACGCAACAAACCCAAGAAAATCTGGATTCCGGTGCTTGCAGGTGTTGTCGCTGTATTGATTGGAATAATTGCTGTATTATGGTTTATGGTTGCAGGCGTTACACGTGAGGTGCGGGAGCTGACCGACTACATGAACAGTCCAAAGGTCATTGGCGAAAAAGAGGAGCTGACAAGACTTAACTATGAAATTAGCAGAGCAACCGCGGCATTCGAAGAAGCATGGCTGCAGATTGCCGAAAAAGAAGCTTTGCCGCTTCTGACAAGCGAACTGATTGAAACAATCGTCCGCACCGGCGGTACAACAATTACGATAAACAGCTTTTCATTTGCCGATACTCAAGGTACCGTCCGTATCACTGCAACTGCCGAAACGGAGTTTTCCGCAAGCACCTATGTTGAGCGGCTTCGAGCACACAGAATGATTGAATATATTGAATATCTGGGTTATGCCTATGATCAAGCGGGCTCATTCAACTTTTCAATTGAAGTAAAGGCGTATGATTAGGGACGATTAATGGACTCATCTCCGTCATTGCGAACCGTCCGCAGACGGTGTGGCAATCCACATGAGTACTATCGAAAGGAAAACTATTCTTATGAAAACCGGAATAACAAAACGTGAGAAAATTCTGCTGTTCGGAGCAGGGTTGGTGCTGATACTTTATTTATCAATACAATTCGCGATTATACCTCTTTCAAACGCATACAACACAGCTCTTGATCAGCGTGACCAGCTACGAACCGAAAGAGATGCACATGATATGGAAGCTTCAGTGCTGCCGGGCTTAAGGAATCGCAGTACTGAAACCCGTGAAAGGTTTTATGAGCTGACAAGCGGGTATCCTATGCTTGTCCCCAATGAGCTTACAGACCAGCGGCTGACCTCGTTATGCGGTGAAAATAACATGAGAATCGTATCGCTTCGCTTTTCCCCACGCCCTGTCGTTCCCCCGACTCCGCCGCAGTATGATGATGAAGGCAACATAATAGAAGAAGACGAGGATACTCATTATTACCCCATCTTCACATATGTTACCGCATTTATGAACGTAACAGGCAACTACAGCTCACTGATGAACCTCATCGATGAGGTAGTAGAAACTACTTACATACGCCTGACAAGCGCAAGCTTTACTAGAAACTTCACAGAGCCGGAGATGTCAACAATTTCGCTAACTTTTGAGGTGACGTACTTATCCGCGAATTAGAACGCTTCAGAGTTCACCACGAAGATACTGACCAAGACTCTTTTTTACTTTTTATCACTCCTTGTTATAATGCGAGTTAAGCCAAAGACCAACTGTTTGTTTTAATTAAACGGGTTCAGCACCAACGGTCTTACCGCATAGTCTCTTTCTATCTGAAAGGGTGCGGCTCCTCTGTCTTCAGTTAGTCTTACTGTTAGAATATATGCTGTGGCACTCGTGGTATTGTCGGGTACTATCCTGAAGCTGACGAGTTTTCTTTTGTAGAAATCCTCTGCGAATACGGGGAACCAGTGCTGTTCGACTGAGGTTATGTTCCCTAATGCGTCACGTACCTCTACCAGTCCTTCTCTTTCAAGTACATTATTTATAACTGCATATCTTATAGTTCGGCTATGTGTGTGTACGGTCAAAAAAGGTTCGGGATCGTTTCGATCCGGATTATTTACCGACCACTCTTCTCCTGCGAGAAAGACAGGCGGCAACGTTGACTGTGACATATCATCAATTATTTGATTTGCAATATTGTCCAAAAGTGCATTATACTCCGCGAAATCGTTTGCTCTTGCGTACGATGACAAAATCGGGGCGAGCAGCATGGATATTGTTATCGATATTATTGTGAACATCAATATACCGACAACCAGCTCCATGAGTGTAAAGCCTTTTTTGTTTTTAAGTGATTTCATAAGTGTTTTCAAGATTCTTTACTCCCCTGACCGACCTAAGCTTCACCGGACGGTCATTTTTATTCGATCGGATGTTACCCTTTAGTCGTCTTCATCTTCGTCATCGTCATCGTCTCCGGGAGGGGTTGGTGGAAAAAACGCAACTATATTATCTGTGTTATAAAGACGGACAGGATGCTCTGCGCCTATAGGTACACCGGCTACAGTACCGGCTGTAAAAGTAATTTGTCCACTCGTAACCGGAGTCAAACCACCTGATGCCAGTGAAACAAGATTTAACTGATCTTCTTGCAGGGCGCTTGCATCCTCCATTGTCCTTGCAGTCATGTTTCGTGAGGTCTGAATCATTGTAGTAATAATCACTAACAGAATTGACAGCAAAAGAACACTGACGATAGCTTCCATAAGCATTTCGCCGCTTTTGTTAAATGCAGCTTTTTTTATCTTACCAATCAATGATTTCATGTCTTACCATTCTCCATATCCCATATCCGCTGGGACTTTCAAATTTCATTACAAATGTTTCATACCCATTTTCGTCGCCATTATCATCACCCGGTTCACCGCCGGGCACACCGGCCGGCTCTTCCGTGAACCTACCACCCGTATACTCGTAGACTGCTATTGATGTGATTCTCCTAACCCCCAAATCATCGTCGTCTATAATGTCAGTCGCTAACCTATCAATTCTGATTACTACTTCAACAATCATGCTTGCGTTTAAAGTCGCTGTCCTGGGTTCTCTTGGTATGGCAGGTGTTATTGTATCGTCTCCGGGTATTGCTTCATTTATACGTACAAATTGATCGGGAAACGAAAGAGTTATGCGCTCTACCGTGACTCTGCCTCCGAGATTTTCCAGGGGGGTGCCGATAACATTGATTTCAAGGTTTGGAATAGGGGCGAGTCCGGGATTAGTTGGATTCAGGTTTTCCGGAGTAGTAGGCGGAGGAAGGACAAAAGCAGGGTGTGCCGGGTCGTTAGCATTGAAAATTGCCATTGCTATCTGATACCCCAGTAGGTCTTCATCTTCGGGGTCAGCCTGTAAGCTGTACATGATGTTCTCATGTATTGATTCGTGCAGCAGTCTCACTCTGGTGAATTCGCTTTGGCGCATTACATAGCCTGCGTTTGCGAATGCCGCTGCCAAGGTTGATACACCTATTGCCATAAGAAACATCATAACACCGAGCACAAAAATCAAAGAGGCTCCCGACGTGCGCTTGAGTGTTGTCTTTATTTTATTTATCAGCCGCATATCTATCGCCTCCTTTCCTTCTTTCTCGCATTATATTCGTTTATTCTGCGCACCGCACGTGCGTTGCTTTTGCGTATAAGTGATTTAAACGGCTCTGTCTTTGTAAAGCTATAACCGCCAATTAACGTGACAGCACCAACGGCGACTAAGACTGCGTCCGGTGATTCCACGGCAGCTTCAGTAGTTGTATCGTCTTCCGGTACCGTACTGCCGTCTCTGCCGGACGTCGTGTTGCTATCCGTGTTATCGCCATCAGGTGTAATGCCATCCGGTTCTGTCTCTTGTGTATTGGAATCATAAGAGGTTGATAAATCTGACTCGGAAGAATCAAGGTCTCCGGATAACGGGGATATCGCCGGCGCCGGAAGTGCAAGTGTTGTCACAACAGGCCAGGCTGCAGGCAGGCTTGCAAGTAAGGCTGGTGGTGTTTTTACGATGTTGGGATATGGGAATGTTGTAAAATTTATCGTTCCGGTAAATGCCGATGTCCATGTTGGTGTCCAGTTTGTAGCTATAGCTAAGTTCAAACTGTTTGTATCTCCGGGAGTATTAAAGGGTTGAGCAATATTTGCGGTTAATCCGCTATAATTGTAGCCGCTGCTTAACGTTGTTACAAGACCGGCAGAACTAACAATTCCGGCATTGCCTGTTCCACTCAGATAGTATACATATGTATACGACGAAGTCGTATTGTCGTCGGCGTAAACAATCGGATAAATGTAAGTACTGCCGACAGGAGCAGGAGCAAGATACAATATTCTTGTAATATCTCCGGCGTTTTGGCCGACTATTCCGCCCACGCCAGCGGTCGCATATGTACCACTGACAGGTGCAATCGCATTATCCGATAAATCAACTATAGTGCTTACAACCGTTATATCGCTTATAACCCCCGGTGTAGCTCCCGGTGCAGCTCCTGCTGCCATGTTATAACCCGCTATAGACCCGACATACTGGATGCCATTATAAGCTCCTGTGATGCCCGAGCCCTCGTTAAAGACCAGCATAAGCCTTTGTATAGTTCCGCTATTTTGAGAGAATAAACCGACATTAGGAGTTGATGATTCTATAGCAACGTTGGAAATCATAAAGCCTCCACCGTCATAAGTTCCCAGGAAGTTGCCTGTAACAACAGAGCTTGTGAGCGGTACATAGTTATTGTTGTAAAGCCTTCTGCCGCCTACGTCCTCTGCAAAGTCAATATCACGATTTTGTGTGAATGTGACTCCGGTAGTGCGGGTTGACGCTGCTGCTGTCCAGTATCCGATATTTTGCATTTGACGCGGAGTGCGTATAACGAAGCCGGTAGGATTTGCGTTTGCATAAATACCTTGAGCGAATAATGTATTAATAAACCGGTCTGTGTCGGATATCTGTAAATCATTAATATAAACCTCAACAGCATTGTATGCTGTTCCGGAGTTTATTATGCTCACGCCTAATGTGTTATTAAGTATTACATAGTTAACAGAAGTAATGTTTGATGTAGCTGTAATACTTGATACGAGAGTGTTTGAACCGCCTGCACCTTGCTTGACACTGTATATACCGGGTCTGGAGACTACAGCGCAATATCCTGATACGTCTATTGGTAAATTATCAACTAGATCAAAACCGGGTTCACCTGTGTGATTCGGTGAAAAGCCCATAGTGCCATCACTATAAATCTCATAGTATGCAAGCGAGCTTGCAGGAATTGTTGCAACAGGCCATGCGAGTGGTTCGCTATACATATATGCATAAGGGTAATTCGCATACGTCAGTATCGGAATACTTCCTGTTCCCGCAGGTGTCCACGCATTAGTCCATCCGTTTGCCGCACTGAGACTTAATGCGCGAATCTCTTGCGATGTTCGCGGCTGACCTCCATTGGTCGCATTGAAATTATTATACGGAATAACCGGCGGTGGAGGAACTGTGATAACTGTCTGTGTCGGTCTGTTGCTTGCGGACACCGACCCTGACAGATAGAACGCATTTGTTATATTTCCTGTATTACTCTGTGAAATCGGGTTTTCTACGGGAGCCGGTGCCAGATATAGTACATTGGATATTGTACCTGAGTTGGTTGCAGCAATACCACCCGCATTCGTGTCTGAGTTGGTTGCGGACACCGGTGAAGCGTCACCGTTTGTAATATAAAAGACATTACTGATTGTGACTGTATTAGTTCCGGCAATTCCACCGGCTCTGCCGCTTGTAGTGGCTACTGTGCTGTTAATGACGGATATATTGAGAATCGTACCCGCATTTGCAGCCGCAAGCCCGCCGGCATTACCTGTGCCATTGTTTCTGATAATGTTATTTTCAAGTCTGACGTTTTCGACTGTACCGCTGACAGTTTGGAAAATACTCACACCGCCTGCGTTTGATTTAGTAAGATTTAAGCCGAATAGTCTGCTTGTGTACGGTCCGTACCCGTGGTCGTAAGTTCCGGTATATGAACCTGTGAAGTTACCGTTTACAATAGACGGGTATGTCGTAGCGCTTTGCGCAAAATACAGAGCAGGACTAAAAGTATGGAATCCTCCGCCGTTTCTGGGAGTATAGAAGAATTTTGAATATCTTGTTCTATCTGCTAAATCTGTTGTTACATCAAGGTTTATATCTATTTCTTGAACGAATGTGCCGTTCGCTCCGGTTTTTCCTGCACCTGTTCTTGTCTGCGTGTTGATAATGTTTTCAAGATGTCTCGGGGAGCGAATACTATACCTGCCCTCAATATATCCATTTGCGGCAGTGGGGTAAGATGTGCCGGGATAGATAGCCTTAGCGTATAATGCATTTAACCATCCGTCTATGTTTACATTAAGTGATGGGATATTAAGTATGAAATATATTAAATCCAAACCATCTGTAAGAAATTCCTGGTTTCGGGCAGGGTCATTGGGCATACCAATGGCGAAGAAGTTTACTCCGGGAATCAGTTCAATGTTTGTTATCGTAAGCCCGTTATTCTCACCCGTCATCAATGCGACACCCGCTCTTGTACGCATTGTTATATTATCATTGTTTTGACCGAAAGCTCCTGTCAATGCCGTTACGACATAACCTTCTTCAATAACATAAAGAGGTCTTCCTGCCAGGCCGACAGCCTGGAGCATCGCATGGTCGTTCGGATACAGAAGATAATCTTCGTTTTGATTATACCAAAGACCTACATAATCTGTTCCGTAATATCTTTCATAATAAGCCATACGTGCAGGCATAGCTTGAGCAAGTGAGCCTACCAGCGGCCATCTTGTCGGTGTGGGTGCTCCATTCATGAAATACGGGTATGCGTAAGGTATTATCCTATTGCGTTCATTTGTCAGCAAATCAACCTCTGTAATGGCACCGAGCCCGTCGGCAGGTACAGCTGCTCTTGTCCAGCCTACCCATGAGCTGATCACACTCTCAAAAATATCGATTGTTTTAAGACCGAGACTTCCGTCAGCAGGTTCTTGCGCAGTAAACCCGTTATAATCGCCGCTGATGAAGTTCAAGTGGTTTAAGGAATACCTATCAGTAGTTGTAAGGCGGCACAGATAGTACCCGTCGGTTACGGTTCCCGCTCCCGCCAATCTGACAGTTTGCAATCTTGCTAAATAGAGTAATCTTGTTGCAGTATTTTGATTATCGCCGACAATTCCGCCTACATTTGTCACACCTTGTACTGCCGTATTAGCAGAGTTTGATACAAAATAAACATTGCTGACCGTTCCACTGTTTATGCCTGCGATTCCTCCGACATTGTTTGTCCCTCTAACCGTGAACGCCGGGTCGGCTGCACTGTTAGGTATCATAACGATAGTTTGCAATGAACAAAACTCTATAAGACCTGTATTCGTACCTGCAATACCTCCAGTGTTTTCGCCGCCTTGGAAACTTGCGTTACGCAGGGTTGCATTTCTGATCACTCCGTCGTTTATCGAAAACAACCCTATATTGTTTGTTGTAACAAGCGCATTAATCGTTAGATTTGAGATAACCCTGCTATTACCATTATAAACACCTTCAAATGTTCTCGAAACAACAGCTTGATTGAATGTCTTCAGCCGTGCGGGAGGAAGTGTGGTGAACTGTCCTAAGTTAAACCTCAGTTCATCGTAATAATTTAACTCAAAATCGATGTTAAGGTGTTGAGTATATGTACCGCTGATCGGACTTGCACCACTGTTGGCATAATTAATGTTGACAAGATGTCGCGGTGAGCGGATACTCGCGTTCAATGCCGGTCTTGAGAAGTTCGCAAACAACGGTACATAATCGGTTATTAAGCCTGTATCAGTTAACGCATCCCCAAGCTCGTTTTCAGCCTGAACTACACCAGCTATCACCGGTGTTTCCGCTCCCGGATAAAGAGTTATGGGAACAGGAGAATTTACAAAATCAAACGCAAGATGATTCGGTATGTAGATTCGGAGCATATCTTCTTCATCGTAGTAATCGGGTAGATTCCGGTTAGGTGTAAAAGCTTCGGCAGGCATCCACTCTTCATCAACAATCCAATCTTCTTCGTCATCGTCAAATACAAAAATCCTCCACACGTCATTCTGTTCAACGATTTTGTAGAACGTATCCTTAGCGGTACCCTCACCGATTCTTAAAAGGTAGCCGTAAATGTTCGGGAAAAACTCTATTGAGTAACCGTCATGAATCACATGCAACGGCGAACCTGCAGGAACAATGGTTTGTGTAAGGAAACGACTGCTGTGTCTTTTGATATTATCGGAAGTAATTTCGTAATATGCGAGTGCGGCAAGAGATATTACCGGTTCGCCCAGTATTTCTTCCCAGCCCCATATATAATCCTCATCCTCATCGTTATACATCAATATCGGGTTATTTATCAGTGTCGGATACGGATAGTTGCTGTATTCGTTAAAGCCTTCGAGTTCCAGATAGTCTATATAATCGATATCACTTTCTTCAAACATAGCTCCCAGAACATTGTCTTGCGAGTTTGTCAGCTCTTCCTTGCTGACGGCTTCTCCTTCCCCGTTATTGCAACCGTTATTTAGAAAGATACTGTTGTCGATGGCACCATCGTTTTGTCCTGCAATGCCGCCGGAGTTTGATGTGTTGCTGTATATAGCGACATAGTTAGTTGCGTATGTTCTGTCAACACGCCCTGTTGCTGTGTTCTCGCCTACGATTCCGCCTAAAACTGCTTCGTCATCCAGTCCCGTATTTCCATCCGTGCCGAGGTCAACAGATATCAGGTATTCGTCAAGACGTAAATCCTGTCCCGACAAATCGACTAAGTTCTGTTCATCATGAGATACATCCTCTATATTTACCCTGGCGTTGTTAAAGCTGTCTTGTATAGTACCGTTATTTTTACCGACGAGACCGCCTATATTACCACCTGTTGCTCTGACAGATCCGAATGTGTCTATGTTATTGAGTGCAGAGTTAAATTCAAACGGTAACTCCGGTTGTGTCTTTGTTCTTAATGAACCTCCCTCTTCCCCCGGATTTGTGTCAAAGAACCCTGCATTAAACGATTGCTCTAATATAGCGGTTGCACTTCTTATTTCTCCGACCAGTCCTCCGGTGTTACAATCGGCGGTGCTGCCTCCTATAACATTGGCATAACTGTAACTCTGAGATACCCTGCTGTAATCCCCCATTAATCCGGCTATAGCACCCACATTTGAGTTTCCAAGTGTTCCGATATTTGCTCGATGAATCGACAAGCCGCGCACTTCCGCAAGTCTATCCTCAGTGCCGGTTATGTTTGCAAACAATCCAATGTTTGTCATCCCCGCCGAAGCCGCAACAGCTATATTAAGATTCAACACACGTTGCGGTCCTGATCCGATGAAGGTGCCGCTGAAGTTTTCTATAGGCTTGAAGTTTGTAACTGCATCGGGAAACGGAAACGCCGTACCTATGTCAATTCCATTATATAAATTCGCAATATATATGTCTTCCGTCTGTCTGAACTCTGCACCCGTGAACTCACGGATATTACTCAAATGTCTCGCTGAGCTTACAATGTATCTTTCATCACCTGACAGCTCGCCGCCGTAATGCGAATGATCGGTCGTTAGGGATATGACTTCAATGCCATCGTCTGCAACGCCGATTCTGGTTATTGAAGCGCGGATAAACTGCGGGTAAGCACCCGGCACTTCTGTGTCTATGTATTTGCTGATACTATGATTGGTTAATGGATTAGTTAACGGGTTAGGATTAAGTTGATCTCCGTATACGCAGTCCAATACCCATATATACTTATTATAAAGACCACTCATGTCAATACCAAAGCTGTATAACTCAAAGCTTTGGTCAGTCGGTAGATATATCAAATGCTCGTCTAAGCCTGACATAAAGCCTTCCAGAGCTTCATCAATATCTCCCGCAGATGTATTTATATCTTCTAAATCAAAATTAAAACCTGTAGGGTTTAAAGGATTGGAAGAGTTTAGTGATGGATTTAAAACAGATTGTCTTGCTCTGTCACTTACAAGGTCGAACCTAAACTCCGATGAATCCGTATTCTGCGGGATGAACAGCTCAGCATACAAGACGTTATACCTTCCATCAAGCGATCTGCCGGAGTTCTTGCCGTCGTAAATATCGATTAACTCGGGAAGATGCACAAAAGCCGGCTCGCCCGTCCAGTCGACACCGTAGTAACCTTGAGCGCGGTCATAATCAAACTGGTAGCCGCCTGCTCCCATTCCGCGGCCTCCGACAACGTCAATATTAGTATCATCACCGGTGTAATCAAACTCTTCTTGTCTGGCTCTGCCAATGTCATCACCGTAGAATATCGACAAAATAACACCTGTTCTGATGTTGAGTTCCATCAGGAAAGTGTCGCTCAGCAAGTCTTTGTTAATAATTATGCTGTCAAGCAGGTGGTAGAAATCGTCTTCGACTGTTCTATTCGGATGGCCGGCAGGTAAAGCTACATAGTCTCTCGGTATGGATATCGGGAAAACATAGTCTCTGTTTTCGTTGTCTGCCGGAGGGTATAAATCACCCAGTTCATCAGCAACTGTATCAATGGCAGGGGCAATAATTAAGTTTCCGGGATTGTCCGGGTCCGGTATATAGAAATGACTTGTCAGAACCTCCCGCAAGTTGCCTTCCAGCACATGTCGTGTTAGCTGATTCTGCATAGAAATATAAAGTGTCCTTGCTACGTTCATACGGTTTATCTGCTGGCCGTGCCAGATAAATCCGACCATAGACGGTATCATTACCGCACCGATAATAGCAAGAACAATCAGCACGATTATCAGTTCCATCAGCGTAAAACCTTTACGTCTGTTAGAACGCATGGTACTGTGTATTTTTGACAACCGGTTGTTTACCAAGATGCTTACTTCCCCTACTTATTCGTAAATGAACAGGAACCCATAATTTAACATCTTATTATACCAGATATGGTTGCAACGGTCAAGCATTTTAGAGGGGTTGCACAATTTGTTGGATATTAGATTATAAACCCAAAACCACCACCAGTTGATCAGAAATATCTTTCATTTGATTTGCTGCTAATATACCAATTCTCTCTCCCAGTTCGCGTTTGTCGACAGTGATTATTTTATCTGAGTGTCCATATCTCACCGCGTTTCATCAAGCATCCTCCTTGACATTTTGGTCGCAAATTCGGTAGCTTCATCCTCGTTAATAAAAGCTTCTATTGTACTTTTGATTTTTACTTCAAAAGGGAAACCTCCTTCAGAGTTGAACAATGCTATAAAAATCCTCAGCGCATCTGAAGGTGTTGTACCAATAGCTTTTGATATCTCCCTAAATCTCCTATTTTGTTGTTTATCGATTCTGGTAGCAACCTGAACAGTTTCCATAACAATTACCCCTTTAGTGTTAATAGCATTCACTAGCATTATATACCATATGCTACCATTTTGCAACTGCGGAAAACAATCTCAACAAATATAACTGTCTAAAAACTCTCATACAAGTCTTCAAGCATCGTGATATATTGCCTGAGGGCTGTTTTTGCTGACGCTTTGTCGTCTGTTTTTGCGAAGCCTCTCATTGTTTGGCGAAACTCTGTGGTCATTTTTGAAAAGCTTTTTTCCCACGGCTGCATGTCTTCATGGTCCGGCTCCGATTGATTGCTTCTGCGGTGCTCATGTGTTCCGTCGATTATTTGCGTGACGACTGCATCGACATCTTCTTGCGTACCGCTTGCCAGTTCTTGCAGTTGCTTTCTGCTAATTCGGATATCGCCTGAGGGGTAGTTAAACTCTTCTTTCATAACTAGCTTTCCTCTTTTCGCTTTTATGTTTCAGAAAACAGATGAACCGTCCCCCTGTTCTGTGTCTCAGAAAACAGGTGAACCGTCCCCCTGTCTCGGATATTACTTTACTACAATTCTGCGGAAGTTCTTCTTGCCTCTTTTTACTATCAGGCCTTCTCCCGTGCACTCGTCTATTGTGAAGGTTTTTGCGATTGAGGTTACAGGTCTGCCGTCTGCTTCTACGCCGCCCTGATCAATATTTCTTCTTGCGTCACCTTTAGACAGGCATAGTCCTGACTTTACGAGAATTGTCAGGATATCGATAGCATCGTTTACAAAGTCAGCTTCGGTTAGCTCTGTTGTCGGCATATCTGCCGAACCTCCTGATTTGAACAGTTCCTTTGAAGTGTCGTGAACTTGTTCTGCTATGTCTGTGCCGTGAATTATTGACGTTAACTGAAACGCCAGTGTTTCCTTCGCTCCGTTGAGCTGCTCTCCGGTCCATGTGTCCATTTCCCATATTAAATCCAATGGCAAAAAGGTCAGCATCCTCAAGCAGTTTGTAACATCGGCATCGGCGACATTGCGCCAGTATTGGTAAAAGTCAAACGGGCTTGTTTTGTTCGGGTCGAGCCATACCGCGCCTTTTGCGGTTTTCCCCATTTTATCGCCGTCAGTGTTGAGTAATAGCGTAATGGTCAATGCATGAGCATCCTCGC
>Ga0123353_10007096_pt1 | contig 15078 bp, 9 predicted proteins | sample TergutLab28metaG_3_FD_92763 | JGI IMG/M metagenome (GOLD analysis project Ga0123353, IMG submission 92763) | Labiotermes labralis P3 segment gut microbial communities from Petit-Saut dam, French Guiana - Lab288 P3 | ecosystem: Host-associated > Arthropoda: Insects > Digestive system > Gut ... | reverse complement strand
TCTTAATCTTTAATTTCCTGGACAGCAACCTGGAAGACAAAAGATTTTGCACCGAATGATAGCAAGCATTTCCTGACCTCAGTCTACTCTTTATTTCTTCCCGAATAGAATTTTGGATTGTTATAGTTGTTCCCAAATATTTAAACTCTTCAACCCTCTCGAAGGTACTATTATCAATCCTCACACTGTGATTTCGTCCTGCATTCTGATCTCGAGACATGACCATGTACTTAGTTATATCTGCACTTACTTCCAGTCCAGTCTCCCTAGTAGCAGCTACCAAAGCTTACATATTACCTTGTGTAATAAAAAACAGTTGTGCTGACGTACAAATTAGTATTACAATACGCATCCAAGCATTTCGTGATGTCTCCATTCAAATTAAACATAACCTACATTGTCACTATAATCCTTACGTGCATATTTCAAGACAGAAGATTTTGTCTGGAGAAACTACGAGTTCCTCAGCTGAGCAACAAGCGCCTTCAATAAGCAGTTCACAGCAGTCTGCCACTTGCCTCTGTCTTCAGCCAGACGAATCCAGTGCAGGTGGTCTCATCCTGCCTGTTAAGAACACTTGACATTATCCTTTCCCTAAGCCTAGGCCTCCCACAGCCTGGTTTATAAAGCGACGTGCCTAAAATAATATTTATTAGAATATGGCTCACTATTTTTCATTAACCCCTATTTTCAACGCCCTTTTCTCTCGCTTAAAATCGAAGTCCTCGTAACCATTCTATACAAATTTAATTTAGCTTTTACGTGTAGATAATACAAAGACCGATTTCAAACTTTAAATTACATAACTTTATTTTCTATAGTACTTTGTTGTTAGATGAAACTGGGATTGTATTTCGAGGAACAGAAATATATTCAACAGCGTACAACAAATAACCAGCCTTCTCTTCCCAAGTTTCCGACATCGGCATAGTCTCTCTCTTGCATTAACGCAACTTCCTTCGTTTCTCGGAGACTATTTCTTTGCCGTGTTACTTCACAGCCTTACGAAGACAGCACGTGAATTATTAATGATTCTGTCATCCTATTAAGACCTTTGTATCCTGCTTGATGAGTAAATGCGAAAGTGTAAAGTTGTTTAATTACAGTGGTGGATCAATAGTCAAGCAATTTGAGGTGTGTTGTTTATAAAATTGAGACAATAATAACAAAAGCTTTTCCGTCGGGAGTGAAGTACGGCAGCTGAAATTAACTAATTACTGTACTCTAGTAACGCGAATAATACAATGATACAAGGTTGTTTTATAAGTGTTCACAACTACGATTTTTTTTTGTTTTCAAATGGAATCTTACGTATAATGGTTCCATTCATTTCTTATACAATTTCCAGTGTAATGATCATCAATATAGTCTGACCTCTCATAAATTATAATTCGAGATCTCAAATTTCTCAACTCTACATTGCTTGTATCGATAATGGCGCCCTCAAGATGTTCATAAAGCACCCAGTTTCTCTCATTAGAGAGATTTATTTTCTCTCAGTTCTTTAATGGCATGTAATTTAAAATACAGTATAGAATCGAATTAGATTACAAGGAATAATGGCAAAGTGAAAACCAATCTCGTAAATGTGGTTGAAATAAAGAACATGACAAACCACAGGCACTCGGAAAAAGCATATAGCAGGACCTGGACTATTATTTGATGAGTTAATACAGAACTAGAAACCCCAGGATAAAACGAACAGATTTGTGTAATTTGTTTCGCTATTCTATCACATCCCATTCACTAAAAGTAAAGCTGTTCCTGTTCAACACAAGAAGGCGCATGGTGGAGTAGAGTAATGGCGACAATCATTCCTAATCTCGGCATAAGACGGAGGTAAGTGATCAGTTTCATGCTTCGGCCGACTAATCTCCGGGGAATAGGAGGCTGTATGGGAACCAGAACCGCTCTGAAAACTTTAGACACGAAGTAAGTCTCTTACCTCTGCCGGGAATCAAACCATTATTCCTCGGAAGTCCAACCTCTATATAAGTCACTATATTTAATATAATATCCGGTCTCTCAACCTCATAGCATAGGTAGTTACATTTAAAATAATGGCACTTTTCGTAAACACGGTGTTTTTTTTTTCAATCTTGTAAATTCGCAAGCAAATGGAGCGTGTAACACCACGAATGTTTCTGTAGTTTACAAACATGCATCAGTTAATGCTTTATATTTGGGGCAAAAACAGTGCGCGTGCAGATGACGTGATGCGTGAAGCGCAGAGAAAAGTGGGAGGATACAACCCCTGTTTTGATTTTGTCCCCACATTTGTTGGCTCCATGTCAATATTGGACCCCTTCTGTTAGCCATGCGTATTCCTGGTCTCTTGTTGTTCCCACAGCTCCCAAGTGACAAGAAATTCACACCACCAGGAGATATCGCGAGCCACTAGTCAAATCGCGCACGCCACAACCCCTTCACAACGCAGGTACATCTTGTTTTGTACGGATATGTAAACTCAAGTAATTCGTGGAAAAGATTATCGTCTCATAACTGTTTATTCGTTAAACGCCTACTAAAGTGACATGACAATATGCGAGATTTGAAGCTTCGGCCGCTGTGTATTTGAGGCGTTTGGTCTTCTAGCATGTTATACGGCATAGGTCGGTAGCTTGTTACCAACGTTTCGGGAAAACCAATGTCTAGAAACTTTGGTAATCAGCTACAAACCTATGCGTAACTTACATCTACTGGAAAAGGATGCTGCTTGGAATGCCGTAGTCTCATTTACAACACGATCCAAGTAACCGTTCAGAAGGTCTGACACAGGAACACAAAGTGGTTGTACTGACAGGTGCGGCTAGGCTGATTATTATGACCCTTCGGGTGTTTATATGGCTCCCGAGGGGTTAAAGTTCATAGCAAGTTTCGGATAAAATACAGTCAGCAAGAAATGAATAATTAAAATAAAAAATTCATGTAATGCGAAGAGTAATGTTTTTACATGTGCTGTACTTAGTGTTCGGTCATAAGATGAGATTCATAAGACAGCAGACATGTAAATAAGACTTGAAAGTTTTCGGAACCCTCATATGTGGTGCTTGATCTGTATGGAAACCATTCCATTGTTTTTATCAACAAATAAAGCACACTTGTTCATTCCAACGCAACATAGGTTTATTGTAATTCAATGTATACCTTTATATGCCCGCTACATGTTTCGACCTGTACCTAGGTCTTTGTATTGACATGCCTGAGTATGACCTAAGTACAGGCCCAAACATGTAAAGGTAACAAACTGAATTAAAATAAACCTTTACAGAATTCTGCTAGACTGAACAGGTGTGGTTTACTTCGTTTGGTGCTTGGGGCTGGAAATAAATTCGACGTTCAAACGACCAACAGATCTGTTTTGGTAACTTTTAGTGTATTTATTAGACAACGTTGCAGCCCCATGGTTAGTCGTTTCGAGGCTCCTTCGTCTGCTACGTTTGTAAGTTACCAAGTCATAATTGCATACCGGACGAGGCATGTTTGTGAAACAAGTAACAGAGAACGCTGCCCATTTGAGGCCCACAAAGAGCTTTAGATCTCTTTTCTATACACTAACAAGTTTCAATTCTATTAAATGCAAATCTACTTAATGGCTGTCTCATATTTGCATTGTATGTCTATAGACGTTAATAATCTGCGCTCTACATTTAGTTAAACCTCAAAGGAGCCATATACTTGTTTTTAACCAGAGACAGTAATAAATGCCACAGAGATACAATGCGGTGCGCCTGTACTTCCAGCTCGGTACTTTATTTAATTTGGAAAATTAAACATGTTTTATATCCTACGTGTATTATAATTAGTTGCAAAGCTAATTATGAAGTTATTCCAAGAAGCAAGTGCGCTTAAAATTAAAGGAAACTTTTAATCTTAACGAGCATTCTTTATGAGCTTCCTTTGCGATATTTCACTAAATGGCTGCAATGTAGCTCAGAGTATTGTTTCATTTAGTTCACAGCCTCAGTGTGGAAGAGGAACATGGACAAAGGGTCATTTTTTGAGGAAACAGAATGACCCCATGTCGCCGAATGCGGAGTAATTACTGCGCCAGTAACCGGGAGAAGCTACTTGAAATGTCAATAAAACTGGAACATCCGGCCGCTGGCTCAGCTTTATGGCTGGCAAGCCCTCAGTCTACGACACTGCGAACGACGCCAAATTTCTCGTACAGTTGAAGACCATGGCTAATTAAGATTTAAACCAAATGAGAAGGGTTACGTTTGAATTGTCTTCATATACCCAAAAGTAACAAAGAGGACACTTGCTATTTTAAATCGAAATACATTTTTTATGCAGACGCAAGTTTTTTAGTTTTCTGTAAGTACATAAGCACACGAACAGCTAAGTGTAGCGAAATGCATTATTGCATTACAACAAAGATTGAGCGCCCGAAGATTCTAAGCACCAAACCGCAAGCTACGGAAGAGTACAACTGATGTCGCAATTCCTGTCTTTCGTAGTTTCCCCTCTATCTATGACAACAGATTCCTTCTTGAAAAGACAACATTATCTCAACTACTGAAGACATTCTTCGCCTTTTGTACAACCTGAATGTTCATGACCATTTCCCAAAATCCCCTTAATGAACCACATCCTTAACTGCATAAAACCCATCCTATGTTCAACAATTTTAATATTACCCTCTCATCTACGCCTAGGTATGCTTAGTGGTCTTCCTACTTCAAGCCCCGAGACTAACAACTTGTTTGCATTTCTGATTTATTTCACGCGTGCTACGTGTCACGCCCATCTAATCATCCTTGATTTGTTCGCTCTAATATTCGGTGAAGATTAAACAATTACATCCGATTTTACTCTACCTTGAAACGTACGCATGAAAACACATAATGTGGCTACTTCATATATCGCCTACAAGTTTTAACGGACAACTTATATGCTTGAAAATTATTAGCCGATACTGACACCTAAGGCTACCTCACATAGCAAGAGCAAAGATAAGACATTACGGACAGTAAAGTGACCGGTTATGGGCTGTAATAATGGAAATCGATTCCCGGCAGAAACCACCACGTCAAAGCCGGTTTTGGAGTTGACCCAGTTTCCTATCCAGCCGACACCGAAAAACCCGTCTGTGAGTGTACTAGGAAAGTGGTGGGAAGTTATATTCCTCTTCAGCTCACTGTCTGCCGTAACCACAATTGCTGTCTCATGAAATAACGCATCATTAAACGTGAATGTGAAACGAACTAATTAGCCCGCTACTTTTGTGCATTTACATTAAACCCTCAAATGGCATACGGCAGAAATGCTCCACCAGCCATGCCTTTCAAATTAAAAATAATGCGAGACTATCTGAAGTGTCGATAATACCAAAACAGCAGACGTTATCTATATACTAGCCAAATAATTATACGGTATACGTTGTGTAGCAGGTTTAATAAATCCTGCACCGCTAACATTCTGAAACTCAAACTTACTAGAATTACTGTGGTCTTTTTGCACTTTGTCACACGTATAAGCAAATAAAAGTGTTAACGTTCCGTATTTGGGCACTGGTCCAGTGCAATATACGTTATGAATAAACCTTAAATACGGACAGTTCAACTGCCTGCAGGAAATCTCTTTTGTTCTGCTGCTCGCAGCCCTAGCCATATATTTTGGTATTAAGCTGCAACATACATTTACTGAAACGAAACCTAAAGCACAAGAAAGGGTTCTACTATAGGTCACTTACGCTGTATACACCCAGTATAGGCTATATATTATGTGGACAGCCTAGTTTTTACTTGAGTTTCTGGTCTCAGACTGTTCGGAGGAAGGTGCCAGCGGATTGGGTTTCTGTAGTTCATATACCCTTCACATGCAACATTCCATAACATTTCTGGACTCAACCATCTTGCTCACAGAGGCAATTGTATGTAATGTTACGTATAAGAGAGAAACCATACCTTAACCTTTAGATGCCTAATGTCAACTATAGTGGTCGTACCGCACCGCTAACCTCTAAAGTTGCATTTTATATATTTATTCAACAAATATAGGTACTGAATATTTTAAGCATGGTCTATATTCTCCGTTTTATCTCTTCAAAATGCAGTTTGTTTCATAATTCTAACGTATTTGGTTCCTGTATTATTCACATTTTATATACAGGTGTGCTAAAATTTAAAAAAAAATAATTCCGGCGCCAAAAGGTTAATGTACCTAATATAACGGATTTCTAAAAAGAAAAGAAGTTACTCAAACCGCATATCGTAAAAGACTATTGTACCAAAGCATCAGTCCGACTGTAGGAAACGTTTTAAGTTTGAATATATTTCTTTACATTTGTCACCACAACGAACTCCTTGAGACAGAGTTATGCTTGAGAAATTCATGGGCCTAATGACTCAGCTGCTGAAGAGATTTCCCTTCTTTTCTGGAACACGAGAGTTCTTTTAAGTTCTCCGGACTCGGCCACACGACACAGTCATGAGCTATTTCAACCCAATACACTTCTCCGCAACTTATTTCTCTAATATTCATCTCTGATGTCAGTCTTCCCACACACACTCCCCCTCCAGGTGTCCCATTTGGCCTAATATTAATTTACCCGACCAAACATTTACTTAATCTCTGATTCCATCCACGTACGTTACGTGTATCCTCAGCTCATCCTCTTCACTTTCATAGGAGTGGTTAACTTCAAGTCCTGCTCAATTTGCCCCTGGGAAAAGAACCCTGTCATCCATTATGAAGAGACAAGCTGAGAACCAGAGCTAGAATGAGCGTTTTGGCGAGAAAAATCTATCGGGATTTTGAACTCGAAACGTCCAGTCCGTAGCCTACTCACTATTCTACACCACACTACATCACACTACACTGCACTACGCTACACTACACTATCCGGCTCTTATTAACGGAAATTAGAAATCATAAAAAGGACGAATAGTGCTAACAGTAACGGAATGTGATGAGTAAAAGAACCAACTAAATGCCACCTTTTATTTTATTGTACTTCTTGTAGGCTCAACATGTTTCGAGCATTACTATGCCCATCATCAGGAGCTCGCGACTATGCTGTTGATTACCACATTGGTCGTATCGTTCTTGGTTTGCTGTATGTTGGAGGTTAGGTGCGGTTAGGTTGGAGTAGTGTCCGGGCTGCAGGCTGCAGCCTGCACACTACTCCAGCCTAACTGCACCTAACCTCCAACATACAGCAAACCAGGAACGATACGACCAATGTGGTAATCAACAGCATAGTCGCGAGCTCCTGATGATGGGCATAGTAATGCTCGAAACATGTTGAGCCTATAAGAAGTACAATAAAATAACAAGTGGCATCTAGTTCGTTTTTCACTCATCAGTTATCACAATGATGCACGGTCCAATAAACATCAGTAACAGAATGTGTTTATGCTGCAGGTTTATAACCTAGGCACTGTATTGCCTATTCTGCTGTGACCTAATTAGACGTTGACCTGGTACCTTTATGGAACCGGCAGTGTCCCTGAGGTCTATACACCTACGTGTAGTTCTGAAGCACCTGTGTGTTATTAATTTCATACGCTAGTTTAATGACTGGAGTGTACTTCACAGCAGGGCAGAAACGCTGTCTAACGTAACAAGTTGAACGCACCACACGGCGTCACAACATTATAATAAATGCACACACTCAAAGTGCGGTGAGGATAGAGTCATATCACGTTTGCCATTAGTGCTGGTTCATGCTGGACTGGTACAGAACTGTGAACGTTTGAATAAGGCATGTATCAAAGCTCACTGGCTTCACAGTTTCAGGATACCCCTAGAGTGGCTCAGTATGAGAATAATAAAAGCGATTCCACAGACCTGAATAACTAAATGCATATTCCAAAGACGCGTTACAATGGTGCTTTAACGCTTGTTTTAAAATAATTACTGAGCTAGCTATTTACATAAAACATTCATTCAAAAGCCTTGTAACACTGAGTGTCAAACCAGGTTTTGTATTGGCAGAACAACTTCGTCATTATCGGTTATGTATATATGCCTGAATTAAATTCTAAAACATTAGAATTTCGTAACCCTGCTCATCCGACGTCAATTCACAGTCATTGTTTTAACTGTGGTCAGAACTTCGAGAACCTGGTCCAAGTTCGAAATGTGGACGGTGTGATTCGTAGCTTCTACTGTACACTACACAAAGCCTAGACATTCTCCTAGACATTACTGCACTTTCAACAGATTTAAAACCCAAACAGTACATATAATAAAATATACTTGAGATAAAGGAAACTGTACATTGGTTTGATTCATGTGTATGTATGTGTATTGTGTGTACAATTTGTAATAAGCACGCGATGGCAATACAACGATATGATTACTGTACTTGTAGAAGAACAATAACAGTAATTCAACGTTTCATTGATCTATTTACGTGCTGACTCGACAGCATAATGGTCAATTACACAGACACCGTGAGTGGGGAAAAACAAACAAATAAACAAACAAACAAACAGACAGAAGAAAGACGACAGCAAAACAAGTACCCCCCCCCCCAAATACAAAAAACATATCACTTGAATGCAACAGTAATAACAATAACTCAACAGGAAGCGATGGCAGGTGGCACAGTGTTGACGAAGCAGAGATGGTACAGAATGACGCAATATCGAAGTCCAACTGTCATCACGTAACAAGCGCGCGCGTTACCAGAACTTACAGTTGGTTGTAGTTGGTGAATAAATGTGTTCCAAATCTGTACTACTGTTTTTGAGTACGTAGGCAGCAGTATAAAAATAACCATGAACATCGTTACTACAGTTTCCACATCATGAAAGTTTGGTACAAAAACATGATGAATTTTGTAAAGGTTTGATTTTATTAAAAATGAACCCGAACGCAGTGTGCGAGACAGGAAGAGGTGGAAATTGGAAACTGGTACGTACAATAGACTTGGTAATGCTCGCCTGTTGCCCGCATAGTAGGCCTTTATATATTCTGTGCGGTTTAGTCGCTGTGATATTTGTTAAAAACTGAGCGCTAGAAAAATAACATGAAAAATGAACTGTGTACTTTCGTCTGTGTTGAATAATTGTCTTCAAGTGTGGACGAAAGTGCAGTCTGGTATAAATATCGGTAATTTACTACCAAACATCACGACGTCACATACTAGAAGACAGTATATTTTGCAGTCTGCGACGACGGACATTTTATTACTAAATGACACTCTAAGCTATACTACTAGTCAATTTCGATGTGAGACCCATTTGTCATTTCACGCGTCTAATGAACACTCCAGTTCTTGGCATATTCAACTGAGAACACTTGGAACTACAGACTCGGTATTTCATTACATTTTCAAAAGAAACTTTCCCATAATGTCGCAAAGAGCACACCTTATATCCCGCGTCTTCCGCGTCTATGAATGCAAATTAACCTCCAGCCTTGACTCTCATTATTCTCAAGTGGATATTCAGTGTTCTCGTATGCAGAATTGAGAAAAGACCCACAGCGACATTCAAAACCACACAGTCTTAACTCAATCCGCTGCAAGACATACCTCCAGAGACATGTTTATTTACCTTAGCCAAGCAAAGCTCTGGATAAAACTCCAGTCTGGGTGTTATATTAACCCTTCTGTCAACATATGTACAGGATAATATGTTTCAGCTTTAAAAACACATAAGGACAGAGCATTAACATAATCTGAACAGGAGAAACGCGTCTACCTGCTGGGACACAATGTGTCAAAACCAAATTCTACGAACATTAATTCCGAAAAAAAAAACTTTGTTTTTTCTCTCAGTTCACTAATAGAAATACCACAGGTTCAAATCTAGGTTTATAAACTGTCTGTTCCCACTCAGGGGTTTCATGTTTTTCCACAGTTCCTTCATACAAATGCTGGTACGGAAACTCAATTTGAGGCCAAGATAGCTATCTTTCATAAAATTTCACTTTACTATTCATGCATCATCTCATCGCTTGAAGTTATAAAACCTAAGCAGCTTGCAGTGTCGTTAAAAAATATATATGGATTTTAAAATAAGTTTTTTAATATAAAACACAAAAATTTACGAGTTGCTTGGCGAAACATTACGCTTGACCTATGAAATGGAATCAGATTAGCCCAAAACTTGCTGTTTAGTTTCTAACTGGAAATGTAATCCAGAACCGCCACGTGTTTTCGGGTATGAAACATGCGGTCCAGAGTAAACACAGAATATTAGAATTGCGTTTACATTTTTTGCTCTTCATGTAAATAGAGTAAGAACATTTATCGCCCTCTTCGTAACAGGAATTGCAACAATTCAACATTATTGTTGTTAAAACTCAAAACTATACAAATATGCTTCCGGTGGGCCACAAAAAGAACAACATAGCCGCAACTTTGTGTTATTTTGTTATGTTTGATATTTTCGGACCATTGGCATGTAACCGGAGTTCATTCGGTCCATCAAGTGATAACAGTATTATATAACATTAAGTAAAAATGGACCCATTGTCAACGAGATAAATATAGCTTTAGAAAAAACATTTTTCAAGCTAATCGCAGAGCCAGTTCGGAACGAATGTCCGAAGTTTCAAATATTTTGTAACTATGGAAACAAACGTGGCCTCCGAAACGTTAGATTTCTGCTCCTAATTGTCTCGAATAATTTCTCTTAAAGAATTAAATGCTTGCGTAGTCGTGAAAACTTCAAGTCTTAGAAGTCAGCATCTTCTCAGTCTTTTAACTGTGGTTCACTCGCAAACAATAGATATATGTGCACATGAGAAGTGCGCCCTTGTGGGTTATTACGCAGCGAGTAGTGGTAATTCCTTAACGACACTGCGGGACAGCCTATCGGTCTCATTTTCAAGGGTCAAGAATCCACCCTTGAAGATGGGACAGACAGAGAGGTTGTCCGGAAAGGTCGGTAAGGAATTACCCCTAATGGCTGCGTAATAACCCGGAAGAGCGCAGTTCTTATCCGCTTCGCGGCGGAAGCCTCAGATCATGCACAGATATAAGTATGTTGCTCTCAGAGTACAAGGAACGTCGTATAGTCTTGCTCAGTCCCCTGAGTACCGGATGTTTCGCTCCATGAGAAGCCCTGAGTAATGGAGTAACGTTACATAGAAATGTAGCACTCAGACCTCATTATACGGCCTATTCTTTCGGTGAAACGGAAGAGATTTACAGACAATGATGAGCGATCCTGAGTAAGGAAATTCTGAACAGACTAATTACCAGTGAATGCATAGGCGAGTTCATAACCACACCAAAGGAACACCTTCTTTTTCTTAAACAAATTAGTCTCCTTTTCATCCTTCTAATGTTAAACGCTTTGTTCGAGCAAACTGTGTTTAGACATCATTTACACCACAGAAATGCTCAAATCACGCTATTTTACATACTTACGTTGTTTTGCAGATTAGTCGTCTTATTCTGAGCTATACTTAGTCCTCCATTCAAGCAAAAGGAAGCCACCAATTAACTTCTGACTTCTTTGTTGCTATATAAATGCCAAGAGCGACAATCCATACTAATTTCGGTCCAGATATGGTTCTACGAACGGCCGGGACAGCTCAGTCGGTATAGCGACTCGCTACGGGCTGGACGGTCGGGGGATCGAATCCCAATGGGAGCGAATTTTCCGCACCTGTCCAGATAGGTCCCTGGACTCACCCAGCTTCCTATACAATAGGTACCGGGTATTTCCCGGGGGTAAAGCGGCCGGGTCGTGGCGTTGACTAACCACCCCATCTAATGCCGAGGTTAAAGAAAGAGTTATGCTATTTCTCTACTCCCCTCTGAGCCTTCGTGGACTGTTATGGGGTGAATTTTGCCTTTTTTATGGTTTTACGAAACTGAAAGATAAAATTAATGCGGTTTTGAACACCATTATAAGTTCTGTTTTAATTAATATGATCATTGTTGAGGAAAATTTTGCTCCAAAATTGAAATACGAGTAGTTTCTTAACTCTGTAATCTTCTGTGGATGTCCTGTAAACGTGTTCTTTTCCTCGTGTTTATCAACTCCGAATTGCTTATCTCCTTGGTGCAAAAGTAATGAGTAACAACGATTCGACTCATGATCCTCCTTGCAATATGAGATAATTATTTAAATTTTCAATGATGTAACGACGCCGTTCCACCTACAGACGCTAGACAATCATACGATGGGCAGACAGACTTAACGGTAAAAAAAACTAATAACTTAACGAAGCAGTCGACGCATGTATTAGCCTCTAGAGTTCGAATACATTCATCGCAACCTCAGAAGGAATAAACAGCGCCCCGCACGAGCTCAGAAACCTGTAACAGCGTATAAGATTCCAAAAGCTCATTAAAACTCAGAACATTATACCTGAAACACAAATCTCGGAGAGATTCCGCTATGCCAACTTGGTCCATTATAACGTGCTTCTGCAAATCTGTGTTTAGCCGTAAATTTCCGGCCCATGTCGGTATGACATTTGTGTCTCGGTACGAGGTCAGGAATATAATCCTGGCGTGGAATTTACCGGACATTCTGTATTTAAAATTCAGCATTTCAGCAAGCAAAGAGAAATAACAAGATGTAATTGAAGATATTGAGGGCTAAGGAGAAGATGTCCCTGTATTGCTTCCGTCTCTTTTCAAAATAATCATATTTATTCTTTATAATTACTCCCGCATCTCATTTCATCTCATCCGATCTCTGCAAACCATATTGGCTGAGGCTTCTTGTTGGCACAAAACGATCAGCATTTTTAGGCGCGTTCGCAAAATTGCGAAAAGTGACTATCAGTTTCGTCATGTCTGTCCATCTGTCCGCCCGTCCTTCCGTCTGTCCGTCTGTCGGCATGGAACAACTCGGTTCCCAATGGACGGATTTTCATTAAATTAGATATTTGACGATTTTTCTAAAATCTGTCGAGAAAATTCAAGTTTAATTAAAATCGGACAAGAATAAATGTTACATTACATGAAGAACAGCGTATTTATTTTCGTATCTCGTTCATTTCGTCTTAGAATGAGAAATGTTGCAGGCAAATGTTGTAGAGAAAATCAAAACACATATTTTGTGTTCAGTAACTTCATTTCGAAATTCGTGCCGTTTATGAGGAAATGTGGAAAAATATTGTAGAGCGTGGCATGCGACAGATTGCAATATGGCGCATGGCATTGCATCCTGGATACGTAAGGCTACAAATACACACACAGAGGTTGTGTAATACCCATTGCTTTTCCACAGCGACAATGGTTCCACGGACGCACCTCAGTGTTACGTTATAAATACAATGTCTGTCTTGTCTGTTTCTTGTTTTGTTCCACAAACGATATGGCGTCACAATAATCGTCACTTCCGCAAAGTGCGGAGATTAACATAATGTCAATAATGTATAACTTTACTTCGAATAATATCCACTCAGACTGTAGTATTTAAGACTTCAGCGACAAAGCGTTTTCTTCTCGAAATTATTATGGAACATGTAAGTGCAGAGAACACAGAAATCACTTCAAATTTTAAGGAATGAACTTCTTTTCATTAGTAGAATGTTTAAATACAATTCATGATTATATTTTATTAGGAAACCACAGATTTTAAATCTTTGTCCTCTTGAAACATGTACGTAAATTATTCGACTATGAACGAAAGGAAATATTGTTTGAAAGGGTTTCGTAATAATTTTTTTAAAAAAAGAACGTTTATGTGTAGGTCTACCGTACTAAACACTTCAGTGCCTGTTACAGTCGTAGAAGGTACGTCTATATTATATGTTAATGTTGCTGCATTAAAAAAATATATCTTTACATTCTTTTAATGGAATACATAACAAGGAATTCTGATTGTACATACATTCAGTCAATACACGAAACGTTTATTGAATTTATGCAGATAAGAGGCGGAAACTGTAATGTAGTCAATGCATGCTCAATACAGGGGAATAGATTTATCCTCCAACGCTGGAGTCTTGTCCGGTTTCTAATGGAAAATCAGAGAGAGAGATGAAAGGCGAAGAGTTGGGAACTGCGTCCTATGTTGGCCCTTGCAATTATGCTAGTAATTTATCTAAGTATTTAAACCAACTTGATGCACAAAATTTTGTTTCACAATAAGTTTTATTTCATGCCTATATGTGTGGTGATACCAGAGGCTGTGTAATGCAATTTTGACCTCCTGATGATGAGCACATGTGCTCGAAACATGTAGAGGCATGAAATAAAACTCACTGTGAAACACAATTTTGTGCATCAAGTTGGTTAAATACTGAGATAAATATACTGAGATGCACGGTCAGTAAAAAGTCAAAAAATAGTAACGTAACAACTTTCTGTTAATCCAAAGCCTCATTCTTATATGCAGCGATGTTTTAAAACGTTTATAATGGGTGTTCGTGGATGGGATTTAGAAGTTTTGAAAACAGTGGCTTAGTAATATCCAGCAATGCTGACCAAGTAGCCAAGAGCAGCACACCCGGATTATGCCTGTCCACATCATTTCCAGTATCAAAATAAATGGCGCTATGTTTCCTTAATTCTAGAATTCTAAACACTGTGACTTAAAAACCACATCGTCATGATCAAGATTATACAGCTTCGGGCTGAAAATTAAAAGCACTTTAGAGCAGCGGGAAAAATAAAGGAGCCTTTTGTAAAAGGAAAAATTTAAACCTTCCCATTACTTGTACTTGTAAAGCATATTTGTGCGCACCAAGTTAACAACTGAAGCTTAATGGTTCTATATTTGTCTGTAATGCAGGTTTGTGAAGGAAATCCCGATGTAAAACATGAATAAATATTTAGCACTTCATGACGAAAGGCCTCACTCACAAGTCGGTTTACATAAAGAGCTACAGAGCTCAGAAAAAGATCCTTACTTTCAATAACAATTAAAGATTCGTGTAAATAAAAACAACACGTTGCTACATATCGTCTCTATGTGCAGAACGTAAAATTATTTTGGAATTATTCTGCTGTAAGATACAAAATATCTAGTATAATACTCTTTCCAATTAACAAATAACGGCGGTATCTGTTGTGGATAAAGATGCAAGTACACAAAACTTAAATGAACTTCGAAAATTAGTCATAATAATAATAATAATAATAATATATCTTTCATGCAGTTGGGCCACTTGTTGACCCGTTCCGGTCTCACGTATCCAGAAGTCTCT
>Ga0123353_10007094_pt1 | contig 15080 bp, 14 predicted proteins | sample TergutLab28metaG_3_FD_92763 | JGI IMG/M metagenome (GOLD analysis project Ga0123353, IMG submission 92763) | Labiotermes labralis P3 segment gut microbial communities from Petit-Saut dam, French Guiana - Lab288 P3 | ecosystem: Host-associated > Arthropoda: Insects > Digestive system > Gut ... | reverse complement strand
TTGAATGATAGCTTTGATGGTTCGATTGGATGGTAAAATCACATCGGGAACGATTCGCAAAATATTTTCCGAAACGGGCTCCCAATAGACAAAGAAAGGTCGTTGTGGTATGCTTGTCACATCGAAAAATGTGACTTGCAGATGAACCGTTCCAAGATCGTGTTTCAGATCATAACTGCCCGAAACGCCGTCAGTGGTCAGCAGCATCACTTTCGCGTCACGGTGAATCAGAAGATTGTTGGCATGGTTGCTGATGCTTTGTTCAAGTTGCGTAACGGTCGGGCTTTGAATTGTGCCGGTAACGGCCAGCGTTTGACATTCGATCTCCACCGTATCAGGCGGCGGAAGTTGATAGTTCGGGTCGATACTGCTCATGCTACATTTTGTCCTCCCCACCTTTATGGTTGATGAAAAAAATAATCAATGGTTTCATGCGTCGCTTCTACCTCTATAGGACAGCGAAGGCTGCAAGTGCATCTCATTTTTTTTCTTCCACAAACCACACGAAAAGCACGAACGGTTTTTTTGATACCTGTTCGTGATGTTTGTGTGGTTCGTGGATCAAAACGATTTCCGCAAATCGGAGAGTTTGACGCGCGGCCTTTGCGGTTTTTGAATTGTTTTGAGCGTTCCGAGTTCGACGCCCTGCATCGACGCGGCGACGGCGCAACCCACAAGACAGTCAAGCCAGTGGTTGTCCGGATGCGAAGGCCGGATTTTCCATTCATCCACAGTCCGACCATTGGCCGACGCTTGAACGCGATACTCGGCCACAAGATGTTCCGCCAGCATGGTATGTACTTTCGGATCATGCCCGAACAAGGAAAAACAGCCCGGATCGCCCATATTCACCGCAAAACGTGCATGTACAAAGGACTTCCAGTAATTCGTATCGATCAAAACGTGCCGCACCTGTCGCTTGCCCGTCGTGTTCGGAACGCGCCAGTGATGCCCGACCCGGTCGCCGCGTTTTTTGGCGTAATCCGAAAACGGAATGCTCGACGCGCCGACATATTTTCCGTGCGATGGAAAGAGTATCCCGGCATGTTGCGATTGACGACAGAATTGATAAACAACATCGGTCGATTGCCCCCAGTTCGAGTCGATGAGGCATTGATTGATGCGCATTTCAACGCCGTCCTCGCGATAGTAGGAACGATTCAATCGTTCATCGCAGAGTTTTTCGAGTCCGCCGTAAATCGCACCTTCCAGTCCGCTGTTGGGAATCGCCGTTGCCAGCGTCTTTTGAATGTCGCGCAACGTAAAATACACACGTTGCTGGTCAGGCCACGTGCCGTAATCCAAAACAAAACCGTTGAAACAACCGTCCCATGCCGCAAGAAGCCAATACAAGGCTTTCTGCTGTACGTCGATAAACATAGTCAGGAAATTGCAGTCGAGCGGAATGACGCCGCGATCATAACCGTTGGTTTTCTCGGCGATTTGTTCCGAAGTCATCATCTCCTCGCCCGGTTTTTCGAGGATGGGTTCGTTCTGATACTCACTGTAAAATGCGCATTCATCCCGAATTCGCAAATTCATCGCATGTTGCAGACCGGAAATCTCATCATCATTGTAGCGTTCCGGCCACGCCACCCGCGAACCGGCATCCATCGCTGCGCGGTTTTGCTCGTAAAACTGCGTCGCAATACTTCCGTCGCCGTCATTCCGCAACGAATCGCCGCGCAGTTCGGCGTATTTTGCCCAAAGTTTTTCGTTGCTGGGAAACATATAAAGCATTTTCGTGCGCTCGCCCTGCCATTCGGGATGCTTGTCGCGATTCAAAATGGAATCTGCCATATCACCCGGTCGGATGACCGTGCAGGCCATGAGCCCGGCGATCTTTTTGCCCGGCCCCGCCATGCCCAAAACGTCACCGGCCAAAATGCGTTCCCGGTCGGTCGATTGCGACTCCGACCACGCCGATTCGGAAGTTTGCGGGTCGTCGATCAGAACAAGTTGCGGACGCACCACCTGACCGTCCGGCCGCGCATAGTTCTGGCCGCGAATGTCCGAACCCTTCATACCGCTGCTCGATATGACCACGCCGCTTGCCGCCGAACCTTCGATGGTGGGAAGCACGATCTTGTCAACGTTCCATTCAATGCGCGTCGGCTCATTGCGATACTTTTGACCTTTTTGCCGGTTCGTGATGCGCTCCAAGCATTGAATGGGGTAACAGACCTCCGGGAAATCCTCTTTGAGACAGGGATTGGTCTCCAGCCAGACCTTGATATTCTCCAGAAGGTCTCTTGCACGGCTGGCACTCGACGCGATCAAACACACGAACGGCACCGCACCGATCAGCGATGCCCAGGTCACGGCGGTCTGTGCCATGACCGTTTTTCCCGAACCACGCGGCATGGCCATTGCGAACAATCCGCCGCTCAATACCGCCCTTTCGATCTTTTCGATGACACGCAGGTGATCCATCGACCACGGCAGGTAAAAGATTTCGGGAAAGTACGATTCGCAAAACACGCGAAACGACTTGGATGCCACCTCCCTGCGTTGCGGGTTGATGATGTCCGGCAATTCGCCGATGTCCTGTGCCGCCCGGACTTCCTCGGCGTTGCGGAGTGCCTGCATGCGACGTTTTTCAACATAGTCCATCGCCTCCTGTTTGGGTTTGAAATACTCCAATGTCAGCCATGCCGCATAACGAAATAGATGAATCGTCTTGTCGTCGCCGATGATATATCCGGCACGATTGCGGTGACGTCTTAATCGCGTTTCTGTCAAAACCGTGCCAAGTCCCGCCGTATTGAGTATCCGCATCAGCTCGGCGGGCTTGAGGGATTGGGGATTAACGGGTGTTGCCAAAGTTGACCTCCCCGGCCACGTAAGCCGTGTATTCGATAAGGTTAATGCTGTCGGTTTCAGATAACAGATTTCCGGTTTCGGCGATGTCACGAACCTGTTGTTCCGTGACGGGTCGCCGCAGTGACCGGGAAAACAACGTCGCCAGATCGCTTGGCGAAATGGCCGTAATATTCAATTTGTCGTTTGCCAAAATATTCTTCTCCTCGACGCTTGACTGAAACCCAGTCTTCGTGCTTAATGGTTGGTTGGAGGTTCAAAATGACGGTAAAGATAGGTAACTGCTACATCGCCCGCTTCACAAAAATGGATATGCCTATCCGTATTGAATCGCAAGAAGACAACGGGCATTGGAAAGCACGTTCGTTGACGCACGGGCGTATCGTTTTCGTGAAAAATGATTCGCAATTGAAACGTGAGTGCAATGCCGACGATCTGGCGGACTATGCAAAAACGGTCGTTCCCAACCGACGATCAAAGAGACAAGCACCAACGCCGACGCCCGTGTCGGCCACAGAAACGCCACAAGTCGCCCGTGTTCGCAAGACAAAAGCCAAACGACACAAGGTACAAGAATATTCACTCAACGCCCTTGATGCGGCACACCGCGTTTTATGCGAGGCCAAAAAACCTCTGACCTGTCAAGACATCGTGGATAGGTCGGCAAAAAGAAAATTGTATCGCAGTTGCGGAGCCACGCCCGCCAACACCTTGAATGCCGCCATGACTCGCGAGATCAAGGCCAAAGAGAAACACGCCCGATTCATCAGAGTCGGGCGGGGGTTGTTCGCGGCAAGATAAAGAAACGGCATCCATGCCGGTGTTTGCTATGGGTCAATCCATTCGCCCTTTTCGGTCACGTCTTTGATTTCGTTGAACCGTCTCGTCCAAACCGATTTCCCTGTGTTTTGACCTGATTTGTAGGAGTCGAGAATGGCATCCATCACCGCAGAATGCATCACATCGAAATCGCCATACTCTTCAGGTTTCGCAAAAAAACTGACAGAATCCGCCAAGTGCCGCCCATAGCGACTTCGCAAAAAGTTGCGAACCACCGCTGGATCATCTTCGTAAAAAACAGTCGAAACAGTCAAGCTGGCTAAATCCCAGAGCTGTTTTGCCATCTCCTCGCCGACCATGCCTTTCATCGTTCCGAAAAACCCGAACACATCTTCTATGGGTACGGGCGTCAATATGGTGTAGTTCTCGCCGGGAAATGTGTCGTGGTCGAATTTGGTTTTAGTCGTCATGGTGTTACCCTTTCTGAAAAATGGTTTTGGTTGGATTCATTGAAACACATGTTAACCAAACGTTCCCGTGAGCCAATAGCAAAAGCATCAAATCCGGCGGTTATTTTGAAGATTCTTTCATCAATAACGTATCGTAAAATACCGTATTTTACGAGGTTTCGGGCATGTTATGTGAGTCGGTTATCCGTTGACCGATGCTATCCGGTTTTGCGCCAATCCAATGTAATCTTGTACCACATCCATGCCCAAAAAACGCCGCCCCAGTCGTTTGCAGACTACTCCCGTTGTTCCAGAACCCATGAAGGGGTCTAATACCAAATCACCTTCTTGAGTAAAGAGCTTGATGAAAAACTCCGGCAGTCGTTCAGGGAAGGCGGCACTATGACCGACGTTTCGTGTCTCGGTCGCTGCGTGAATCACGTTTGACGGATATACCATCTGTCGATCAACCCAATTGGCGATGGTTTTGCTGAACGTACTGCCCGTTTTCGACTTCATGCGACGGCGGTCGTTTTCCGAAAGATGAGCAACACGTTTGACGGTGTTTTCCGAGCGTTCGACCATAACAGCCTGTTGATTCATCAAAAAGTGCTTTTGTTTGTTGAACTGCAATAATCTTTCCCAAGCGTCACGAAATCGGTTAGGCCATTTGCCGGGGGCGGCATTCGACTTATGCCAGATGTATTCGTCCGTCCACAACCAACCCGATTGACGCAAAGCCTGAATCAACTCCATCACATAACACGACCGCTCGCCCTTGATGATTTTTTCTTTGATGTTAAGTACAAAAGAACCGTCGTCTTTGAGAACGCGATAAATCTCCTTTGCGACAGGCAAAAACCAAGAAACATACTTTTCAGCCGGGATACCGCCATACGTTGATTTTCGCTGGTCACTGTACGGCGGCGATGTGACACAGAGAGATACATTGGCCGATTCCACTTGTTTGAGGAGTTCAAGACAATCACCGCACTGCAAAACAATTTGATCATTCGCCGTTTCCAACATCCTGCCTCCTTACCAATTCCGCCTTACGACCTGTGAACTCTTCCCAACGTTTCACAATAATATCCGTGTACCAACGGTCGATTTCCATTGCGAAACAACGGCGTCCCGTCATCTCACAGGCGATCAATGTCGAACCGCTCCCGCCGAATAATTCCAGTACGTTCTCACCCGGCAAGGTCGAGTATTGAAGGGCGCGAACACCCAATTCGACGGGTTTTTCCGTGAGGTGAACCATCTGGGTTGGGTTGACCTTCTTGACACGCCAGACATCCGTGATAGAATTCATGCCGATGAGATTGACCGTATCCTCGTTGAACTCGACGTCACGAACACGATGCTTGTCGCTCGGCGGCAAAACGTCAAGCCGCGAACCGTCGGGAAAGTTCAATCGAACACCGCTGCCGATTGCACAGTTGCCTTCGTGGTCTTTCGAGAGCTGCCATGTATCGGTGATGTTGTTCGGCCCATAAAATTTATGTGCCGCACCGAGCTTCCAACCGTAAAAACACCATTCGTGGTCTCCGAGGAAGTCTTTGCGAGTCAGAACGGGATGGTCTTTCAGCCAGACGATAGCCTGTGAAAAGTAAAGATCATGTTTTTTCAGAAACCGGGGATAGTTCGCAAAATTGCCATAACCGCCCCAGATATAATACACACCGCCGGGTTTCATCGCACGAGCGACGTTACCGAACCACGCATCAAGCAACCGATCAAACTCCTCGTCGCTGACAAAGTCGTTTTCCAAAGGCCGGTCTTTGGGACGCAGTTTTTTGGTTGTCGGTTCGACTTCACCGCCCATGCGCGCGGCATCGAATTGCTGATGATGCGTTGGTCTGCTAAAACTCGACAACCCGGCGGCAATGGCGTTGTTACTCCGCGACTCGACCTTCACATTATACGGTGGATCGATTAACGTAGCATCAATCACATTGCCCTCCAAAAGATAGTCAACGTCATCGGGATTCGCACTGTCACCGCACAACAAACGATGATCGCCAAGAATCCAAAGATCGCCTTTTTGCGTGATCGGGTCGTCAGGCGGTTCGGGAATATGATCGGGATCGGCGTTGCCGGTTTGAACAGGTGCCGACAAGAGTTTTGCCAGTTCCTTTTCATCGAAGGCCAGCACATCCATATCGAAACCCATATCGCGCAACTCAGAAAGTTCGATTGGTAAAATATCCATGTCCCACTGCGCCAGCTCACCGGTTTTGTTGTCGGCCAAACGATATGCCTTGACTTGTTCGGGTGAAAGGTCGACGGCGATATGCACCGGAACTTTTTTGAGTCCGAGTTTTTTGGCGGCTTTCCATCTCGTATGTCCCGCGATGATGACATGGTTTTCATCCACCACGATCGGCTGCCGAAAACCAAACTCCTGTAAACTTGCCGCCACCGCATTGACCGCACCGTCATTCAGTCGCGGGTTGCGTTCGTAAGGCGTAATCGAATTGATGTCACAAAGTTCAATATTGAAATCTGTTTTCATAAATTTTTCCTGTCAAAAGTGTGAACGAACCCCGAGCGCGGGACTCGTAAAAAAGTAAAACAACGCCACCTGAAAAGCGGCGAAAACCAAATCAAAAGAAAACGGGTAAAAATGGCTATAAAAGTGCCGAAAAAACACCCCCCCATTTGGGGTATCGTGTTTTCATAAGTCGTTACGTATCAACGAAATCGAAAATTCGCGTCACCCCTGCAACAAACTGTACAAAACCCCTCTATACCTTCATGTGCCAGAATTGAAAAACGCATTGGAGTAAGTACCTATTTGTCAATGATTTACGACTAATGATTAGTGCAGAAGTGTGCTATATATTGATGTAGCGTTATTCGTAAGTGTCGTTATATATGATACTTATGATTACAACATGCTGTTATCACAAGCATAGTAAATTACGCTACTTATGAATAACGATGCGTAATTACATGTTTTTTGCCATTGATGCACTCATCAAAATGACCGATTCGACTCCAAAACAACGAAATTGGCTCTCTCACGTATTGTTGGCGAATTGGTAATTTGGGTTGACCCAATTATCGATCAGAGCAAAATGAGCCATTGTATGATTAGTTGCGATAATCAAATGACGCATAACACACACGAAAACGGTTTTTGCAGCCATTGGAGATGGTCAATATCTGCATCCGCCTTCATGTTCGCAGTCGGGCAAAATCGCCCAAAGATGTTGATACACAACATGATACGCTTCGCTGGATCGAAGGGTTGGGTTTTGTGATAAACAGCCTTCGTTGCCGACAAGCAAGCGAAGTTGTGATTTCAGACCTCCCGACCTGTACCAGACCTCATTGGCACAAAAGTCGTTCCCGGCTTGGGTGCTCTTGGCTTCCATTTCAAGACGCCGGAGTTGGGGTTCGATCTCGCAAAGCTGTTCAAATGTGATGTTTGATTTCATAAATACCTTTCAAAATTAGGGTGAATAACAGGTTTTTGACTTGCGGAATTTCACCAGTCAAAAAATGTGCGTCATCGTAAATTTTTTCTCCGTGAAGTTGGGCTCAAGTATCGTAATTTATAGGGTCTATTCATTCTTCATGACTCCGTGAAGAATGGGAAAAACGCACGATGTTCACGGAACGAACTTCACGGAGCGGGTGGCCGAAAATCCTCATTCTTCACGCTCCGTGAAGAATGGCGAGAGCCCGTAAATTACGGCACTTCGTTCGAACTTCACGGAGTTTTCCACTCACGATACCACTGCGCATTTGATTGACTTGCGGAAATCGCCATGTCAACCCTGCCAATCTTCATAGTCGGGCGGTGTTTCTCCGGTCGTATCGCCGGATGGCAGCTCCCAAATCCATTGACCGGCGAATCCGATCTTGCGTTTCAGGACATGGAGACTTTTGGCGGCTTCGTAAATGCCGTTGATACCGAACTTCAAACGCTTGGCATGTCCGAAGATCGTATCGGCGTTACCGGAATCGTCGCGATGACCGCAGGGCTTGGGGCCGTCTTTGAGAAAATGTGCCAGCCACTCTTCGGCCTCGCTGTTGTCGAACTTGCGTTTGCCCTTGCGTGTCTTGGCACGATACTCTTCGAGAAAATCGTCGGCCAGCATGTCAATACCGGTGCGCATGAAATGTATGACACCCTTTCTCACGTTGTATTCCAATCCCGGAGCTTCCTCGACGAGATTGAACTTCGACGCCAGCATGGTACGTATGCCGCTCTTTTTGTCGTGATAGACATTCCAGACCATACGCGCGGCGTTGACATAAGCAACCGAACCACTCCACGCTTCCGCCGCCGTCCCGAAGAGCAAGGCATTCTTTTTCGGGTGGCCGAGTCCGAGAAGCGTAATGCCCCGCTCTTCGGCCAAACGCATGATCGGACGAAAGGCGGCACGGACTTGGTTGTTTTTGAACTCGTCGATCAAACCCATGAAGGCGGTGACCGGATCGAAGATGATCAGTTTGATGTAGCCCGGATAATAATCCGCTTCGATCTTGTCGATCATCTGTTCAAGGACATCGGTATCAAGGATGACGAATTCCTCTTGCGTATTGCGCAACTTGTTTTTCACGACCGAAGGCATATAAACATGATCGGGATCGCCGCCCTGATCTTCGACGCGCGGCAGAATGGTATCCGCCGCACTGTCCTCGCTCGTGAAGTAAATACATCCGCCCTGTTCACAAGGTGCGCCGTCCGGCCAGTCACGTCCGGTGGATATGGTCGCGCACATGTAACAGACGAACCATGTTTTTCCGGTCGAACCATCACCGCCGAGCAGATTGAGCTTGCCCTTGATAAAACGATTTTTCCAAAGAAATTGCAATTCCGAACGCGTGAATGATGACAATTTTTCATAATCCAATTCACGAATCAACTGCTTTTTCTTGGTTTGAGTGCGCATACCAAAGCCAGACAGGTCAACACCGAGCGATTCGGGTGTCGGCGGTTTTCCGTAGCCGTGTGAACCGAGCGTTCGCGTTGCCGATTCATAGTCGCCGTTATGTTCGAGCAGCGTATAGGTCGCAAAGGCCGAATAGCTTTGATTCTGCTCAAAGGGGTACGCATTACTCGAAAACACATAGAACTGCCAATGACCGTCGACATGCCGTAACGTTGCTGAAATCCCGTTGGTTTTACCGGGTCTGCGCCAGCATTCGTTGCCGTCGCCTTTCGTTTCGACATACGCCCAGCCGTGTGTTTTCAAGAGCGTGCGTATATCGGCGGTGTCGTTGAATTCATCGCCGGGTCGCTCCGTGACCGGCCTTGTCGTCGCCACAGACGGCCTGTGTGACGTTTCGTCAATGGCTTGGTTGAATGACCAGGCGGCAGTCAACATCGCGTCACGCTCGTCCACAGTGACCACGGGCAGGTCTGTCAAAGAACCTTGCACGATTTGATAACCCGGCGTTGGGTCACATAAAAACAAGCCCGCTTCACCGCGAGTTTCGACCAGTTGCACGATCACGAATTTTTTGCCGTCCTTGTCAATGCGCACAACGAGTTGCTTGCCGTTGATCTTCGCGTATTCGATTCCCGCCTTGAAAAAGGTGTCACCGAGTTCGTATTCAGGCCGCTGGGCGAGCTTCATACTGGCATTGACGGTCGATTCATAACGATAGATGACATGCCAGCCGCCCGATTGCGAACGCTCAATGACAAGGCGATCAAGCAAGGCTTGTTCCAATTTTTCCGCCCACGGCTCAAAGACTTCACCCGCGTTGTCGAAGTCGATGATTTCAAGGTTGCCGGATATTTTGCCGGTGATCAGACAAAGGGCGTTGCGATTTCCTTGAAACCACTCGCCAAGTTCTTGTTCGGTCGGTAATCGGCTCTGGTAGGGCTTCCATGTCACGGCGGCATGTTTGGTGGTTCGGATGGCGGGCAGGACGCAAAGCCCCACCTGCAAGTATTCTTTCGCTTTCGTCAGCATTATGCCTCCATGTCCGTCGCGCACAACAGAGCATCATCCGTAACGATGACCGGCCCGTCCTTGCCGACAACGATTTTGATGCTCTCGTCGTAAAAACTCGGTCGCCGGTATTTGGGCATGTCGAGCAGCGACGGGTGTAACAGGCCGCGTTTGATACTCTCTTCGAAGTGTAAAATCATCATGGCATTGGCTGCTATCGCCGCCATGTTGTCCTCGGAACGGTCATTCTGCTGATACTTCAACAAATGCCGATACAAGGACTGAAAACAACGACTGATCGGAATTCCCTTCATCCAGTTGTATTCACCGTACTTGACACTTCCGAGCCGCAACCATTCCCCGATGCGTTCCATTGCCAGCGGCGAAAATAAGTCCGGTCTGCTTTTGTTTTCCGTTGTATCCCGCACGGCACCGCTACCAAAAATTTCGCGTTGACCGCTGTCTTTCATCGTCGTCATAAAGCCTCCTCGTTTTCGTTGAATTCATAAATCCACATACCGTTGTTACGGAGCGTGTCCCAAGCGACAAGGTAATCCGTCGTCTGTCTGGATGGAACATTGCCCGTGATGAGAAGATCGCATTGGCGTTTGTCGATACAATCGTAAACGTCGCGGGTGAATGCAATCGCGGCATTGAGCATTTCTCCCGTTTCCTCATCAATGATTGCGTAACGATGTATTTGGCGATATTGAATTGAAACGATGCATCGGCATCCCGTGCGTCGTCTGCAAATCTCATAAATTCCGGGTATTTTCGGTGTCTGCGGATGATGAAGGTGCGGTCACCCACGCCGTATTGAATATGAATGCCGATTCCGAAGTATCCGAATTCCTGATGTCGTAAAACCGCGTCAATTCTCGCCCGTGTGGTAAGCTGTTGCCCGATCTTGTCGTCCCGTTCCGTGAAACGGATACGTCCCTTCAGCAGGCGTTGCAGAGGCTGGTGCAGAAGACGCATAAAGTCGTCCCGGATTTGCCGGGGGGCTGTTTCGTAATCCACCAACAGAAATTCACACACATCCTTCAGCAATCGCCCAAAGTCAAAACGTTTGATTACGATTGTCATAGTTTCTCCACAAAGTAAGCGACCGCCATTCCCAAGAGGAAAGCGATCAGTAAAATGAATTTTTGTTTGAGTGTCATCGTTGTAAGGTTCTGTTCATTTTTTGGTTTTCGGCAATGGCCTCGTGTTTCGTGCGTTCACGGATGGCCAGATTCCAGCAATTTTCACAGACCACTGAAAAACGGCGTAAGGCACGACCCGACTTGGGACTGAGCCACTGTAATAGCTGCCCCGACTTACAACCACATTTATAACAACCGGCGGTCTCCACCATTTCGTCATGCTTGCATTTCGTCACGCCCGGTCTGCACAGGCGTTCGTTTTCAATGTCTTTCAAAGACTTTTCAATGGCCGACGTCGCCTCACGAATGAGCTTTCTTACGTCGGTGATGTCTTCCTTTTTACTGCGGGACTTACCCGCTTTTTTCAACGTCTTATGCACGGTCTCAAGTTCCTTGCAGAAGTCTTCGAGTTTTTCCAGTAATTCGCTCATGGATTAATCCTCCATCGGTTGTCCAAAGGTTTCAAAAACGTGCCAGACATATTGATAGTCGAAAATCGTACCAACGTATTCCCAGCGTTCCGGGATAAGACTGCCGGTTCCGAGTGTCGTAAATTCCCGATGTTCCCGTTCGGCGTAGGGATCAACACTTGCCCAAAGGCAGGGAATACCGTCCTGCATCCCGACTTTGAGAATACGTGCATTTTTCGGCATGGAAACCACGCCGTCGGTCAATGAGTATTTGTAAACGCTTCGTTTCATTCTCGTCCTTTCATTAGAATGGTACATCGTCATCGTTTGGAATCGGTTCGCCCCAAACATCAAAATTCTCCATGTTGGCGGCAACGCCTTCAGGGACTTCACCGAGTGTACAGCGAATGATCTTGCTGTATTTTTCACCGGGGATTTTGCGGACGGTGATGGTGATCGGCATGGCCAGACCACCTGCGTTGGCAATATCGACGGCCTCTTCCGCCGTTTCAGGCAAGGGATCGTTTGATCGGTCAAGCCACCATTTCTCAAACCGTTTGCGCGCCCAGCCGTCGTGTTCCGGACAAACCCATTCGGAATGAGAATGATTGAATCCGACGCGGTATTCGATCTTCATCGTTTTGGGCGTCCACTGGTCGGCTCCCTTCTTGGTATGAACGCTGTACCAGACATCCTGTACGTCGTATTCGTTGTCCTCCATGCCGCCTGAAATGATTCCGGCCTCCGAAGCCTCGGTCTCATGTTTCGCCGTTTCCGGTTCAGGAAACACATAACCGCAGTCGGCACAGATTTTGATACGAGCATGCATGATCGCCTGACATTCCGGGCACTCTCTCATCGGCACAACGCCTTTTTGACCTTCCCTGCCGTCCTTGACGGTGATCGCATCGACCGGCCCGTGTCGCAGGATATTGCCGCCGTAATCCAGAACAAGACAATCCTGTTTTGATTCATGCAAACGGAATCCCCGACCGGTCATCTGATAATAAAGTCCCGGTGAAGCCGTAGGCCGCAACAGCACAACGCAATCGACATTAGGCGCGTCAAATCCCGTTGTCAAAACATTAACGTTGACGAGGTATTTCAATTGCGGTACTTTGTCGCCGAACAGGTTACCGTCGACCTTCTCGCCTTTGAATCGTTTGATCAGGGTTTCACGATCAAGCGAAGGCGTGTCGCCCGTGACAAGGCCGCATTCACAGCCGGAAAATTTTACGATAGTCTCTTTGACGTGTTCGGCATGGGCGACCGACGCGGCAAAGATCAACACGCTGTGCCGGTCTTTCGTTTGAATGATGATTTCACGACAGGCCGAGGCGACGAGATCGGCGTTGTTCATCAGCTCATCCACCTCGGCGGCGATGAATTCGCCTGCCCGAACATGCAGATTGGAACAATCGACCTTGCTGCGCCCACCCTTCGTCTTCAAAGGACAAAGATAATTTTGTTCGATCAACTCCTTGACACCGATCTCATAGCATATATCATTAAGCAGATTGTCCGGCCCGCACAGCAACCCCGATTTCATGCGATAGGGCGTTGCCGTAAGACCGATCAAACGAATGTGGGGGTTGATTTCACGCATGGCGGTCAGGAAGGTTTGATACATGCCCTCGCCGTCCGGTGGAATCAAATGCGCCTCGTCGATGATGACCAGATCAAAATGTCCGAGTTCCTCCGCACGGGTATAAACCGATTGAATCCCGGCGACGATGACCGATTCGCTGGTGTCACGCGAGTTGAGCCCCGCCGAGTAAACACCAACCGGTAAGTCGGGAGCGATACGACGTAATGTATTGGCCGATTGTTCCAGCAATTCCTTGACGTGGGCAAGCACCAGCACACGACCGTTCCACTTGGTCACGGCATCCATGCAGATCGCGGAAAGGCATGGCGTTTTTCCGCCGCCGGTCGGGATGACCACGCAGGGATTACCGTCCTTTGTTCGCAGATAGTCATAAACCGCGTCAATGGCCGCTTGCTGATAGTCACGCAATTGCATGTTGCCTCCGTTGCAAGGTTGAAACGTTCAAGCTGCCGTTGCGGTTAGTAACATATTGATTACCGGAAAAGGTGACGTTGTCGAGTCGGCCTGTGACCATAACAACGGCATCGCAAGTGACCAGCGACTTGCCGCCCAAAATGGTCTGCCCGCCGATCAGTGCATTGCCCGTAACGACGGTGCGGTCACAGAGACAGGCTTGCCCGATGATGTGCGCCGTCCCGGCCACCAGTACGTGACCGTGAAGTTCGGCCTCGTCGCTGATCCAAGCCTGTTCGATCAAGCGAATCCGGCCGATGACTTGACTATGCCCGCCGACGGTGGCATGATCACGAATGGAAACCCGGCCTTCAAGGAACGCCGAATCCTTGATTCGTGCCATTCCTGTGACGTTCGGCATATAGGTTTTGCCGGACTTGCTACGGTAGCCGTAACAGTAAAGCCGCGCATGATCGACCACGGTTGCGCACTCGCTGAGGTAAGTCGAATTGCCGACCCAGGCAAAATCGTTGACAAAAGCATATTGATCCAGTAATGCCCGGCCTTCGATGACGGCATTGCCGGTGGCAATGGCATAATCCTTGAGTACTGCATGACCTCGCACAACAGCGTTTTTCGTGACACGGGCATTGGCGTAAACCGCCGCCTTGTCGCCGACCCAGCAGTCGCCGCTCTGGGAAAGGTTGTTCGTATCCTCAATGAACCCCCCGACCGTGCCTTCCTTGATCTTTCCAAAGTCCCGCTTGGCGACGATGCGATACAAACAGCGTCCGTCGGGCAAATAACGTTTCTGGTTGATAATGGCATATTTATTCATTGGACTCCTTTTATAAATTGGGATAGGGATCGTCGTCATGCGATGCGCGAAGCAAGACATGCGAGGCAATAATGCATTGTTCGAGATAATCGTTTCCGAGCCGGTAACGCAGTTCCGCCGCCGCCATCTGGGGATCGCCGAGCGGAATATTGACATACACCGTATTGCGGGGTTCGTAACGACCGGGGTCGCGCTTCGTACTCCGCTTTTTCAGGTCGATCTCTTCGTACTCGTCGGGTTCGTCCGGAATATCTTCCAATTCGCGGCGTTCCAGTTCGGGTGGGGTTGGCTCAAACTCTTCACACGCTTCCGTCCACGGTGTGCGCTGTGAACCGTCCACCAGACATTCACCATGCGAACCCATGAAGTTCAGGCAATTGTTGCAACTTTCGGAAGACGACGGTTTTACTCCGATATTCTTGGTATTGATGACCCGACCGTCACTTCCATGCCGAATATCCGACTGCGCGATTTGCGCAGTTGCCACAAGTTCATCTCGAATAACACGAACAGTTGACTCGGCAACACCGACATGGTTGGCGATCTGTCGATTACTGTTGGCGACGCTAAAAGGATGTAACAATGCCTGTGTTACGGCATTGCGTTTGTCGGCGTTACTCCGTCGCAGGCCGTGTGACTTGTTTGCCGCAAGGCTTGCCCAGATTGCATCTTCGACTGTGCCAATCCGTTGTTCGGCAAGAATGGGATCGTTCGGCCT
>Ga0123353_10007093_pt1 | contig 15080 bp, 5 predicted proteins | sample TergutLab28metaG_3_FD_92763 | JGI IMG/M metagenome (GOLD analysis project Ga0123353, IMG submission 92763) | Labiotermes labralis P3 segment gut microbial communities from Petit-Saut dam, French Guiana - Lab288 P3 | ecosystem: Host-associated > Arthropoda: Insects > Digestive system > Gut ... | reverse complement strand
GTAGTAGTAGTTGTAGTAGAAGAAGCAGTAGTAGTTATAATAGTGGTAGTAGTTATAGTGGTATTAGTGGTGATAGTGGTGGTGGTGGTAGTAGTAGTAGTAGAAGTAGTAGTTATAGTAGTAGTAGTAGTAGTTGTAGTAGAAGAAGCAGTAGTAGTTATAATAGTGGTAGTAGTTATAGTGGTATTAGTGGTGATAGTGGTGGTGGTGGTAGTAGTAGTAGTAGTAGAAGTAGTAGTGGTTGTAGTAATAGTAGTAATAGTAGTAGTAGAAGTTGGTTGTTGTTGTTGTTGTGAAGGGTTTGCCGACTTTACAACATCAGTACTACTTTTAGTTGCATGGAGATATACTACATGATAGCTGCATGGAATTTATCACAAAAATTGTACCTGTATTTTACATTTTAATACACATTTCAAACCATATATCTTCAAACTTAATACCTTGCACTTCGGCATTTGTTCAAAAATTTTCTGTAGTATATCCTTTGTAATGCACCTTCCTGAGGATAGCTACAAGTGTGGCCGAAACATGTAACATGCATGCTATGTAGATAATATAATATATGATAGCCCTAAACGTTTATGTGCGTTTGTTGGTTTTATTACCTTGTCGAGTGAAAATTTGTCTCAAATAGTCTGTTCTTTCAAAGAATATCCTTGAACATCCAATTGCTCCCTGACTTGAACATCTAAAATGCAGGTAAAGAATATCCCCATCATACGTGTACTGACCGTGAGCATACCCATAGCATGAATCAAGCCAAAATTCGGGCGGAACGAGATAATCTAGGCACCTTCGTAAGAAGCACGTTACTCCGAAACGTAGGAACAAACTTATAACCCTACACGATGTGATAACCCAGAAGACGTATCATCTGAGCAACGTCTGCGGTGCAAGGCTGTAAACTGACACAAAGTGGCTGCTTAATCAGCTGAGTAAGGAAACGACTGTGTTCCGTCGACTCAGTCAGCTAGCGTGAACGATAGCCAAGACGTTGTGCAAGGATTTAGTTTATTGGTCAGTAAGTAACAGGGACAGTCATTTGGCCACTTGAGCAGTCAGTCTATCAGCCAGTCAGTCGCTTACTTAGACGGTTGAGCTGAACATTCAGATGTACAGAAGAGAAATTTTGCGGCCGTGGTATAGTGTGCTGTGTAGCGCAAATAACAGTTAATGTGTCTGTTATCTGACACTTTCACCCTGTAAAGCCTACTGGTCACGTGATGCACCAACAAGTTGAACATTCAATAATTGTACGCTCTACCCACACTGTATTTATGTGTTTTGTATTTATCTGAGAACAAACAACGACTTGTGCCACTTACATCATAAACTGACCGGTTTTTATAACCGAGTTGAAAAGTGTTTACAGCGCGGTACGGAATGGGCCTTTAAATTAATCAGTATGCGCTACGTCTTTAAAGGGTTAATGTTGACATCACATTCACCTACTTTATGCACAAAACTTGAGTTCCTACTACATAAAGAATATTTTATTTCCTTTATAATAATCGATCAGTTAATGATTATTAGAAAAATAATTGAAACAATCAAACACCGCATACATATATGGTGTGGCTGAATGCAGAGCTTCTTTCTGTTAGAGTGGTGAAACATATGCTTATGACTGTGCTGCAAATGGTTGGTTTGGACAAATATCAACTCCTGGAGCAAATATATTTGGATCAGGGATTAATATGTTGTTCTCTTACTTAGGATAACTATTAGCTAGGCGAGGAAATAGGCTTGTCACACTAATTTAGTCAGTTATTACATTAGCCTACTTATTAGACGACATTTTGTAGACTATCTTACGACAGGTTCACAGCTTCTTCCAAGGCGAGTTCTCCAGAGTGCGAGCTAGTGCTTCCTCTTCCAGTTTTCAGTATTCTCTCATATCCTTAGTCATCCAGTAGCTGCATACGTCTTCTTCATCGTCTTACAGTCACTTATCGGCCTTTCTTCTATATTTTCTTCAATGACGTCTTTTAGAAGGCGATTCCCACGCAAGATTTAACCAACCAAGTTAGTTTTCCTTCTTTTATTGTACACAGAACAGTCCTTTCTTCCCTGATCCTGCGTAATACCTCATATTTGGCATGACCGATCCAACTTATCTTCCACATCCTTCTCCAGCACCGTACACCAAACACTTCCAGGTATTACTGATCTACTTTCCGAAGTGGCCAAGTCTCAGCACCATACAAATGTAGCATTTGTCTTTGTTGTTGGGAAGAGACTATACTCGTACAGGAAAACTTAGAGTGTCGTAGTTTTTCCATTTGCTTTCCACATCGCAGTACAGCAGGCGTTCAAACCGCTCTAAGTACGTCTGTTGCTGGACGATTATGAAACTTCACGAGTTTCATTTGTTCTGTGATGGAAGTCGCTGCTGCCGGCGTCAGAGGAATGTGTATCGGCGTTGCCGTCTCCTGGGGACATTTCTTCGTCTGTTTCCTACCATCTTGATCTGTCCAGAGTGGGAGACCTTACTGGTAGCAAAGCTATAGCTCTCAGGGTTGTATAGAGACCTTACTGGTAGCAATGCTATAGCTCCCAGGGTTACATAGAGACCTTACTGGTAGCAATGCCATAGCTCTCAGGGTTATATAGAGACCTTACTGGTAGCAATGCTATAGCCCTCAGGGTTACATAGAGACCTTACTGGTAGCAATGCCATAGCTCTCAGGGTTATATAGAGACCCTACTGGTAGCAATGCTATAGCTCCCAGGGTTACATAGAGACCTTACTGGTAGCAATGCTATAGCTCTCAGGGTTACATAGAGACCTTACTGGTAGCAATGCTATAGCTCTCAGGGTTACACAGGACCTTACTGGTAGAAATGCTATAGCTCTCAGGGTTACATAGAGACCTTACTGGTAGCAATTCTATAGCTCTCAGGGTTACACAGAGACCTTACTGGTAGTAATGTTATACGACTCAGGGTTACGTAGAGACCCTACTGTTAGCAATGCTATAGCTCTCAGGGTTCCATATCACTTACCTCTTAAAATATTGGGCAAATCTAGTGAAGAGAAATTTGTTACCAGCAAACTGTCTTAAACTACATTCAGGGACCACATTATGTAACATATATGTTCAACTTCCTCCAGTTATTATTAATGTTATCAACATCTAATTCTAATTTTACTGTTGGCAAGTTGGATATCTTGGTGGGGTCTGATCGATTGATTAAAAGTATGACAGGGAGAATCTTGGTGTGGAAGGTTTCTGGAAAGGGAGAAGGGAGAACATCTCTGCAGCTCATTAGGCGCCTGATTACGCTTTGCTTCACTCCAACTGACCTTTCGTCCTCAGTGAGACGATCTTCGCAATCTCAACAGAGCGCGATGAACACAGTACGTTTTAAAGCACCATATCAGAGCTGCAAATGTGAAATTAGGTAGAAAGTGCGTCAGGAGGAGACTTTCTTTCTTTCCTTAAGCATAAAATATTTTTGTGATATTTCTCACGCGATATTTTTCAGCACTTTCTAATCATCTGTTACTAAGTTGAACCCGCACGCGACAGGACAGATTATTAGGTTATTTGAAGATATTTTTTTTCAGTTACCTATCTTCATTGAAAAAAAAACTAAGAACAGGTTGGATTTGGAAAGGTAAGGCTATCACTCACTTCCCAGTCTCTCATATTCCCATGTCTTTGCAATACGACGTAAGAGTAAACACCGTGACGTCAGACGGGCTACGGGAGAAATAAAAACAGTTGTTTGCTACTCTGTAGCAAAACACTCAGCATGGAGATGGTTAAGCGCATGAAGGATGAAGCATAAGCCAAAGATATTGCCAGGATCATGAGGTGACGTTCATTATAAATTATGTCTCCGAGAATCTTCATAGCTGCACTGTGCATGTTGATAGTATTATGTCCTTTATGTGTCCAACTAATGCACAGAATTTATTATAAAATTTAAACAGTTAAAACCATTTAAAATTATAATAGTTGCAGCAACATGTTTCGGTTTACATAAACCATAATCAGGGAGCTCTCAGCCTGTGTTTCGCTAAAGTTACAATGTTGACTTCGGTTACATATCGTTATTTGAAGTTATCGGTATTGTGGCTGCATATGGAGCCACAATACAGGCTGAGAGTTCCCTGATGATGGTTTATGTAAACCGAAACATGGTGGAGCAACTATTATAATTTTAAATGATTTTAACTGTTTAACAATTTTATAATTAGTCGATGTTTATTGGACCGTGCATCATTGTGATAACTGAAGAATAAAAACCAACTAGATGCCATTTATTATTTTATTGTACTTTTTATAGGCTCAACATGTTTCGGGCCATCATCAGGAGCTCGCGACTATGATGTTGAAGGTTAGGTGCGGTTAGGCTGGAGTAGTGTCCGGGGTGCAGCCCAGACACTACTCCAGCCTAACTGCAACTAACCTCCAACATACAGCAAACCAAGAACGAAACGACCAATGTGGTAATCAACATCATAGTCGCGAGCTCCTGATGATGGGCATAGTAATGCCCGAAACATGTTGAGCATATAAGAAGTACAATAACATAATGAGTGACATCTTGTTGGTTTTTATTCTTCAATTATAATACTTTGTGTGCATTACTTGGACAAATAAAGGACTTAGTGTCTCCGAGACTTTATTAATTCAGGAATATGGGAACATGACTACAATACATAACCTAACAAAACTAATACTTCATAACTTTACATAAATATTTAGATATGAAGGTATAGGCCAGGTTGAGTTCCTGCTGTAACATTCCACTGACAACTCAATTAAGCCCTATACGGCGCCGGTGTATTTATACACTGTATTTTTTAAAACCTACCTTCCCTGCACCCTCCAACCGTCAGAGTCCACTCAGTTCTATAAAGAGTTACACAGTTTAACCATCATTGGATTAGTTCGTTTGGGTGCTTGAGACTTCGGTCTTTCCAAAACACAGGATTCTAGATTCGGCGTTAATTTTCCACCGTTCTTGCTGCGATCAAAATAAAAAAACAGCAAGTATATTTGACGTTTTCCTGAAATTATAAAATCCCCCTTCCCCGACAACTGCAGGGCCGTAACAGTGTGTTAGTTTAATTTGAGAGAAGTTTCTGAGAGCTTCATTGCGGCGCGCGCACAAGCAACTTAATGGAATGTGTCAATATTGTCCTGGCCGACCAGACCAGACCAGACGAGACCGAACGAAAGAGCGGTCCTATTAGACTGCCTCAACACACCAGGCTCCATTCACACTACAGCGCACCAAGACAAATTCGGAACAGTCGGCCTCTTAATTAACTCACTGGCGCAGAGCCCTTCTTACGAAGCTACTAGTTGCTTAGCGACTCAAAAATGCTAGCGAGGTCAGGATGGAACATCCTGACCTCGCTAGCAGACAGTCAAAATAATTATTATGACAAATACCTATTGCTGTGTATACCGTGTTGAGACTCCTGATGATGGACAGTAGATCTGTCCGAAACATGTATAGTCCTTTATCAAAATAAACTTGAGAAATATTGCATCTCGTTGGCTTTTATTATAAGACTTTACAGAGGTTGTTTGATTATTTGAGATGTCGAGTTATTTCTTGCTTAATTAAGCACCACACCTTAAAGGCGTACTGCGAATGCAGTTATATCTACAGGCATTCTGAACATTGGCACTAGATTGAAGTGAGTGTAATATATAGAATATCCATAGCTATAGTAAGATATATCTTTTTCCAGTAGCATACCGGCGCCCATATGGGCAACAAACAAGACAGTGCTTCATTTCCTTGAACTAAGGGCAGTGACAGAGAAGACATGGGCTGAATCACGAATCGGTTAAGGCATTTAGACCCTGAGAAGGAAATGCATTTACTCACGAAGAAAATAATGGACTTAATCAGGAATATTAATTAAATCTAGTTACGAAAAACAGCAGGAATGTAAAAAGACAAAATCAGAGAGAATATACTATAGGTAATTAATTGGAAGGTAACTAAGGTAACCGCTGATTAATAATTCACTTAATCAGAGAGCAGGCACAGCACTTAATCAGGGAAGATATCACTCAAGTCAATGAAGGCAATAAGGAGGCTGGCGACAGATTTATACAAGAACATAAGGAAACTAATAAAGAATGAAAAATTGACTTTAAGGAGGAGATAATGAAGCTGTTCGCAGTCAAAATAATGACAGAAGTCACAGCGGACGTAATCCAGTGAAGCAATGATTATACAGCGTGAAGAACCAGAGGGAAGACAATATTCTTAATAAAGGACAAGACAACTGACTTATTTAAGAATAAAAGGTGGGCATATGGATATGTGGGAAGTGCCTTTTTATGGCGGACTGCCTGTAATAAACACGGAAACCAGACCACTACTACGATACGCTAAAACTGCTAGACTTTTGTAATGGTTCAAAATTTGTTTTATAAACGTTACTCTTATTATTGTAAAGGGAAAGCAATCCATGTACAGGTCTGGACAGTCCCTGAGGTTTTCAGGAGATTTGGGTTCCCAGATTTCAAGACAATCGGAAAATGAAGGTCGTAAGGTTGCCAGCACTACGCACCGGCCGCATTTACCCCGAGGAAATATTCCTGGTACTCATTTCTGTTAGAGGCTGAATCGACCACAGGATCATAGTGCGATCGGAAGGATTATATAAGTGAAAAATTTCAATCACGCCATTGGGGATCGAACCCGTGACCTTCCGGCTTGTAGCACAGTGCCTCAACCAAGTACTACGACAGTGTTGAACTATACAACAATAACAAATAGTTGTGTAAGTGGCCGTATCTTCACCTATGAGCGAAAGAACGCAAAATGTGTTCCGTAGTATAAAATAAAAAAAAATATATTTGACTCAATATTGTACAATTTCCATGTACCTGGTAAATGTAAACCAATTTTTTTACCACAATTGCACTATTCCACGAACAGGGAAACACTTCCACATGTTTCGGACAATACTGATAACCATCCTCAGAGAGCACGAATTTATACTACATGACACACAGCTTTGTCAATTGTGAATGGCAAACTATACAATGCCAGTACATCATTACAGCAATGTATTTTGATGGCGCGAGAGCCCTAGTGGACCAGCACCTCCTCGTTGTCGAGGCTTCATTCTGACATTCTTACACACCACAACAGTAGGACTCCTCTGAACGAGTGATCAGCCCTTCGCAGAGCCCTATGACGACAAACACCACTCACAAGAGACAGATATTCATGCCCCGGCTGGGTTCGAACCCGCAATCCCAGCAAGCAAGCGGTCGCATAACACCAACTTATAGTTCTGGCGTTGTTAAAGTTATGTTAAAATCACTTTTATACAAGACTGTCCTAACAATATTGTGCATCCGAACATCCTGAAATACTCAATTCTCTACAAAACTGGCAGATCAGTATGTCGTAATACTGTACAGTATGAACGACCACTCTGTACTCAGCACAGTCACCCGACGACAAGACCAGAGCCAGCTTCCATGCAGTGCAGATTAACATACACGGGGTACTGTTCGCCAGGTTGCTGGGCCTGATCCGTCCTTGGGAGTCTCTAGGCAGAATGTCAGAAGAAAGATACAAGGCTGGATGGATAACCAGCGCATGGCAATGTGGCGGGGTGTTTTGAGTACCTACAAACAGGCTCGAAAACTGATTTCGGGCCTCAGTCCGACTGCCAAAACCAGGCTACTCTCCTTTAACAGGACACAATCCAGGGATGTTAATGGAGGCCTTACTGTACCTAACACCCTGAGAAGCCATCTTCACTTAATGGGGCTGATCAACAGTCCCTTATGTAGGAGATGTGGAGAACAGGGGAAACCTCAACCCACGTTCTGTGTGAGTGCGACGCCTTGGTTTCACTCAGACATCACACTTATTTGGACTCCTTTTTCTTGGACCCAGAGGATGTTAGGAGTCTAAGTCTGGGGGCAATTTGCAACTTCAGTAAAGGAACAAGGCTCCCATTATTGGCACCAGATTGTGGGGTCCAGAAGGCCCGTCCAAAGGCCTAGGTGCATCGGGGACGAAAGGGCTCCAACCCAATCACTATTCAATTCTATTCTATTCTAACATACATTCTTAAAAAAATGTGCAGCATGACTGCAAAGGATCCGTCATTGTCAGAAGATTTTACCGAAGTTTTGCGCGATGGTGTAAATGCGAGACGCTCGGATGTGAAGTGGGCTTTCGGGAAGAAGGACGCGGGACTTTGAGATTCCCTGGACCGGCCTCATTACGCTAATTGTTCCTCCAACATGGCGGCGACGACCGGACAACGAACGCCTGCGACACGTTCAGTTTGCACTGCAGGATGCCGTCACATAGCTAGTGGAATCAGGCTTCCGGTTCTCTCGAATTTGGAGAGATGATTTATCAACACAGTAACAAGGCATGTAGTTGGCACTGTGCGACACTTTATATTCATATGAGCGAACTAGTTTGCCACTCATTCTGTATGGGTGTAAAAGCAGGTACCTTACTACGACGGAAGGGCATTTGGAGCTGACAGTGTACAAGAGTGAGGACTTGGTGAGTTGCAAAGGTGGCATGTCGAATGTAGCCGACTTTTTAAGAAAACCTTCTTTAGTATTAGGGATGTATTGGTGAAAACCAACCACGCTGACCAAGATTATTCCCGATTTTCCTCAGTCTTTCCATAAAAATGCTGGAATATTACCTGTCCCTTCAATGTGGAACGCGTTGCGATATACGGACCTTCAATACCTCATGTTGGCGCGTCGCACGGCATGAATGTATTGAAGGGTAATACCAATTTAACCCCATCCCCCGTCCTGGGCAGTAGTTGGAATCTAAACCTCCGCGACAACGAAGGGTGAAATTAGGCCACAAATATTTTCTTCCACGTGGAAAATTTGTCGTGTTTTTCACCACATGGAATAACTCGAAGAAGCGGCTGAAATCCATATAAGACGAAAATGCATAGAACGCAAAATGGAGAGTATTGTATAACCCTAAGAGAGGGAACATACTGGCAGAAACTACAGAGAGGACGGACAGCTCTTGAAAAGTACCGTTAAAACAACCAAGTTGTGTTATGATAAGGAATGAAAGATGTTCTGATGGGTTGGGAACATAGCAAAGATGTTGAAAGAAAGAGGGCATACGAAATGTTGACGGGGAAGTCTATTGGAAAACTATCACTTGGAAAAGATAGGAAGATAATATTAAATTGGGTCTCAGGTTCACAGAATGTGAAGATGGCTCACAGTAATAGTTTGTGAGGCTTTGTATGAGCGGTGTGAACTTTCGGGCCGTACCACGGCACTCTATATCACAAATGGTGGCAAGGAGCGTCCAGCGATACTTTATCTTTGGTACTGTACGGTGAATAGTTTACTTCAAGTATCAGCCACTCAGATCAAGAAACTCGGACTGATCCTCTGAGCCAATCCAAAAGCGGGGCGAAAAAACACAAGACAAGCAATATGCGTATAACATAACATTGAGACGCGTTCGCATAACCATTGTTGCCGTGGAAAAGCAGTAAGTAATACATATCCTGAGTGTGTGTCTGTAGCTCCAGTTATACAGCAGGCAAAGCGCATGTGCCATATTGTCATCTGCGGCCTGTCCTGCTACACCACTTTTTTGCACATTATCTCATAAATGGCACGATTTTCTGGAAAACGTTGTGGAATATAAAATGTGCGTTTTGATTTTCTGTACAAATTTGCCTGACAAATTTATCACTCTTAGAAGAACTGAGCGAAATTCTGTCATAAATGTACGAACGTCTTCATATAAAGTACCCAATAACCATGTAAAGTATTGATGAAACTTGAAATTTATCAAGAGAGTTTCGAAAAATATCCAAATACCAAATTTCATGGAAATCCGTCCAGTGGGAGTCGAGTTGTTCCATGAGAACAGACAGAAGGACAGATGGGCAGAAATGACGTATCTAACAGTCGCATTTTAGCAAAGTTTTACAAACGCGCCTAAAAAAGACCCTCCCCAAGAAAACCTGATATAAAATGATTCATCTTGCTCGCGGTCAGACACTTTAAGCATTGACATACCCCAATCATGTTGTCAACTTTCTGTGTAATGCACCACAAGCTGTAAACACAGTCTAGTGCTCCTGAGGATGGGCGAAATTATCGCCCGCAACATGTTGAGCTGATTGAAACTATTAATAAAATTATTATTGTTGCATCTAGTTGGCTGTTTATATTATTGTATCAGTGATGTACGGTCACACAAACATCAAAAGTCTATAAGATAGTAGCAAACTAAATAAATCACAAAACTGTCTTATTTGTAACAAATCACGGGTGACGATAACGGTCACTTACACAACCATTTGTTACTGTTGTATAGTTAAACACTGTCGTAATACTTGGTTGAGGCACTGCGCTACAAGCCGGAAGGTCGCGCGTTCGATTCCCGATGGTGTCATTGCAATTTTTCACTGACATAATCCTTCAAACCGCACCGTGACCCTGTGGTCGATTCAGCCTCTAACAGAAATGAGTATCAGGAATATTTCTAAAAAACCACAGCTTGTTGTGGACTTTGGCCACTGCCTGCCTGTTTTTTATTCCAATTATATTTAAATCCTCCTCAACCTCGTCTCTACACCCTTTACGTGATCTTCCTTTTTTTCTTATTCCTTCTACTGTAGCAATTGCAATCTGTTTTGGCATTAGTTCCTATTGCATTCTTTCAACATGACCATACCATCTTCATGCTTGCACCGTGCATCAAAGATAAACACTTTATTATCCAACCAATGCATAATATATAATATGTAGGTACAATTAAAATTATAAAATATTTAAAAGTGCTCCAACATGTTTCGGATCACAAAGGATCCATCATCAGAGAGCCTTGTATAGTGCTTGGCTAAAAATTACAAGAATGATTCTATCATGTCCGTTGATATGGACAAGGTCGGTGTTATGGCAGCATATTCTGACTGTAATTAGGTAAAATCAATTTATCTAATTACAGTCAGAATATGCTGCCATAACACCGACCTTGTCCATGTCAACGGACACGATAGAATAATTCTTGTAATTTTTAGCCTAGCACTGTACAAGGCTCCGAAACATGTTGGAGCACTTTTAAATATTTTATAGTTGTAATTGTACCTACATATTATATATTGTGCATTAGTTGGACAATAAAGTGTTTAATGACCATACCATCTTAGTCGGGGGGGGGGCGGGGGGGGTGGGTTGGTGGGTGGGGAGGGATTTTATAAATTTTAAAGTATCTGTCCTTCGTAATATCTCCTTTTCCCCCTTGTTTGTTCTTATTTTCCTGTGTTCTCCTTCCATTACGTGTGCATAATTTTCCTTGCAGCTTTCAGTTCAAATATTCCGAGCGCGTTAATTTCTTCCGTGGTTGTTGTCCAGGCGTCTGACCCACATGTCTGTGAAAGTCGAATTAAATTCTCATGTAGACGTTTCTAGGTAGGAATTTTGACCTGAATAGTTTCTTGTGTGCCACGCATACGTGATTTGCTGCCACAGTAATGGAGCGAATGTCTGTCAACATTTCAGTGTCATTGTTTACAGCCGATCCTAAGTATGTGAATCTACTAACATCTTCAAACTTAATATAATCTCCTGTCAGATTATGGAGAATGCATTTCCATGTACATGGTTTTCTGTTCATTGATTATTTACTCCATATTCTGCCTTCATACATAATACACTTAATTCATTTAGCAGTCTGTCTTACGACAGGTCCAAAGCCTCATCCAAAGCGAGCTCTCCACACAGTGCGATCTAGAGCTTCCTCCTTCGAATGAGAGTATCCTGTCCTTTCCTTAAGGTCATCCAGTAGCTTCTTATGCATTTTCCACGCCTTCCTGTCACTTCTTCCCCCCCTTTTATCTCTCCTTCAATAACTTGTTGTAGAAGGTAATTTCTACACAAAACGTGACCAATCCAGTTAGCCTTCTGTTTACTTATTTCATGTAGGATATTTCTCTGCTCCTTGACTCTGAGTAATACACTACATAAGGCAAAATGTATAGTCTGTGTTATCTTTTAGACAGACATGTTTCTGCTCTTATAGAATCATCATCACGTAGCCATAAATAACGAAATGTAGTGCATTGTATTGTATTGTAGTGTAGGGTAGTGTACGTGGGGCATACGTACATGTAGCCGTATCGGAATTGTATACATTACACAGTAAAGTAATGCGAAATGTCAAGTAAATTTATGTACAATCTTTAACTAGAATTGTACTTTCGTCCACATTTACTTCGTATATCAAAACATTTCTTACGTGAAATGCAAAAAAGATTGCTCGTTATCGTAGCGAAATAACGAATACTACAAATATTTATAGAATATATTATATTTGGTTTTGATGTTGTGGCTGTGAGTGACTTTATGTGGTGACAGTTGTGATTAGTGTAGTTTGTTGGACTCTACACTCGTTAAGTAGCCTGTGAACTCAGTACTTTTGGGAACAGAGTGAAATAACGCTGACGAATATCTATGCAGTACCGAGGTCGGAACAGGAGCTTCATGATTAAGCCGCTTTGCTGAGAACATCTTACCTGTAGGCTGCATGATGACACTGTGCATATCACAAGATGCTAAGTATAGGAAGGGTCTTCAAACAGACAACATGTCTACCACAAGACACAAGGCAACATAATGAATCCAATACATTAGGCATTTTGTATATTACATTGGACCGATATCAATGCTTACGATGTAGAAATAAAAGCTTTATGTATCGTGGCGTGTGGGGTAGTATGTAACGTCGTGCATTAGGGGTTACTGTTATACAGTGCGACATAAAGCACAGGAAAATAGGCACATTACGGCGACTATATTGCAGTCGGGACAGAAAGATGTCAGAATAATTTATAGAACATTTGTAAAAATAAAGAAAAAAGTTAAAAAGTTTGTTTACGTACCGTCGAATGAAAAACGAAATAAAATCTATCAAGGAAAGATCGTATTTGCTATAGTGACCAGGCTGTAGTCTGGACGATACGGGGTTCGAACCCAGAGGGGAAGAGATGTTTATCTTCTCTACGATGTCAAGACCGAATACGGGACACAGCCAGCTTCCCGGGGGTAAAGCGGCCGGTACGTGAAATTAACCATTCTCCTATATCTAATGTCAAGGTGAAGAATGAATGGAGCTATACCCCTACTTCTTCTATACACCTTCAGAGCGTGGACAGGGACAACTTTACTTAGGCCTACACATTTATTTCCAGGTCGTAGATAACGTGAATTTATTTTGACCATTTTCTTCATCGATTTATTTAACAATATTGCTGCAGTATAAACACATTCTGGATTGCAGTTCGTGCGTCATTCATGTATTTGGCAAGCTGATTCGATAGTATGAGAAGAGAAACAGTATTTAAAGATGCTCGGAGACAAAAATGTTCATGAATATTAAAATTTAGTCTTCTTTCTTAACATCGGAATATAAATCGTACAAAGAGACGCTACTTTGTTCGCTGGAACACACACAGTTCACGCAATTTATTTACTGTTTGTGAGCTTAAAATTGGCATTAGGGTACTTTTGTGTTAAAAGGGGTAAATGTAACGCAATTCCATTACAGGCCTGGACAGGTCTGAGAGTTCCAGGTGGTTGAGGCTCCCAAATTTCAAGACAATCGGCACATGAAGATGGTAAGGGTTGTCAGCCATAAGCACCGGCCGCTTTCACCCCCCCCCCTCCAGGAAATATTCCTGGTACTCATTTCTGTTAGTGGCTGGGTCAACCCCAGGGCCATAGTGCGACCTGAAGGATTACGTCAATGAAAAACTCCAATGACACCATCGTGAATCGAACCCGCGACCTTCCGGCTTGTAGCACAGTGCCTCAACCAATGCGCCACCGCGTACCCCGTACTCTTGTGTTGCCCACTAAAAAACTGGACAATCAGTGTACTTCCAGGCAGAACAGTGTAGCATTACTTCATGTTACTGTCTCAGGACGGTGGTACATGTATCGCAGTAAGTTCCTGGTTCCAAAATTGACGCAGATGTACAGTTCTGCCAGTGATTACTGTATGTACCACCTTCTGTTTGCCCAAACAGTGCAAGTGTTTCGTACGATTCTTAGAATAAATGAGGAAAATTTGTCGAAACAATACGATTTATTGATCATGGTGATGAAGAAACAGCGTGCTTTCTGCGAGGTACAACTTCAGTTTTAGGTATGTTGTAGAATAATTTGCGACCTGAGAGGGCTAATGCATGCATCCAAGAAAATACTGTTTTAGAATTTAAAATATATAGTTTGTGCATATTTAATGAATTTTTGAAGGCAGAAATAAAAAGTATTTTAGGCACTACTGATTCAGAGTAGGAAAACAGACGCGACCCTAAGCATGCGTCATCCCCGGTTCTTACAGTGTTGGCAGCCACGTGTCTGCAGTAACTGTTTACCTGTATGAGGATTTATTTTGGCCCAATGCATTACACAAAGCCTCAGTCAATGTAATTTAAAACACTTATGTAAACATGTAACAATGTTTAGCTACGAGTATATATAATTTAAGAGGAAGGGAATTATAGACATGGATATACATATAATTATGTAACAAATAAGAAAACTTACAAAGAATAATCAAGTAATACTGATAATAATAATAATAGAAGTAAATGATTTAGGATCGTTCGGAAAGTCTTGAACACGTCATAAATGGAATTTACGATCAGAATAAAAAGAGAAGAAGCGCTCTCGTGTGTTATTTAATATCTACTGGATGTACAACAGATGTCTGACCAAAATTTAATGCTTCAATATATTTGTGCAATTCATAAACCTAACACAAAACAGTAACTATTAATGCCTGTCGCATTTTAACTAAAATTTATACCTACGGGTAGTTAAAATTATGGAGGCGTCAATCCGACACAGAAATAAATATAAATTACATTGGTACTGATTACTCAGCTAGTATAGATATTTATAATGCTGTTACTGGCAAATGGAAGAAGGATGTTTATCTCAGTATTTAACCAACTTGATGCACAAAATTTGTTTCACAATAAGTTTTATTTCATGCCTCTACATGTTTCGAACACATGTGCTCGAAACATGTAGAGGCATGAAATAAAACTT
>Ga0123353_10007092_pt1 | contig 15081 bp, 7 predicted proteins | sample TergutLab28metaG_3_FD_92763 | JGI IMG/M metagenome (GOLD analysis project Ga0123353, IMG submission 92763) | Labiotermes labralis P3 segment gut microbial communities from Petit-Saut dam, French Guiana - Lab288 P3 | ecosystem: Host-associated > Arthropoda: Insects > Digestive system > Gut ... | reverse complement strand
TTATGGAACCTGAAGGTTCATTACCACATTCACAAGTCCCTGCCACCTGTCCCTACCTTTTGCCAGCTCAATCCAGTCCATTCCCCCCCCATCCCACTTCCTGTAGATCCACTTAATATTATCCTCCCATCTATGCCTGGGTGTCCCAAGCATTCTCTTATCCTAAGGACATAAAAATACTATAATGTTAAAAAACGGTAAAAAAAAGATCAGGTATGAAACACTAACAGGAATCATAATCAGTTATTAAAAATTAAAAAAACAGGCCTCATATCAAATGTAATATTAAAGAGTTAATATATTCTTCAATTGAGTAGAAGGCTTTGTGAATTAAATACTTCTTCAAATTTGATATAAAACATTTGCCTTAGAACCAACTCAGCAATATACTCAGGCAATTTTTTAAAGATTTTAATGCTCCTGTAGTATCCTTCTCTCCAGTATACTGTAAGGGTGGTTGACGGTGTATGTGATTGTAATTTATTTCTTGTATTAAAACCAGAAATTGTAGAATTAAATATATAAAGTTCCAAATTCTGTGACAAGAACCTCATCAGGGACAGTATGTATTGTGAAGCCAAATTTAATAATTCTAATCTCTGAAATAAAGGTTTACATTATGTTCTAGAGCTTGAACCACTCAAAATTGTAATTATCCTTTTCTGTTGTAGGAAGACTTTACTGCCATCTATTGAGGTCCCCCCAAATATGCCATATTCCATTGTAGCATGACATTATGCAAAATAAATCATTTCAGAGTGGACATGTTACTGTAAGAGTACTTAATTCTAACAACAAAGTATACACTACTCATTTTAGGTATAATATGATTTATATATTTCTTGCAGTTTATGTGTTTGTCTAATTTTAACCCTAAGAATTCAGTATTAGTAGATTCTTTTATTGAACTATTTTGGTAGTTAATTAGATGTTTCATCTTGGTAATGTTTTGAGCTGAACTGATTATGTTTGTCTTATCTATATTTAAAGTTAAATCATTCATTCAAATAGTTCAGTGTAGTCTTAGCTTTTATTTGTAACTTATTATTATGGTTAGCAGTGTGATATAATCCATACAAATCATTTATATGAATTAAGAACAACAGTGGTCCCTAGTTTGAGGCCTGGGGAACCCAAATGATTGGTTTCACAACTGGAAGAATTTTATTCTCCCAAATTTTATGTAGACACATTAAACTTTTGTTTCCTGTTTGTGAGATATGATTTAATCCAGTAGTAACATGTTCCTTGCACTCCATGGTGGAATAGTTTGTTTAGAAGAATTACGTGGTTAACGCAGTCTAAAGCTTTGGACAGGTCAAAAAGTAATTTTACTATGCAAAGTGACAAATCTTCTGGTACTTTTATATGGGTTTGTTTATTACACTCTGTATTGAAATAGTTGATGTAGAAGTTGTAGATAATATTTCATGCTACATAAGTTTGTGTATAACAAGAGCAACAGAGTCTGTTTAAACTTTATGTGAAGTAGGAGTCCTACTGTTCAAATACAAATCAAAATTAATTCGCCTGACAACTTTTAACAGAAGCTCTTCATTACCAAATTTCATCTAAGTCCACACAGTGGCTCTGGAGCTGATACATGGAAAAATATCCTCCCCATTAAGCATTAATTTTCACACACTGTACAAAGAACACATTCAATCAAATTTCAGTTATTTCGGTGTAACTGGAGTACAGCAGAGCATATTTTGTGCAGTACCCATGCAATATCTAAAATTCATTCATCCGTTTGCTTTAGAAGTAATGTAGACAATAAATTATATAGTCTGCCCAACTGTGCTCCCATATTGTTTATGTTTTTTAAATTCTAACATACTCTGCGCCACAGCAAAACTCCAGGATCGCAGTGTTTATTTAATATATATGTGGCATTGTATGCTTCTGTATTCTGCTATTTTGTATGACATAACTGGATGGTCATATATATATATATGTGTGCGCGCGCGCGCGCGTTCTTCGGTATGTACAAACCACATTAACACCACAAAGTCTTATACTGATAACAACCACCTCATCACCAAATAGTTAGACAAGAAGCCAAATGAAGGCTCTATGCTCTTCTGGGATGTCACAAAGCACTGATTGGTAGCTGCTCACCCCTTGGAGACAGGACTGATAGGTTGTCCTGAAATGTTGGTAACTACCGCTCCACACTGTTGCCCAGGAAATTGAACATCTTACATGTTAATATTTTTTAAATGCATGCCAAATATTTCAATATGGTACAAAAGTGCAGAGGTGAAGGTGTGACGCTGAGTGAGAGCACTTGGTCACCAAGGGGAGGACAAGCTCATAAGGGAAAGGCAATGGATTAATATTTTCATAATTCAGGGTTATGTTTTATGCTTATGATGACTTAACAACAGTACACTTATACTGGTGTTGACTATATACTCAAATCAGACATGTGCAAAATTGAACTTGCTCCAAACCTTTGGCAACCTAACAACCGCATAAGTAGGGAGTGTCTGTATCCTTCATTTCATGCTGCTAACAATACTGTAAGAAATGAAGTTTTTCTTTACTTAATATCTTTATTTCCCCCTCCTAACTCACCTTTGTACGACAAGTACATTATTACAATTGTCATTTCACATGCTATATACTTCTTTTAAACTTTTAATATGCCATTTTATTGACTCTTCTCTGTAATAATATTTTCTTGACAGGCTACGTGTGCTGTGCATCTCCAATATTTATTCGGTTACTGATACAACAATGTTTGCAATTGCACAGTACTGTCAGTGTTTGGAATATCTTAACATAAGTGGATGTTGGCGCATCCATGACGATGGAGTGAGGTAACATAAGTGTTATTCATTCATGTGAAGACATAAAACTGGAACAGTGTATTTGAAATGATGCATCATCACTAACTTCAACACTTTAATTTTCAGGATGGTTGGAGAATACTGTCGTAACTTAAAATCACTACTAGTCACAGAATGTCACTACGTCACCGAGAGAAGTCTAGGAAGCTTACGAAATCGCATTTTCATCGACAAACCTGATCATTCCCAATATTACAGAGAACTTGACCAACCAGTACCTATAATGGGGCTTAACATGTAAACTTTCACAGCCTGGAAGATAAGAGATGAGACATTACAAGGTTGTGAACTTCACAGATAAAGAGATGCAAGTTATTTATTTGTAGGCATGTTCAAATCACTATGAAGCATCTATTAAAATCACCCTGCCCAGCTATCCATACACATGAAATAACAAACAATGAAAAGATTTTCATTAAATGTGGTATGGGTGACTTACACAAAGCATGGAGACATTTCGATTTTCACTTAGATCACACAAATTTAATGACTACATCAATACAAGTGTGCACCATCTTCAAACAGAAGTCATAGTAGGAAACAAAACACACATTTTATGTCCACTAAGATTTTGTAGTTAATTAAACAAAAGCAATGCTATGCATACATTTAAAAGCATGAGGGCTGCTGAACAATAAGCAATGGCCATAACATAACCTACCTAATCCTTCGAAGTGAAAACATAAGCAATCCTTGACTAACAGTCCAGTATGAAGAACTTAAATTTGTTTTATGTTTTGATGTAATGTTAAATTAACTATGAAGTATAATTTAAAAACTGTAATTTCATATGTAACTCATTATTTCTGCTGAAAAATGTGCTTTTTCAAGTGTAGGGAATTGTGCAGTCATGGTACTTGCGATTTATTTAACACTGCTGTCAATAACAAAAAAAAAATTATAAAATACAGACTTCAACAATTTAGTTCTGTAATGAACTCTGAGACCATTGCACTTGCCATTTGAAACATATCAGCAGCCAAACAAGCAGTAAATATCATAAACAGGAATTATATTACCAAACATTCTTATGGGTTGCATTAATGGCAACTGTGTGTGTGTGTGTATAGAGAAACAAAGCAATGCAAACAATAATTGTATTACAATATCACGATACAATTCTAATGATACAGACTGTCCAAAAATTTTGGTTTACATGAATTTATTTCCAAATTTAAAATAAAAAAAAACTTCTTTATCACAGGTACATTCTGAACCAATGAGTGACTTCTTCCTCTGAATGAAGAACTCTACCCCAGGGTGTTCTCTCCTGATCTTCTGTGTACTGGAATGGTCCAAGCACAAGGCGGCCAATTGGCTGGTCTTTCCTCAGTAACCCTTTCATCATGATACTGACTACAATAAAGGAGTCATGGAGAAAATTTGGTGACAGTTTGAAAGTAAATGTTTCATTGTATGTAGGATTTCTGTTGTTGGGAACTACAGCACTCTTCTTTGATTTCACCTTTTGACCACACGAAAAGTATACAACTTTGACGTACGTGTTATATTTGTCTGTAACAATAAATGTAAAAACACAGTTTATAACAATAAAAGCCTTAATTCCCTAAAACTAAAATTATTTAAACTATTCTACCCTACAACCATTCCCCAATGTCTACGTATGTTCACTTTGTGCAAACAAGGAATGAGTAAAATGAATGAATGAATAATAAAACAATAATAATAGTAATATGGTATTTTTTCCAGTTCTTCTTAAAAGTGAAGATGGTTAAGATACAATAAACACATATCCCACACGTGCACTTTGCTACAATTATTCCAAATGAGTGGTGCAAAGGGAATATTATGCTCTTCATTTTTTAAAATATGTTTGAAATTTTTTATTTTATATCACCAATGTAACAATGAATTTTGTGACATTACTCAAAACAGCTGTTTACTCTGACAGAACTACAATACTCTGTATCAATAACATCTACAAGTACTGCCTGACTTGTGTTAGAATTGGGATATATTTAAGTACTAATCTAATACAGTCATTTTAGGCCTTCAAGTCTCATAACAACATACTAGTTTTAAATCACCTATAACATTTAAACAGACTGTCAGAATTTCACTTTGATCGTTGTGTACCTGATTTACAATTATTACTCAACAGTGGACCAACAAACCTTTATTACGCATTAGTTCTTATGTGTAAGATGTGTGTTTGTGCCTAACAGTTTAACATTTGGACAAATTTAGCTGTGCATTTACAACCATTAAAAGGTGACAAGTACAGCAAAATTCCATTTATCTGACTCACATGGCACCCAAGAGGTGCCAAATTATCAAGTATTCTGGATTATCGGCTGGTACCTATACTGACCACAGTTATTATAGGTAATTTCTTGTTACTGCTCATACATTTAGTCTGTACAACCAAACAGAGAAGTATTTCACATGGATATCTTATCTCCATCTGCTGGTTCCTGGTCCTCTTCAGTGTTTTTCCAAGTTTTCACAGCTGATGGAGTAGGAGACAAGAAGTCGGGAGATACCACATTTGATGTACAGACATTCTTGGCGGCCTTTTTGAACATGGCCCCAAGATTGGCCTGTTTCACTGATGAAGCTTTTATCTGGTAAAAAGTAAATAGTAGTCTTGGGACTACTCTCCTCAAATGCCGCATTATCAGGATTTCCAAATTATCGGATGTCAGAGTAAAGGAATTTTGCTGTATTTCATATCTGGACGTCCAGTACGCAGCATGTACCATAACCCTGCACTGAATTGGAATGTTTCTCTCACACCTACGCCCCATTTCAGACTACCATTGTGGGAAAACTGCTAAAAGAATACAAGTTGTGGTATCATGAAGAGGCACTCAGAAACCGCATTGGTAAACTCCAAAGTTGTCACTGTGAGCTTGAGTTGTCATGCAGACAAAAATGAAATCCTTCAAAGTGCAAGGAACTGACAAGGTTTTGTTGAGACACAACCCATGCTTAATTAGGAGACACCACTTTGTGCTTAGTGAATGCTACACTGCACAACAAGATTGTTCATTTTAGAGTTACAAAATGAGCTAGTTTCTTTTTTTTGTTATGCTCCAAACTGTGTTCTTTCATTTGTTATACTTTTCCCACAGTGATGGTCAGAAATGAAGAAAGCTTGAGAGTCATACCATACAATGATCTCAGCATCAGTCTTTGTACAACAGCTAAAATACCACACACACCTGCTTCCACTGCCAAACATAAACTACTGAGATGGTGCCAGAAGAACATCATGATGCAGGACACCAGATGGTTGTATTTTGTATGCAATTGCTAAGCAAAATTGGTTGTCAGCCTCAAATTCAAGTTTCTTCTATTTACGAAGTTCAATTCAACAAGAAGCTGGACAAGAAGAGGAAATGTGAAAAATGTGACAGTTACCATGAAATGAATCTGATTTTGAACAGGGTAAAATACTCTACTTCATTTTTCAAGCTGATGCTGCTGAATATTTTATAGGGAAGGTCTCTACTGTGGGCTCTTACAGACATAGTGATGCACCTTGGGGTTAAAGAAAGAAAGATAAAGTCAGATATTTATAGACTAGTGACTATTGGCTTCTCAGGAAGTCTCCTGCCTCATGAGTTAGTTAATAAGCTATATTCACACAATGATGGAAAAACATCTTCAATGTAAGAATCATTCATACGTTGGCCAGTACATTTTTGTGCTTTAGTCTTAAAAGATGTAAACAACAAACAGATACCTGTCAGCCTGTTACTCTTGGCAGTATTTGTGGACAGCAGAAGATTACAAGCCTCTAATACCAAAACTTTCATAATCATCATCTCCCTTTTATAACTCAAGCTGACTCGTATGTTGCCCGGGTCAACATCTGGCTGTAACAATCCATATCAGAATACTGGAAATCTGGTTAACTGATGACACCTGTTTTTGACCATACTCATATTTAGGTTAATATAAGAGCATTCCTAAGGCTGCCCCATTTTCATTTCTACTACTCATTTTTAATCCTATCAGGCTGTCTCTAGAACTCCGTGATACGTATGGAGAAAATTATACTTTAGTCCAGTGCCAAACTGTGAGTGTTTTGTAGTATGAACAAATTAATGGAATTCACAGGTCAAAGTCCTGCACTGTTGCTGAACAGACTCCACTCCACTCTCATAACATAAGTATTCTTGCTACTCTCATGCCAATGACCTTGCCTCTGCAGGGGCAATGTGAAGAGCAGGCACATAAAATCTTTCTGGGTGAAAATGGTCACCTAGACAGAGTTCACAGCATAACTTCTGCCATTACTCAGGAACTAAATGCATGTCTTATGCACAAGACTAACCAACATGCATTGCTCAAGCTTCTTAGACTATGATTATATTTTCGTAATTAAGATTATGACAATTTCTACACTTCCTCGTTCACTTGCTCAGATTTTGTTTGCAAACTAAATGTTACATTTCTGTTTGAAATGATTAAGAATGTGGCTTCAGAGGAATGACCTGGAAGCACATAATAATGAAAATGCTATTTATTTCTCACCTATTACTATTAGGATCACTAGCAAGATGATGTCTAAATGGATTAAAACATTTAGAATATGTGACAGAAACAACACAACACACAGTGATAGAGAAATTCAGAGAACTGGGTTATACTATATTTATGCGAAAGCAGCATAACAAAATCACACTTGACTTCAGAATATATGAATTATTTTTAAGCAACTCTAAGTATTCAAAATGTAGCAGGAAGTATATGGTAACTTAATCAGAATACTTATTCATTAACCTTATACATGGAACATTTAACACATGCACTTAGACAATACAGGCATTTTAAAATATTTTCAGTGCACATTCTGTATTAACCAAATACTATTTCTACAGGGGAAGACTTAATATTCTTGTATGAAGAATGCAACTGCCTTAGCATTAAGGACATAATGCAGTAACAATGCTTCCATTTTAAGAAATCATCCCAAGACAAAACTGGTGGAAACTTTCTGGCTATGATGCAGCCTTTGAAACAAGGTGACAGATGTTACACAGTTAGATGTGAGGCCTGCCATTCCATCCAAACAGCACAAAGCCTACAACATAGAACTGATTTGTTTACAAACAGGAGACCAGTACTCATTCTAATGACTTAATAATTCATATAAGTAAAATAGTGTACATTTACAGATAAATCTATCTCATGAAAAAACTGCTGTAATGGTTTTTCATTATATAATATTCTACCTGTAAACATTACGTTTTAACTTGTGTATGGGGCAAAGTTTCCTCATCAGTGAGGACAGAGTAACATCAGATGTGCAAGTTTCATACTAATGATATGGGCAGAGCACTTTGTACTGTGACATGCAGTGGATGGTAAGGTTGAATGCTCATTGTGGTACATGGCTGACAAACATATTGCTGTCCACATTCCTTGAGACATGGCAACAAAGTGGAGAGTTACTGACCTGTGACTGTTTATACAACCTCATGGCATACTTTCTGGAATGTCCTGACAACACATCTTCCAAATAAAAGAGTGCATGCCCAATTGCATCATATTTTCCTTGATGATCTGCATCGTACAACGAAAGTCGCAGAACTTTACCATGTGGATGCTTAATGGCAAACTCAAAGTCCTCTTCAATTTCAGGATTCAAATCGTTTTTATATATTCTGCTCACACGTAATGGCTTATCTGATGGCAAAATTATCAGCTTGCAAACCACACTGTATGTATAATGTTCACCTTTTGGAGGAAGATTTTCCACTTTGTTAATGTGTACAAGCAACCTGTAACAAACACACCATGGAAACAGAACTCATAACTGCAACCCATTTGCTGCTCTAAGTTAATCATATTTATGAATGCCATCAAAACAACAAACTAATTCCACAGTACACGTTCTTCGTTGAATACTCAGTATAGCAATTATTCAGCTTACCATGAAACTGTCTTGTGGATTGCAACACTTCATTACTATATAAATACGAACTGCCTCTCATTCAATCCAGTCTTAAGCCAACTGAATTCATGAGGGTGGATGGCAAACAGTTATCATACTTCTTCCACTAATATCCCAGTTAAATTACAAGTTCCAAAATAGTAATAAATTTTTGGAATTTTAATTGAATCTACTGCCAAAATGTTTAAAAATATCTAACATGAAATGCTGAATATTACACAAGGCTCACTTTCTGTTCCTCTGGAAATATGCAGCAGTGAAGTGAACTGTTCCACATGGTACTTCTTGCAGCCAGTCAGCCTTGCCTGTTGTGTCTAGTGATCTCCATGCATTCAAGGCTTCATATGATCGTGACATCGGACCACACTCATTGTTGTATGGGGTATACAAGCTTGTATCCAGGCCATACGTACGAGCAATTTGTGTTGCATCACTTTCTTTTATGGATGTGTTTACATAATGCCCATCCCTGTTATAAGTGCTTGTGAGGGCAGTATTGATATCCTAGGCAAGAAAATAAAACAAATTTGAATAAAACACTCCTATTAAATATATAGTCCTGCAGATGTCACAGTGAGATGTAACAAAAAGTGGGGTGTAGATACTTAGGTTGTCAGACAAAACATGTGACCAATGTAACCAAATCAAGGAGTTACAATTAAAATTATAACATACACAAATCTTTGTTTCAGTCGTCATCAGCAGCAGATTTCAGGCTTCATCATACTCACTTTTTTTTGTCTTCTATAATGAGAGAGAAAAAAGGAACAGCTGCCAGTATTATCTACTTTTGCAACTGACAATCATCAGAGAAGCTGAAGCTCTCTCTCTCTCTTGTGTGTGTGTGTGTGTGTGTGTGTAATTACTTAGTAAGCCAGTCTACTACAAATGCCTCTCTTATTGATGACGTGAATCACAAATAAACATTATTTGATGGTCATGAAATGATTGTGGCTGTGACTGACAACTTGTGCACTTTGTCGGTTACACTGTCAGTGCTCGTACTATTCGTTGGGATGTATTATTTCATGATTGGATGTGGGAAACACAAATTTCTAACATGGCTTTCATATAGCCTTTTTTTTTAACTATGTGAATAACATATGGCTCAACAGTTACCTGCCAAAAATTATGGGCTTTATTCTTTCCCTTTCTATTTGAAGCGGGATTTACACAATACACATTCAAATACAACAACAGATTTTTGGAACATAGCCCCTCAAGTTGATGGAAATTAACTCAAATTTTATAAGATAAAGGAGGAAATTCCAAAATTCTCAAATGATCCCAAATTCTAACATTAAAAATAAAGCCATTGGTACTTGAGGTCATTGCTCTTCTGGGTTGTAACACAGCATTGGTTGTTAGTTGTTTACCAATGAAGATGGGACCAATAGGCTATCCTGGAACACTGGTAAATAACCCAGAAGAGTGAAGACTTTAACTACACCACGGTAAAAGCCCAATGCTACGTGTAGTGTTCCCCCCCTCCCCCTCCCAGATATACCGTGGATAGAGACATAGAAAATATATCATAACATCAACACTCAAGATGTGTTGCCTCTTACACATATGAGTGAGAATGTATTACGAGATCAGTGACAGGTTGAAAAGAGTATACTGATCATAGGGATAATTTTAAGGTATGTTCAATTGCCTTTTTTCACCTCCAAACTATCTCCACTTTTGTTCAGCATGAGCTAGTAAACACAAGGATACTAACATATTGTTTGGAATTAACATACCTCTGACATGAACATAAAGAAACAGATGTAAAGAAATATTTAACAGAATATCCATAATAATATCCCTGAGAAGGCCCTGTATCATATAGGGCCCTCGCAAGGATTCTACACTCCAAGGGTCTATATGTATTTGAAACCACAGTAACATGTACTGTCACAATATGGCATACACTGAATAGCAACAGCTGTCCAGAGCCATACATACATTAACACACTACAAATAGATGTTCTCAATTATTTGTTTTAAGGTTTTTAACTAATCAACACCTATTATAGTATATTATTTCAGTCATTGTAAAATACTGTATGCATTTTATATTCTTTGATGCAGATCACCACAGATAACCACCTTGTAAAAACATGTGGTTTTGAGCAAAAATATGGATAGCCCTCCCTGAAGGTGTATAGCACACCAAAACATGTACATTGAATTTGTTAAATATATTGTTATATAAATATACACATGCATTTAGATGGTATATTTCAGAAGTTACCTACGAGAATGCACAGAACAGAAAATTTAAAAAACATGGAATTATGAATGTTTGACTTAAAGGTAGAAAATTTTTGTTTCATATCAACAGTGAAGGAATGGATGATTAACAAAGAAAGTGACAGCCAAGAAATCCCTAATCCAGCAATTTCATCAAACACAAATCCCATATGCAATGATGCAACCATTACCTTGAAAATGGGGGGTGGGGGTGCAGAAGCAACAATATCCTATGCACAAACAAGTGCCAAGAAAGTAAGTATTTCATCAGATTGAAAATTTCAAACAAGACACATTATTTCTAAAAATCATTGAATAATGTGTCCTGTTCAGCGCTAGCAGTTAAGAACTGGCTGTTACAGTGTACCTGCATACTCTGCGAGTTCAGCCACCTAAGTGGCTGCTGCAAATTGGTGGTGGAGCTCAAGGTGGTCACTGTTCCAGCATGCTGCATAGAAGGACCAGGTTGAGTCAAGTTCCCCTGATCTTGTACTTCTTCTCTCTGCTGCATCAAAGCAACATTATCTACCAAAGCAGCACTTTCCTCAGTGTACTATTCAATCAATGTCATATTATTCATGTGATGAGGTACCGGCCTTTAGCATTTACTTCTATTTTTCAAGGTGTAAATTTACTGACACTATATGTGATGTGATTATGGTACACTGAGAAGGAAATAACGCAGTTTTCTCCTCTGTCCGTTACCTTAGCTACACTTCAGGGTGAAAAAATAATCAAGATACAAGGAAGAATATGTATGCAAATGCAAAAATTATAATATGTTCACTATACTGTTGCATGCGGGTTCTCACATGCTAAATACTAATGTCTGATGCTGCCATATAAAAGCACATCAGAACAGGTGGGGCAGGTAAGTGTTGAAAAACTAAGTAAATGGTCCTGGAGTTATGAGACGACACAGCATTAAGATATACCAAAACTGCAGTACCTGAGGTAAGAGCATACTGCATACAAAATGTGTTTCATTTTCCTCTACAAGTTTTGTTGCGAACAATTTTTGCTCTGATCGCTTCAAGTGTTATGCATGGCATACACAAGAATATGAGACCTTTGTGTAAACTGTAACTGCTGTCAGATTTTAACCAAAAACTGTGTGTGTCAACAAATGTTAACAGAACTCCAAATAGCAAATCTCACAAAAATATATTCATCAATTCTTGAAATGTTAATGTGGAAAGACCAGTGTGATGACACTGACAGACAAAATTCCAGGTTTTTCACTATGTACACAAAAAGCCAGACAAAGCTGTTGGTGTCAATACCAACTCTTCTTTGCCTTTTACAAACTAAAGGCAATACCTTCAAAGCAAGACAGATGACTTTTAAGCCACCGTTTGACCATATTACTTCCAAATTGAAAGAAGGTGCTACCACTGTGTACCACAAAAAAAGAACAAATCAGAATTTAAATACATGTAGAATTGTTGGTGCCAGCCATAAAAAATATAGTAATCCTATGTGGACATAATGGTCAACCCAGTGAGCCAACAGGCAACAAGTGGCAGGCTGCATATACAATTTTATGTATCATCCAGTGTCAGTGTCTCTTATTTGATATTCCTGAACAGATACAAGGAATACTACTCTCTGTACCTATGTTGAAATTTCCATAAACAAAGACGCAACATTTCTTCCTCACTTTGGTTTTACCCTTTACCTTGTGTAGTATCCAACACTGTGAAGTCACACATTAGTTGCAGTATCTTACATTGGAAAATGTAATTATGCAAAGATTGTATAGAACAGACAAAGCATAAAGGCAAAGTTTTCCTTATATGAAACCATTATACCATTAGGGCAGTTTTGAAACAGTAGGTACAAGCTCGAAGCATTCTACATCTCAGCTCACTTATAAACAAATCACCAAATAGGGAGGCTGTTAAGTTTTGTAAGTGATCTGGTATGTGGTTAATTATTTATGGTGGCAGAAAACTTGAATAAGGAGCTCAGTTAATTTCCTAATCCCAGTGCCTAATTTGCTGCTTCCTCTTAGTGGATGTGTGTGTCTAAATTCTGTACTTTTTCATACATGTAACAAGTGCATGCACTTATGAGGCACTAGCATCATTCAGTAAGAAATAATGTTCAGAACCACTAGCTTGAAGAAACTACAGTTTAGCCTGCTCTTCTTACATAAGGTAAAAAACAAAGGCTTTTGGTATCACCATACTGCCTGTAACTTCTGAACAGTACATTTCTCACAAAATCAGGCATGAACAGAGTATTCCATGGCAGAAAACCCTCATATTTTTTTAATTTCCTACATAATAATGACAGGACTGCTAACAGGGCACTGTCATTTAAAAGGCCATCCATTTAAACCACGACTGACAGACAGTCCTTGATATGAGACATGCACACAGACATCTGAAATGGGCCTCACATTCTTCATGCCTGTGAGGCACTGGCAGTATTAAGATTCAGGCACCTGAGCCATCATTTCCTGACACCAGGTGACTGTGCCGACATCTATGTCAGCACTTTGTTCAAAGTGGAGGGCTGCTGAAAACTCAATCAAGGGTTATATAAAAGATAAAAAATGGACGAGGTGTAAGAGTCAGTGCAGTGCCTGCCCTCCTAACTGTACTATACTATACTGTACTGTACTCTAATTTTCTATGACTGCAAACAATATGATGGTCAGGCAAGCTTGAGTGGTGGGGACAACACAAGATACTATGGTCCCTACTGGAAAAAACAAAACTAAGAGAACTGTACAGTCTCAGAAACCATTCTCCTAGGTTTACAAGTTTCAGGAAGGAAAGTATGAAATTATTCTGCTCAACACAGAGAAAATAACACTTATTTTTATAATTTCTTGTAGCCAATGTCTCTGGTTATTGTCTATTCACCTTTCCTGAGACTGAGTTCATGTCAACAACAGCCAGATGTTTAATTATAAGACTGGGGCTCCTGCAGGGTACACTAAATTACCCTAGACGGTACCATTGTAAGCCTGGCAACTCATGACCTACAGTTTAATGGGGGTTTGAAATCACACTGAAGACCTGGCATTCCATACATTCATAGGTTTTACCAGTGTAGAGGCCATTCCAGGTTAAGGACTCTGTGAGAGATACTCTCCTACTTTTTTTAAGTATTACATATGTAGTGATATGATACTTAATGTAACTTCAAGAATGTGAAACTGACAAGTTCTGGAGATGACAGAGTAAACGATGATGGGCACAGATCATCAGCTTTGTCCTGCTCCCTGCTCTTGTTAAGCTTCCTTGGGGGTCTGAATGGATGTAATGCTCTTCGCCAACGACCTTGTGGGAGCTGTGGCTTCCATGGAGGTTGTGGAGACTTGATGGTGTCAGCAAAGTCCCCATCTGCAGCTTCTGTAAGATTACCCCCAGACTTTCACAACAATACTTCTAAGCAACTTGGTGAGTCATGCTACAAATTACATGTTCCTTCCACACAATTAGCTCATTACTTGAAGCAAGACGCATACAGCACTTTCTGACAACTTCCATACAGGAAGCTATTAACAAGTGACAACAGTCATTTATAGCAGACAACCATGATGGGTCTGACTGAAGTGTACAAGCAAAAATACATAAGCAATTGCAGATTTATGGATATTCTATAAAAGTATCATTGAATTAAACACTTTAATATAATTTCTAAAGAGTACTGGAAGTTAATCCCCAACAGCATGAAGCTGTCAAGCTCATCTCTAACATGTTAACAGGTCGGTGATAGATAGAACTCTGTATGTGTCCCCCCTACACCATGAATGTCGCTTCCTTTTTTAAGTACCTAGTGAAAAGTGAATCCTGAACTAATGATCATAGCAGTACTGTAGAGGGAGCACTGGTAAAATGAATACCGCTGAAATAAGACTGATCTTAACCACATAAAGATTGCCTGAACAAGAAATACTCATATTCCTAGCCACTCTGTGCCTTTTACTGACATAAACTGGAAGTCAAATACACTGTATTACTACTGGGTCTTCAGTTTAAGTGCTTAGCAATGCTATGTAAAATCAGTTAGCAATTAAAGGCTTGCACCCCCCCCCCCCCCCCCTCT
>Ga0123353_10007091_pt1 | contig 15084 bp, 8 predicted proteins | sample TergutLab28metaG_3_FD_92763 | JGI IMG/M metagenome (GOLD analysis project Ga0123353, IMG submission 92763) | Labiotermes labralis P3 segment gut microbial communities from Petit-Saut dam, French Guiana - Lab288 P3 | ecosystem: Host-associated > Arthropoda: Insects > Digestive system > Gut ... | reverse complement strand
GCGGCAATCTGCAATATGGATTGCCACACTACTTAACTTTTTAATCGGAACTCACGTAACCATAAACTCTCTTAATACATGGTTTTTCGGCTGAGTTCCGATTAAAATACTGTTCCGATAACGCGCGGAATACAGCATATCAAACAATAGCACAAAAGATACATGGTGAATAAGCAATATAAACCACTATAATAAAGATATTTAAATTATTTTTTAATCGGCAGACCATGACAACTACATAAAAAGTCGCACTTTCGCAGCCAATACCGAAAGAGTATTTGCGTGACATAAATCGTATCAGAGTGTATAACATTTGCTGGTTTGTTTGTGGTAAGTATAATTGTTGCAGACTTTTTTTCATAGAAATTGAGTTTTTATACTTTTTGTGTTAGAATTTTAGTTATGGAGAGAGGTATAATCTTATAAAATGAAAAGTCAATGAGGACTAATGCCCTAAGTAGAATCAATAATTCAAGATATTCATGAGTTCAGCGAATGCTAGTAATGATAATAATGTATTACAAGAAAATGGGGCGAAAGAATGAGTAATTCTATACTCTATTATCCAACAATTGAGTTTCAGAAGAGCGACTACAGATGGTTGTGGAACGCATCATTGTTATGGGACAAAATATACAGAATTGTTCCTCCCGGGTTCGTATTAAACGAACCTAGAAACATTAAAGCACTTTGTGAATCAGGAGACATTGGAGTTCCATTATCTCCAGTACACTACGCAGAAGCAGCAAGCGTTGAATTTTCATTATTTATAGACAAGTTTTCACGGGGTGCCTCTGCATTGTGTGGTATTGATAGTTCTCAATACGACCATTCCTCTCGTGTTCACTACACAAAAATTGATGAGCAACTAAAGAGAAAACTATTGTATGATGAGAAAATATTTGAGTCTGATGACGGTTGGTTATTATGCAAGCCAGAAATTGCAAATCTTTACATGACATTTTTAGCAAAGCACATTTCAGAAAAAAATTCACTCTCATTGTATACACATAGTCGTGAACTATGGACGACGTCTATATATTATCTGAGTGATGGTGGTTTACAAGCTGATTACTTAGTTGGCGAAGGATATAGTGAGCCTAGTGTTGAGGCATTAGTTTCTTTAATGATTGAAGATGTCTTCCCCGATATAACTACTAACGTTCGTCCTGAAGAAATATTGCAATTTCGTGAAAAAAGGAAGGACGAAAGAAAGCAGTTTATTTGCGCAATTAACGATTTAAAAAGTAAGCTAAGTTATACTGATGCGCCCGAAATATTTAGGGAAATTTTAGAAAACGAGAAGAAAAAAATCAATCAAGCAAAATCTGATTATAAGCGAAGCATGGATATTTTAAAGGTAGTAAAGTTCGGAGGAATACTTACCACATTTTTGATTTGCTCTGCGGATGTTCTAGGATATTTACCATTTTCGCAATCAACAACCTCAATAATAGCATCTACCGGTATAGGTGTGAATATTCTAACTGGCTTTGCAGAGAACAAACTAAGCAAGCATAAAACAAATCCATACTGTTATTTAGCAAGTATAGATAAGCGATTTAGTGGTTATAACCTTCCAAATGAACCTCTGTTTTGTAGAAATAGTTATGCATTACATCAAGATATAGTTGAGTTCATTGATGACTAATCCGAGTTTACCGATCTGCTGTGTGATTAAAACCGTAAGAGCATCGTTATAGCATATCATTCATAGCGATTCCAAATTAGCGATTCCAAATTTGTTGACTATTCAACATGAAAAAGGTAAAGTGTTAATCAGTGATTATTGAACTGAGGATTATTAAATGTCCGACCTAAAAAAACATAACTCCATGAGCACCAATCACCGGAAATCTCCCAAAAGATACAGCACAGGCATATTTGGCAAGGCTGTGTTGAAAGAAACCATAGACATGCTGCCGCAACTTCCGGACACTGAATCGCTAAATGATGTGCGCGAGTTTCTATGTGCAAATCTTCATTTCAATGCGGAGCAAACTCGGCAGAGAAATGCCAATTACATAATCAAAAGGATGTTTCATTACGGTTATGCAGATAAATCGCTGAGGGTTTTTGCTAACTCCTTCCCTGATTCGACAGAACTAAGAGATGTTTGCTTCTACCGTTTTCTACGAGCAGAACGATTACAGTTAGATATAATAGAGGAGCTATTATTACCAAACATAGGCATAGGAACAATAAGCAGAGATAACATACGTGCTGCACTAAAAGAGCGCTTCCCGGAATCACGTAGTATAACAGATGGAACCAGCGCAATTATAGATGCACTCAAGTCATGTGAAATAGCATTGACAGATTCAAAAAATGTTTCATTTGCGTATCGTGATATCTCACCTGTCTCATTTACATTTATTCTGCATAGCGAGTTTTCAGAACCGGGTATATACAACATTCACGATTTAGAAGAGAATCGATTTATAAAAGCATTGTTATGGAATCCGGATAGAATAATGTATACTTTGTATGAACTGCGCAATCAGGGGTTAATCAGTAAAGTGTCAGAAATTGACAGTATTCGGCAGTTTTCTACCAAATATACCTTAGATGAAGCGGTCGAACGTCTAACTAATTAACAAACATAACTATAAGACGAAACAGTCTACTGATTGGGACGAAATGCCATGAATTCAACAGAGATAATTGAAGCTTTGCGCCAAAAAATGAACGTACCAAGCGGGCGGCATTTATATGGTGTTTTGGGTAGCTATACGCATCTTGAGTCTTTTAAGAAGGACTTGATACAAGCAAAAACTTTGGATGGAGCCCAGTTCCCAATCCCTATAAGTGTTAATCGTGGCATTCTGGATACCATTCCTGATGATGAATTTAAAAAACTTGCTCAAGACGAAGCAAAATACCCTGAGCCGACAAAGTCTCATATAGGACGTGCATTTGAACACTTTTTAAGGGATGCTCTCGGCAATGATAACATCGTAATTCTAGCTGATATTGAAATGCTATTTGCATACAACATCGAAATGAACCTGCTTAGAACTCTTGCTACTGATGAAAAAAAGTTGCTTTTACTCCTTCCCGGTAAGCGTACCGTAAATAGAGTCGTAATGTTTCACGAAATGGAAGAGGGCGAATATACACTGCCAACTAATCTTATTGCCGATAATCATCTATGGGAAATCAGTAACTGACCTTATACACAGTCGCCAGTTGCAGAAAGGGGTAGATAACATGCATAGAATTGAAGTAAAGAACTTTGGGCCAATATCGAAAGTTGAAATGGACATAACGAAAATGACTTTCTTACTCGGCGAGTTGGCAAGCGGAAAAAGTACTATTGCAAAGCTTGTGTACTTTTTCAGGACTGCGCAGGAGGAGTTCGTCAGTATTATTTCAAACGATTTTGAAAACTGGATATCATGTAGCAGAGCGTATATTTCTTTGTTAAAGAGCAAATTTGATAACATTTTTGGATTGATTTCTTCGGATCGTTTGGATATCGTTTATTATTACTCAACCGATACGTTTATCAAGATTCAACCTGCTGCAGATCATAAAGTTCAGATATCTATTAGTAAAACCTTAAAATTAAAGTTAGAGAAATCATGGAATGACTCAAGGTCTGAACCCTCTGCCGGAAGAACAAACGGTCTTGAAAAAACGGTGAGAAGAGGTATTCAAAACGTCTTCCATGACGAATTTCATTCGATTTACATTCCCGCGGGGCGCGCAATGCTTTCGCGGCAGACTTTGCTGCGAGTAATACTCAGCAGAGAGGCAAATTTAATATCAGACAGAATTCTGGATTACAGGCCTTTTGATGTGGTGGATGCGCCTACACGGAGGTATATGACTGAGGCGGAAGACGCTCGAATATGGTACGAAGCTTCAAAAACATATGATGATGAGGACAAATTTCTCATTTCAACGACAGAGAAGATACTTAAAGGGAAGTATCTGTCAAGTAAGGATAAAGACTTCATAAAAGTACAAAATAGTCACCTTGTTCCTCTGGCATATTCATCATCCGGTCAACAAGAGGTTGTATGGCTGCTAAATATTCTTAATCATTACGCATATATGGGTAAAAAGTGTTTTGTTATCATTGAGGAACCGGAAGCACACCTACATCCTGATGCTCAATATCTTCTTGTTCAGTATATCGCTGCATTTAAGAATATTACAGACAGTGAAGTGCTTATTACAACACATAGCCCGTATATACTGACATCATGCAACAATCTGTTTTATGCTGATAAATGCGGGCGTGAAAAAACTATAAGTACATCAGTGAGCGAAATAATTAATAAAGATTGCTGGCTAAATGCAGATAGCGCTTCCGCATATATAATGGAAAATGCAACAATCAGGAATATCATGAATAATGAGTTAGCACTGGTTGAGATCGACTTGCTTGACAGTGTCGCATCGGAGCAAGACGATGAGTATGAGAAACTCTGTCGTTTATCGCACGGGGGAAAATAGAAATGTTGATACAATTGCTTGGTATGTCATATCAGGAAGTTTCGTGTGATACGATACTTCTGGAAGATTATGCAGGAGAGTCCGGAGCTGAATATCGTGCAAACAATCCGGATTCTAAAGTATTCGATTATTGTGAGCCGGACAAGGCAGATGAAACAAACAAGGCAAAAGCACGACCTGAGCCGCGATGCGACTATCTGCTTGTTGGCAAATCAGACAGATCAGTACGCTTTATCGAAATGAAGGGATACGATATAAGCAGCAATGACTGTGCGCTTTGTCGAAGCACTTGGTCACATGGTTTTCACCAGCTTATTACAACATACGATGCATATAAACACTGCTGTGCCCCGGACGACAGTTTTGGATTCATCCTCTGCACTTCAATTCCGGTCGATGTTGAAAAGGGTCGCTTCCAAAATTACAAGAGACATAAGCGGTACAAGGAGATAACTCAGATGTTTGGGAATCCTCCGAGGATACACTACTTTGGAGAAGTAGATGAAGTTTAATTAAGCTCTATTATATTCAATAGTAATATCGGAGGTACCCTATGACAAAAAAAGAAGACGAAAACCAGACGAGCATGTTTGATCACGAGAAAATGAAACAAACCAGCATGTTCGAAAACAAAATCCCGCAAATGCCCGAAGGTTACTATTCCGGTGATAAGCCAAATCCTAACCTGAGGGCATTTGTTGAAAGGCATGTTTCGGAGAATCCATATGATCCGGAAACGGACGATTATAATGTGCTGCCTTTCGACAAACCTATTGAAACGACAAAAGCCACAGCTATTTATAATATGCATACATACTGGTCAAAGAAACCCCATGACGCTATCCGTCAGTACATCCGCCACTATACAAAACCGGGCGACTTAGTGCTTGACCCCTTTTGCGGCTCCGGCGGTACTGCACTCGCTGCACTAATGGAAGGACGGAAAGCTATCGCCATCGACCGCTCGCCTGCAGCGACTTTTATTACAAAGAACTATTGCACCCCGGTCGATGTGGAGGAGTTACAGGCTGCTTTTGAGGAACTAAAGGCAAAAGTCAAACCGGAGATCGACTGGCTGTACGAAACCCGCTGCGATCGCTGCGGTGGAAAAGCAACGACGAACTATACTGTGTACTCACAGGTTTTCGAATGTCCGCGTTGTCTGGAAAAAGTACCACTCTTTGACTGTGTGGAGGTTCAAGGGCAAACGGTACAGGGTAAACCTAAGAAAATAAGTATTTGCCCTCATTGTCATATACAAGGTCTTGAAGAGGAGATTAGCACAAGAACCAAGAGATATGGTGCTGTGCCAGTCATGATCAGTTATAGCTGCCAAAGTGGCTGTAATCCTGAAGCAGAAACACGAAAGCACAACGACATCTTTTCTGAGAAACGTGAGTTCTTTGAGAAATACGACCTCGGAAAAGTAAAAGAGATAGGAGAAAAAGATATTCCGTATTGGTATCCAAAAGACAGAATGATGAACGTGGAATCGGACACAGCCCCATGGGGTGACAAATGGCGAGCAGGAACAAGCAGTTTTAGAACAGTTGCAGAGCTTTACACGAAGCGAAACTTATGGGCCTTAGCAATTATAAAGAATGCAATTGAAATCAATAAAATGCGAGACTCGCTTCTATTTGGTTTTGAAGCAATAGTTTTGAGCTTGAGCAGAATGCAGCGATACTCTGATGATACTCGATTTCCAAACATGCTGATGGTTGGCACATACTATGTTCCTCAGATTGGAAGGGAATGGGCTGCTCTTGATTGGTATGAAGGTAAGATAAAGAACCTCATTAAAGGTTATGATAAGTTAAACGAGCGTATAGGATATGAGACGGGGTTATTAGTCTCTACTCAGGATACCTCGGTATCAATGGACATTCATTCGAACTCTTTGGATTATATTTTTACAGATCCTCCCTATTCTGGAAAAGTTCAATATGGTGAATTAAACTTTGTGTGGGAAGCATGGCTTGGGTTTGACACCAAATGGCATGATGATGAAATCATTGTTAATCATTTCCGGGGCAAGAATGAGGATGATTGGACGCGAATGATGTTATCTGCTATGCAAGAATGTTATCGCGCATTAAAACCAGGACGTTGCTTATCTCTTTGTTACCACGATACATCAGAAGGCACATGGTCGCTTGTTCAGGACATTATGGCTGAAGTCGGGTTTATTGCAGAAAAATCAGATTCTGCACTATACATCGGGACAAAGCAGAACTCATTTAATCAGCTAACTGCCGACAAAGTCACAAAACGCGACCTTGTCATCAACTTCCGCAAGCCAAAACCCGGTGAAGCGGCAGCGGATGTCATGATAACCGGGCAAGAGGATGTTGCAACATTTTCAGAGAAAGTTTGCGCAATTATCCGCGATTATTTGAATGCCAACCCCGGCAACGCTAAAGATCGTATCTATGACGAAGTTGTCAGCCGCATGGTGCGGAGCGGGCAGATGGAAGCGCATGATTTTGACGAGATACTTAAGACAATCGCAGAGGAAACTGTGATACCGGGATTCAATGAAGCAAGCCGATGGTATCTTAAAGACACAGAAATGACTATGGCTGATGAGGCTGAAGCTGCCCGTGAGGATGCTGCCGCTGTGGTCCTCGGTCAGTTTATCGTGAACTATCTCCACAAGAACCCGGAACAAGAAGGCGTTCACTACAGTGACCTATTTGAGCAATACATATATGGTGTCAAGGACAAACCGCGCCGACAGATGATCGATATCCTCCCTGACTACTTTTATAAAACCGATGAAGGCACATGGCGACTCCCTTCTTCCGAGGAAGAGAAGAAGTTTAAATCTGACGCGCGTGCTCAAGGGCTTGGCCGTAGGGTAAAACGATATATTGCGATGCTGAAGTCCAGTGCTGCCATACCCGATAGGGAGCAGCAAAGCGACGCGACACTTGCAGGTTGGCTGCGTCATTGTAAGAGAACAGGGATGTACGACGAAGGCAAGATGCTTTATGAAACAGGCGGCTTCAATATCGACAATCTATCCGATGAAGCGATGGCTGCTGCAGAAGAAGATTATCAAACATGCTGCAGGATGCTAAGAAGAGGAGAATGATAAATGCCAGACCCGATCTATACATTAAGACAACCACTCTCTGAGATATGCGAAGTGCCGGATAAAATCATATCTGTGTACTCCCTTGAACAGCATGTTTGGGAAAACTCTAACTCCGAAACTGCCCGTAAGGAAAGAAAACCCGAACTTATGACTATCGAAGAGTTCCAGCTTGACCCGGTACGCCCGTTTCTCACAGATATACTGCGAAATATCGCGGCACCGTGGAAACAAGAACGCAGGGACAGCCCTGTCGGGCAGGGATATTGGATTCAAGCGGAGTTCGGCTCGGGGAAGTCCCACTTACTGTGCTGCCTCTCGGCATTAGCGCTTGGACAAAAGGAAGCGTGGGATATTGTAAAGCGAAAAGAGGAAGAATCAGGCAGGGGCAAAAGAGAATCGATGTACCGCTTCTGGGAAGAAGGGATTGAATCAAAAAGCAAGGGATCGAAAGGGATACTTGTCGTAGTTAAAACACTTGTAGGCTCCGGCAGCGGCACGATTGGAATGCACGATAAAGGAAGACCTTTAGCGGAGTACGTTATAGAAGCGGTAAAAGAGCAATTATTTGTAGAACTGGGAAAAAACATATCCCTCTATCCGGCAGAACTGCTTGCGGATAGATTTATCAAAGAAGATATGGAGCGTTACCGCAAGGATCTGGGAAAATTCCTAAACGACCCTAACTACTTTGATGATGACGAATTTGAAAGTGCTGAAGAATTTATCAAAATCATCCAGCAGAATTTGACTCCGGAGTATAAACGCAGTTGCGGCAACAAATTATGGCGTTTTTACACAGAGTATCTAAAGGTGAAGCCGGATTTGGCGTCAGAAACCGAAGAGACTCTTAAGCATATGACAGAAGTTGTTCTGGAGGAAGGCTATAGCGGCATCCTCCTGGTGCTCGATGAGGTATCGTTGTTTATGAAAAATAGGGATGACGATATGCGCGTTGAGGATGAAAAGACATTGGTAGTATTATCCAACCGTATAGCAAAGGTATATAATCTGCCGATCTGGACAGTATGCTCCGCCCAACAAGCTTTGGAAAGTAAGATGGGAGTTAAAAACATTATTGCCGATGACAGATTGAAGCTTGTCAAGCTGTTGGAAGATGACAAAGATTATTATGATATTGTGCTGGCACGAGTCAGAAAGATCAAACAACCTTCGTATATCGGGAATTATTTCTTCCATTACAAAAAAGGTTTTTCTTGGCCAAACAGCATCGGGGAAGATGAATTCCGACAATTTTTTCCATTCCATAAACCTGCAGTAGAGGTTCTCCGAGCCATAACCTATGAGCTTACTACAGCTCGCTCGGCTATACACTTTATGCATCAGACGTTGAAACATCAACTCAAAGCAAATGGTAATGAGCTGATACGATTATGGGAACTGTTCGACGAGGCTGTGCAATATGAAGAGGACCCAAGTGGTGTTGCAGCCGGTCTTGTAGCGATAAAGACTAAGTGTGAGGCGGATTACCATGCTTATGAAACATGTAGACGACAAATAGACAGTCTCACAAAGGGGTTATTGAAAGTCCACAGGGATAAAGGCATCAAAATCATACAGACACTTTTCCTGTACCATATCGCAAAAACCCGACAACAAGGGATCACACCGGAGGAAATAGCAAACTCTGTGTTGATAGAGCGTGACGCAGACGCCAACCCTGAGGAGAATAATCAGCATTACGAAACAATAACTGAGAATTTGAAAAAAGAGTTACGGCAAATCGCACAGAGCTTTGATGAAGATAAAAAGCCCCGTTTCCGATTTGATCCGGTAATAACCGGTGTTGACCCAAGAGCCGAGTTTGCAAAAGCGAGAGACGAAGCGGAGTCAAACGAAAGAATGCGGCATGAAGCATGGGATCGCCTGCTGGAAATGGATGAGTGGAAGGTGCAAACGCGCCAGAGCACTCTCGATTTGACCGGTGGCGTACGCTCAATATTTAGAGAAATCGCATCCGAAGCCGCCGGACGGGAAATCGATGTATTTTGGAACGGCAGGCAGATATCCGGGAGTATCAGGATGTTGAGTTATGCATGGATGACAGATGACAGTAAGCAGTTCCCGGCTGTCGACAGCGAAGCTACCGATCACGACTTTGCTATATACATAGGCAAAAAGACTGTGGCAGAGGAAAGGATAGTCAGACTCCTTGGTGCGAGGAAAGATAGGCGTGTGATACTTTGGACACCTGACGAGTTATCCACCGACGAACAAGACAGACTTGTAAGTTTTGCTGCATACAGAAAACTTGTTTCAGATTGGCAGGGTAAGGATACGGAAGATGCAGTCGCGGTAATCAACTGGGTTTCTTCCGCATTGCAAACTGAACTTGGAATGATCATGCAGATCGTCAACAACAGTTATGGGCGAGGCCGGATAGACGCGCATGATAATACAGGGATGCCCTTTATTATGGCAGGAGACCTGACTTCGGTTTTATCATCGGTCGTAGAGCGTGTCCTTACGGGAACATATGTATCAAAAGACATAAAGTTCGATCCTCCTTTTGAATTCCGCGACGAGGAAGGTGTTAAAGTCATAAACGGGATAGTCAGAACAGGTGTCATTCCGAGAAACTCAAAGCCTGACAAAGATGTCAGCGCCGCACAGAACTTCGGATATACACTCAAAATCATGAAACCCGGCAATGCAGGTGCAGACAAGAAGTTAGATGTTACTGATAATGCATATGTATGCGCCATGTGGGAGTTTGCTGATGATAAGCTGGAAGATCATGGGCAGACAATGAAGCTGGAAACACTGTATAAAAATTTCATGGGGCTTGGAACCGGAGATACCAGAGATTACGGACTTACCCGGCGAATGGTACAAATCTTTCTTTTATGCCTAGTAAGAGAAGGAAAACTCCGCATTAGCTTAAGCACAAAGTCCGGATTAGCTGTTAATACGTTGGAGTCCTCTAATTTGGCAGATATAGTTTTTAATGCAAGAATATTGGAAAGCATGACTGACGTATGGAAAACCGCAAAGCCAGAAAACTGGGATATTTTGCGGCCATATGCGGAGAAATTACTTGGAGAAGTTATCCCGGATAACCTTCCTGATGTAAAAATCAATGAATACAGGGATAAACTCAATCAGTTATTCGCAAATGAAAAAGAACTGGCAATCAAGACAGCAGCCCGTGCCCGGGATCTGTTTGAAGAGATAAAGATACCTAATCCTTACAGTAAGGAGCTTGAACAAATCAAGAGCTTATACTCAGTGGACGTTGACAGCGGTAACAACATTGATATGATTCTTTATGCGCTCAAAACTGCATTTGGATATTTAGCATATGACAACGGCGTTGTTAATCTTGAGGAAGTAGATGATTTGGCTGTCTGTATTGGAAATTACATTGATATGCAGAGATTTCTTGAATATGAGGGAAGCATCCGTACGGCATACAGATATTGCAATATCACAATAGGCGATGAATCCAGTCTTTCCGAGTTGGCATCAGCTATTGCGGGAATGAAAACAAAACTTAGTAAGTTGGATGAGTATATCAGCTCTTATGGAAGACTGAAACTTGAATTGATAGGAAGTGATGACCCGACTGCAGCTGATAAAGGGACTATTGCTGCCTTGATACGGGAGTATACGAAGCTGTATCATATCATGCACGATACAGTTCTCAATAAAACACAGAAAGTACACGATCAAATATCCGAAATGGCTAATGGAGACATACTCGGTGCGCTCGCTGCGCTTGATAAAGTTGATGCTCTGCGTCCTGAAGTATACAGTAATACACTTGCTCATCTGGAGGATTATGGAAACGGAGTCTTTTGTTGTTCATCGCCGTCGCATGCTCATGTGGAAAGTATGTTGAGAAATGGTCCGGTACATGATTGCGATCTGACCTTTATAAATGCACAAAAATATATTGAAGCGGCTGAAAAAGCGGCGGACGACGCTTTGTATATGATAAACGATGTATTTACAAGGAAAATCGACGTATTTCAAAATACAGGTGTTCGCAAGCTTCTGGAGCAAGGGAAAGATGAGCCTTTGATTTCCAAACTGCTCGAATGCGATACAAACGAAGCACTTAAGGAATATTTGATAAAGATCCTACAGAGCGAACCTAAGTTGCCGGAACTGATAAACAAGTACATGAAACGAATCATTGTTAAAAAAGTAAGAATTGCTGATTTCAAGCCAATAAATGGAACGATCCAAAAAAATGAGATAGCGGGTGTGACCGAGGAATTCAGAAAGTATCTTGAAGCACAGTTTGATGCGGAAAAAGACACAGAAGACACTCTGCCCGTTCTGCAATTGGAATAAACATTGATTTGCCAAAATGTTTCAATAGGTTTTAGTTAAGAGAAATGCGGGGGCAGTATAAATGGTTGACACATTTACTCAATGGACTGTTGAGAAACTGGAAACGCTGATAGATGAGCCCATTGTGCTAGTCAGAGATCCTTTGCATCTGCTTTCAGATCACGAAGGTGATTTACATAGGTTTGCTAAAAGCAATGGCTTTACTGTACTGGTAGCGTCTACGAATTTGGTTTTTCGTGAGTTGCTGGAAAGCATGAGAAAAGTCGGGGGCAGCACTAAGTTGCTTGTCGTTGACAGAACGCCCGGACGCAGAAGAATAAAGTCATCTACACCAAAAGCTCCGGCACTTTTTTACCCTGACTTATTAAGCAAGATAAACAGTGAAGCTATACATGATGTGGGAATGCTGCGCTTTTTAGTTGAGAAAACTAATGATCCCGGATGGCCGAAGGAGTGTGATGACCCGCGATTTGCTAAGCTGATAGCTGACTCCATTGATTCGATAATAAAAGCTCATTCTGACTTGAGGAAAGCTGACTCAAAGAGATTCACAGATACAGACTTTAGAACTATTGTGGCTTACGCAGCCCTTGGAGTACCGGAAGCAGCGTTCAAAAAGAAGGATGTCCTCGAGTACTGGAAAATAGGGCTTGTTGGTCGAAAAGCAATGGAAACTTTGTCCTCTCTGGCACCGGATGCCGCAGAAGCCGTTAGTTCCAATATGCGGCAAGCACCTGCACCTTTTTGTTGGTTTGCTGATTCACCGTCAGAGCCTGTTTTAAGGGCTTTCTATTTGGCGACAATCCTTTCTCAGCACTGCGACCAGTGGAAACTGATGCTACCACATATTGATCAGGAACTTATGCTTTTTACGGATATGGATGGATCAATCATTACTGAAGCTGCAGCCAAACTTGTGGTTAACGAACCGGATAGAGCATATACGGACTTGAATATAACTGAGTTAAATTTATCGGCGAACGCAATACAGTTCATATTCGATGAACAGATAAAAATACTAGACAAAGGACGGTTCACCGAGGTCATAGAGAAAGAAGAATACTCCGTTTTATTTCGGAATCTTTCGCTTATTGCCGCTCTTGATGACCTGCTCTCAAACTCGCCGTCTACTAATGCACACAAGAGATTAACAATGTTGCTGCATGGTGACATAAAAAACAGAGGAAAGATTTTTGTTGAAAACCGCCGTTCTGAATCATGGGATGTTCTTCGAAAGACATATCTCAGGTTGCATGAAATAATAAAAATCAAGCGAAACATATTGAATGCACGTAAAAGCCTCACCGTCACAAAGCAAGGCGACCTCAAGTTTTCTTGGTTTTGGGAACAATGGAACAAACAACATCTGAACAAACTGGAATTCTTCATTTCTGATATCTTGCGATTAATCAATGATCCTGATTTCCTGCCTATACCAAAGAGTGGTTTACCAAAGATTTTTACTGATGCGCTGTCACGTATCCATGATAGGATAGGTCGATTAAACGATGAGATCCATAGGGATTTAGCAAAATTTAATGAAGACTACCAACAGTATATTGCAGCAAACTATACCCTCTGGTTGGGTTCTGATACAACAGAGGTAGTTTTGACCAGCGATTTTTTACGGCGGTGCGTGAAGCCGTACTGGGACATCGAGAAGGAGCGAGCTGCAATATTTATCTTTGATGGAATGCGTTACGATATTTGGGATGAGTTGGCACGCCCTGTTTTTGAAGATCACATGGAGATTATTGCCGATCTGCAAGGATGTTCACTTTTGCCGTCTGAAACACATATCAGCAGAAAGGCGATATCAGCGGGGTCATATCCGGATTTATTCAACATGGCACAAAGCGAAAGTTCATTGCTTGAGGAAACGCTGCGGCGGGAATTTGGCTTATCAGACAGTGTTGAGGTAGTTGCACCCGATGGGGGTGGCATGGGAGAAACTGTACGTTATAGAGCGGGTAATCTGGATGTTTTCATTTTTGAGTTATGTGACAAGGAATTGCATAAGATAGATATGAAAACTCGTCCTGACGGAAGGCTTGAACCCAGCCGTTCGCTCGCATTTATATACAACCAGTTAATAAAGAACGTTATAGAGAAAGAGGTTTCAGCGATTATCCGGGAACTTGAACCGGGAACAAAAGTTTTTGTCACGGCTGATCACGGGTTTGGGCTGATTGGACGTGAGCGCATTGGTATAAACGACTCCTGGCTTAATGATTCACGGGATTGCCGTTATCTAAATGCTCACTTGAAAATGAGCTTAAAAGATGCAGGCGCGCATAGCAAGGTTCTTGATAATGTCTATGAGTTCCCTGTTACAGACCTGCGCCTACCTGTGAAAGAAAAGAAGGTTGATAAATCTTCGGGCAATGTTTGGTATCAACAATATGCATCCGTTATCTTTCCGAAAACCGGATATGCGTTTTCGAGACAGGGTAGCCCATTTCGGCCTGATGCCTATTCGCATGGAGGGATATCCCTTCAAGAAATGTTTATACCAATGATAGTTCTGCGACAAAAATCGTCGGAAGATAGTCTTTTCTCATTAGGTGAGTTCGAGGGACAATTTGAGTTGACCGAAGGAGAAGAGGCTGAGTTTCACATTCAGGTCAACTTCACTGCAACTGTTAAAGAAGACGATATTCGCTTGAGAACATTCTTTACCTATAAAAAAGACCAATATGCGAGTCCTCAATTGCAAACATACTACTTCAACCGCTTGGGCGGCAAAATTGAGTTGAGATTTACACCGGATACGAGCGATGCAACTGATGACGAACGCCGGGATGGTATAATGAAGAGAGATGGACTTATTAATGTTGATTATTATGACACGACTTCCGAACGTACGATAAGAAAGTCCAGGATGCATACTTTTACCGTAAACCTCAGTACAGAAAGAGTGATAAGGCGGGTGCCGCAAAACTTAGGAAAACTACTCGGAATGAAACCAAAGGGGATGTAAATATGAATGATAAACTAAAAGAGATATTTCGTGGAAAAGTGGTCAATAAAGCGCATACAATCAACACCGGTGTGGATGAGTTTCCCAGATATGTGTTGGAGTATTTAATAGATAACTATTGTTCCGAAGAAAATTTCCATGAAGACATGGAAAAAGTAGTAAGACGGTTGAAGGAAAGCTTTGTTTACGGTGCAGAAGCAGAAAAAATCAAGTATTATATCCG
>Ga0123353_10007089_pt1 | contig 15085 bp, 12 predicted proteins | sample TergutLab28metaG_3_FD_92763 | JGI IMG/M metagenome (GOLD analysis project Ga0123353, IMG submission 92763) | Labiotermes labralis P3 segment gut microbial communities from Petit-Saut dam, French Guiana - Lab288 P3 | ecosystem: Host-associated > Arthropoda: Insects > Digestive system > Gut ... | reverse complement strand
CTAATAAATCTTTTATTGAATCCAACGCTGAAAGTCTAATACTTTCGTAAAGGCTTACGTAAATCGAATTGTAAAGGCTTTCATAAATATCTTTTCCGATAAAATCATTGCCTAACTCACTTTCGATCTCTTTGATGGAATTTTTAACGGCTTTATCCATATCACCAATTTCATCGAGTAGACCTTGAGATGCTACAGTGTACAAAACATTGTTAGACAATGTTTCTGAAAAAAACGAATAGTTGTACGTGGTAAAATAATCCTTTTCTTTTACAAACTCGAACCCTATGTTCGGATATTTTTTTGTAAACGTTTTTGCGCAGTCATCCAAAAAGTCATTTATTCCCTTTATTGACGAAACCACGACCGTCAGCGTTATATATCCCAAGCTTTCAAACGGATTTTCATTTTCGGCAACCGGCTCCGCTATGCTCCCGTCAACCAAATCCGGATCGAGTGCGGGCTTTTCGCTTCCGCAGGCAGATATAAAAAAAATAACTGCTAAAAAAAATGTTATAGCAGTAATTTTCCGTTTCGTCATATTTATTTTTCTTCCGCATCAATATTTATTTTTTTACTACTTTTATTGTTTTGTTAAAAAAGAACAAAAATCGTTTCGGCCGGGTTTATAAAGGTTCACTTTGCGGTCACATTTACATCCTTGAAGCGAAAAAACGAATAAGACGAATTAACAGCGCATTACTGTCAAAGGCCATCGGATAAACATCCGGGAAATACATCACCATCCTAACGGCGTAAACCGCTAAAAAGTTCCCGCAAAAGAAAAAGCTCAGCGCTTTTTTGTGTTTAACTATTATTTGCATTTTTTTATCGCGCAGCCAAATTATTATAATCGCCGCCAGCACGGGCACTGTAAGGAATATCAGCGGGTGCATAAAAAAAGCGCCCGCGAAATCCAAACGCGCAAGCGCCAAGGCGGCCCGGGTCATTCCGCAGCCGGGACAGGGCAGGCCCGTGACAAACCGTATGGGGCAGCCGATAAATGCGTACAACACGGCCACAGCCGCGGCGCCGCACACGGCGCCCGCCGCTTTTTGCATGTCAGCTTTGTTCATTGCCGCCGTACAACAGGACGATGCTTCCGTTTTCCACTGCGACATTTACCGCACCGCCGCTTGCGAGCCTGCCGAACAGCAGCTCGTTTACGAGCGGCTTTTTCACGTCGTTTTCGACGCGGCGCAGTATCGCACGCGCGCCGTATTTAGCGGACAGGCCGTCCGCCGCGATTAGTTGCTCCGCTTCACTGCTTGACTGCAAGCCTACGTTTTTGCCCGACAGTTTTTCCGCGAGCGCGGCGAGGGCTTTTTTTGCTACGAGCAGAGCCATATCGGAGTCTATCGGGTTGAAGCGGACCACGGCGTCGAGCCTGTTGCGAAATTCCGGGCTGAACATCTTTTCAACTGCCTGGCCCGACAGTGTGTAATCCTTTTCGCTGCCTATGCCGATCGGCTTTTTTTCCATTTCCGCCGCGCCCGCGTTTGAAGTCATTATGAGCACTGCGTTTTTAAAGTCTGTTTTTTTGCCCGCGTTGTCGGTAAGGGTGCCGTAGTCCATCACTTGCAGCAGCACGTTTTGGATATCGGCGTGCGCTTTTTCTATTTCGTCAAGCAGCAGCACGGTATGCGGCGAGCGGCGCACGGCGTCGGTCAGCAGGCCGCCCTCCTCGTACCCGACGTAGCCCGGCGGCGCGCCTATGAGGCGTGCCACGGCGTGCCGCTCCTGATACTCGCTCATGTCGAAGCGAAGCAGCTTGACCGATAGCCTTTTAGCAAGCTGCCTCGCCATTTCGGTTTTACCGACCCCTGTAGGTCCTACGAAAAGCAAGCACGCCACAGGCTTCTCGGGCTCGCCGAGACCCGCACGCGACGTTTTAACGGCTGTGGCGACCATGCGCGCCGCCTCCGCCTGTCCGAACACTTCTTTGTTGAGGTCGTCCTCCAGCGCGAACAGCGAAGCCTGTTCGTCCGCGCTCACCGTAGCCTCGGGCGTTTTTGCCATGAGCGCGACCGTTTTTTCTATGAGCCCGCGGCTTATTTCGCTTTCGCCGCTTATCCCGGCGCACGAACCCGCCTCATCCATTATGTCTATGGCTTTGTCCGGCAAATATCGGTCGTACAAATATTTTACGCTTAGCGTCACTATGTCCGACAAAATCTGATCCGAATATTTAACGCCGTGGTAGCGTTCGTAATGCGGGCGAAGCCCCGCCAATATGGACACGCACTCTTCCGCGGACGGCTCGTCCACTTCGATGGGCTGAAAGCGCCGCGCAAGCGCCCTGTCCTTTTCGAAATGTTTTTTGAATTCGTCGTATGTGGTCGAACCGATAAACCTCACGCTGCCGCTCGAAAGGTACGGCTTTATTATCGCCGTCGCGTCCATCGCCCCGCCGGATACCGCGCCCGCGCCCATCGCCGTATGTATCTCGTCGATGTAAAGGACGGCTTTTTTCATTGAGGCCGCAATGTCGAGCAGCTTGACGAGCCGCTCCTCAAATTCGCCCCTGTATTTCGTACCCGCAAGCATCGCGCCTATGTTCACTTTTAAAATGCGCGCGCAAAGCAGCGGTTCCGGCACTGCTCGGTCCGCTATGCGCTGCGCGAGCCCTTCGACCAAAGCCGTTTTGCCAACGCCGGGGTCGCCCACATGCACCGGGTTGTTCTTAAGCCGCCTGCACAGAACCCGGATTGTGCGTTCCAAAATATCCTCGCGCCCAACCAGCGGGTCGAGCTGGCCGCGCGAAGCCTTCTCACATAAATCAACCGTATACAGATTCAAAAACCCGTCGTCTTTTCCTCTTTTTTCTTCTGCCGGCTGCGCCGCCGCTGTACGGCTGTAACTCAACAACGCGATTCTGTTTATTCCGCTTTTTGCCAAAAAATATTTGGCGAAGGACTGCGGCAAAAAAAACATGGCGGCTATAAGCCTCGCCAGCGTAATTTTTTCGTGGCCCGCTCTTTTGGTTTGAGCGGCGGCCAGTTCGAATATGCGCGTAAAGCCCGCCGACTCCGCCGGCCGCCCGCTTTCGTCGTGATCGCCCGGCCGTTCAATGCATTTAGGTATGCGCGTTTCGAAAAAAATTTTAAGGTCGTTTAAAATCGGGTAAACAACGCCGCCGTGCCCTTCTATTATCGCCTTGCCGTCGTCAAACATGAGCGCGCTGTAAAGCAGGTGCTCGGGAGTCACATACTCGTGCCGTTGCAGACGGGCCTCGTTTACGGCTATCACATAAGCCGCGTTTGCCAATGAATCAAGTAACATCCGGTAACCTTCCGTTCCGCTTGAGCGGTTAATCTATTACTCCGGCAGAACCGCGAGCCTCAACGGGTAGCCTTTTTCCGCGGAGAGTCTGTCTGTCCGTTCTTTTTTTGTCGAGGCTATGTCAAATGTGTAAACGCCGGCAAGACCCTGCCCTTCGGTATGGATGCGCATCATCACGCTCGACGCTTCGGTTCGCGGCTTGTTGAAAACGGCTTCCAAAACATCGACGACATAGTCCATCGGGGTAACGTCGTCGTTGTACATCACGACGGAGTACATATTCGGCTCGATTACGCCCGCGGCGTTTATTATACGGTCAGCCGCCTCCGTTTGAATTTCGCGTTCCAAAATTTTTCACCGCCAAAAAAAAATTTCGGTAATTTTATATCACCGAAATATTGTTGTCATTCGAATGTATGTTTTGTTTTCGTACGGAAACTTTTGCAGACACAAATGATGTAATTATTTATTTTTCGGACGCAGCAACGGAAGATTATAATTGGACTAAACGGAGTTTATAAAAATTTATCTATGTCCGAGAGTTCGTGTTGTTCTTCGAACAAAAATTTTCAATGATGAAATTCAAAAAAATATGCTATCATTTGCACGCACATGAACGCGGAGTTCCATTATCACGAACGGAGAAAACCCAATGCCCGCAGACTATACCGAATACTTAAACCGCATAAACAATTGGTTCGAATCGAGCTTCGGCGACATTTACCGTAAAAGCAGCAAAAAAAACCGCGTCATGCTGCTGCCGTACATATCGAACATCTACAGGCGCTGGCTCTATTCGTCATTGATCGAAGGGACCGTGCTTACTCCCGCGAATCTCGTGGAGGCGTTAAACCACGACAACGCGAGAACGCCGGATTCGCTGCCCGCAGTGGCATTGAAAAATTCCCAAAATTATTCCGGGATGACTTTCGAGGTGCGCGAATGCACTTTGGAACATCATCCCGTCGTGTCGGACTTTAAAAAATTTTTACGTTTTTACCATCCCGACATCGAGCTGTCGCCCGACGATTTTATGGACATCGGCGACTTGATACGCGCTTCGGAAAATTTGAGCCTCCGCGACCCGCACTACGCCGACTATCTTTTCCAGATCGCGCTCGACATGGGCTATCTTGTAAAGATCCCGTCCGTGTATTCTAACCGCGCGCAAACCGCACCCGGGTACGAAAGCAGGCTCAACGCGCCCGACATTAAGCTCCTTGCCGAAATCGTGATGGCTACAATCTCCAACGCTTCATGCATGATCGTCGGGCTCATGCAGCTGCCCGAAACCGCGTTTACAGAAAGTTTCCTGCTGTCTATTTTGAAGAAGCCTATGTGGCTTGACGATATATACAGCCATGTCTACGGCAAGCTCGGCATAAATTTTTTCGACGGCGACGGCAGTCAGGCGGACAGGAGTTCCGTCAACGCAGCAGCCGCTTCCGGTTCGTTTTTAATGGGCGTCGTGCTGGATAAGTTTTTTTTCACACCGTTCAGTTATTATTTGCAATTAATACGTCCCATTTATCCGACGCCGTTCGATTTTGAAAACGAACTGCGTCTTTTTATTGATACGCCGTTTGACGCGGACGAACTTTACACTGCATTTTTTACACCGTGCGTCCAATACCATTTGACCGAGCTTGGGCTCATTTTATTTAACTGTGTACCGGACAGCGAAAATTTTTTAAACGTTAAAATGCGGTTGCCGTTTAAGCCGGTGTTCGAACAGTTGATTAAATTACAGGAGCAAGCGGAAGCAAACATTGGCGATAAAAAAACAGCGGATAAAAACGGACAGAGCGGAAAAATATACGAGATCCGTATTAAGTACGAACCGAACGCTTCGCTTTGGCTTTGCATCGACGTTACCGAACAAACGACTCTGCACAGGCTGTACCTCGAGCTGTCGGCGCATTTCGGGCTTGAGCCGCAGGGCGTCTACAGTTTTTTTGCCGACACGACGGAGAGCCCGTTCACCGAATATACTTCGCCGCAGCATGCGAGACCCACAAAAAAAACCAACGCAACGGCGATGGCTGATTTAAACTTTGAAGTTAACCACAAGTTCGTTTTGGTTACGCATCCCGGGCGTAACCTTTTGAGCCGCTCCGCAAAAAAGCGGAACCCAAAATGCATTACAAGGCTTGCGCTCGAAATCGAAAAGATCAAGCCGAAGCAGCTTAACCGCTTCTATCCGTCCGTTACGCGCCTAAGCAAGGCATTCAGAGAAATGGGCGACTTTCAAGAGTAAAATTATTTTACCATCTCCATAAATTCTTCGCCGCCGAGCGTTTCTTTTTCGAAAAGGCATGCGGCAATTTTTTTTAGTTTTCCGCTGTTGTCCTGCAGCAGTGCCATAGCCTTTTCGAAGCACATATGAAGCATCGCGCTCACTTCTTTGTCAAGCTCCGCGGCGGTCTGCTCGGAACAGTTGGTCACCGGCCTGCCGTCAAGGTAGCGGCTCTCGATGCTTTCAAGACCCATCATCCCAATTTTTTCGCTCATGCCGTACATCGAAACCATGGAACGCGCAATTTTTGTCGCGCGCTCGATGTCGTTTGACGAACCCGTCGTCTCTATTCCGAATTCCACTTTTTCTGCGGCGCGGCCCGCGAGCATCACAGTTATCTTGTCGAGCATCTCATCCTTAGTGTGCATGTAGCGTTCTTCTTCGGGCAAATACATCGTGTAACCGAGCGAGCCCATTGTGCGGGGCACGATCGTTATTTTTTGCACGGGCTGCCTGTGCGTCAGGAGCGCGGCCGCCATCGCGTGGCCTACCTCGTGGAACGATACGATCCTTTTTTCCTGCTCCGTCATTATGCGGTCTTTTTTTTCTTTGCCGGCTATAACAACCTCGACCGCTTCCATAAGGTCGTCCTGCTCTACTTCGTTGCGTTTCATGCGCACGGCGCGGAGCGCGCCTTCGTTTATCATATTGGCGAGGTCGGCGCCCGCCGCGCCGGGAGTAGCGAGCGCAATCTTCCGCAGGTCGACTTCGCCGCTCATCTTCACTTTTTTTGCGTGGACTGCGAGGATGTCTTCCCTGCCTTTAAGATCCGGCAGCTCGACTATTATACGTCTGTCGAACCTGCCCGGCCTAAGCAGCGCCTTGTCTAAAATTTCTGGCCTGTTGGTAGCGCCGAGAATTACCACGCCCTTTGACGAATCGAATCCGTCCATTTCGGCAAGCAATTGGTTAAGCGTCTGTTCGCGCTCGTCGTTTGAGCTGAACTGGCTGTCGCGGCTCTTGCCTATCGCGTCAATCTCGTCAATAAAAATAATGCACGGCGCTTGCTGGCCCGCCTGTTTGAACAGGTCGCGCACGCGGCTCGCGCCCACGCCCACGAACATCTCTACAAAATCCGAGCCCGAAAGCGAAAAAAATACGACGTTGGCTTCGCCGGCCACCGCTTTTGCGAGGAGAGTCTTGCCCGTGCCGGGCGGCCCCACCAAAAGCGCGCCTTTGGGCTGTATTGCGCCTATTGCCGTATATTTGTCCGGGTTGTGCAAAAAATCTACAATTTCCGTTAAGCTTTCTTTCGCTTCTTCCTGACCCGCCACGTCTTCAAATGTGACGCCCGTCTTTTTTTCCATGTAAACTTTGGCGGTGCTCTGGCCTATTGACATAAACCCGCCCTTGCCGCCGCCCATGCGGTTGGCGACGCTGCGCATGAGCAGCATAAACAGTCCGTATATGAGCACGATCGGCAGTATCCAAGAGACGATAAAATCAAGCACCGGGTTGGAATTTCGAACCGCCGCGAAAAATTCGACTTCCTGTTCTTCCATCAGGCGCAGCAGCTCGGGGTTATGTATATAGCCGGTGTAATAAACCGTATTGTAAACGCGCTCTTGATCTGTTCGCCGAACCGCGAGCTGGTTTTCGGCGCGTTCCGTCGCGCTCTCTATTAAACCCGACGGCGTACGCCCGCTTTCGTTTCCGGCTTGGCCGTTTTCTTGTTCCGCGTCTTCTTTTAAGTGGATGATAAGCCTGTCTGAACGGATTTCGACCTTGGCGACGCGGCCGTCGTTAAGCATCTGTAAAAATTCGCTGTACTGCACTTCTTGCATGGCGTTGCCCGAAAGCAGCGACATAAAAATATTTATTATCAACGTGAGCGCGAGCGCTCCCAAAAGAACCGTCATTATGCCGCCCGGCATGCGCCCTTCGGGGCGCTTCGGGCGGTTTTCATTCATACGATTTCAACCTTCCGTACAGCGAGGCGTAAACCGGGTAACGCTTGTTGTAACGCTCCACAGCGGCTGCGGACGGCTCAAACACTTCGGTGACGCCGATAAGCGACTCACAGGCTTCGGAAACGTTTTTAAACGCGCCGGCGCCGACCAGCGCGAGTATGGCCGCGCCAAGCGCCGGACCTTCCTGGCTGTTTATCTTTTCGACTCTTAGCTGTAAAACATTGGCAATTATTTTGCACCAAAGCGTACTTTTAGCGCCGCCGCCTATTATGCGGGCCGTTTTTGCGTTGAGCCCGAGCTTTTGCACGATCTCTTTTATGTCGCGCAGGCTGAACGCCACGCCCTCAAGCACGGCCTGGGTCAGGTCGGCGCGTGTGGTGGTCAGCGTCATGCCCACGAAAGCGCCGCGGCCGTCGGGGTCGTTGTGCGGCGTGCGCTCTCCGTTCAAATACGGTAAAAAATAAACGCTGTTAGCGCCGAGCGCCGCGTCGGCGATGTTTTTTTGCTCGCTGTTGTGGTCGCCGCTTTGCAAAATGTCTTCCACCCACCATTTAGTGGATGCGGCTGCGGCAAGCGTCACTCCCATCAAGTGGTATTTACCGTTGGCGTGGCAAAATGAATGGACCGCGCTCTTGCCCCTGTCCACGGCAAAATTGTCGCCGGCAAAAAAAAGAACGCCCGATGTGCCGAGCGATACCGAGCACATGCCATCGTTGACCGTGCCCGTACCCACCGCGCCGACCGCCTGGTCGCCGCCGCCTATAACGACAAGCGTATCCTGCGGCAAGCCGGTTTGCTTCGCGGCTTCCGCAGTCAGCCTGCCTATCGGTTCGGACGAAGCGAACAGTTTGGGGACGTTTTTTATTTCGATACCCGCAATACCAAGCATACAGGCGGACCAGTCCTTGTTTTTTACGTCGAGCAGCATGGTTCCGGAAGCGTCGGAATAGTCCGTTGCAAATATTCCGGTAAGCTTATACGCCAAATAGTCTTTTGGAAGCATCACCTTGCATATTTTGTTATAAAGCTGCGGCTCGTTTTCTTTCATCCACAGTATTTTAGGCAGAGTGAAACCCGTGAGGGCCGTGTTCGCCGTGTTTGCCAAAAGCGTTTCGCGGCCCACCGTTTCGTTAAGGTAGTCGCATTGCTTTTGCGTCCGCTGGTCGTTCCATAATATAGCGCGGCGGATTACATTGTCGTTTTCGTCCAAAGCCACAAGCCCGTGCATTTGCCCGCTGAAACTTACGGCGTCTACCTTGCCGGTTAAACCGGCGGTTATTTCACGAAGACCCTCCGCGGTTTTTTCCCACCAGTCAATGGGATCCTGTTCCGTCCAGCCCTGTTTCGTTCCGCCGGACGCGTCCGTGCCGGACGTTTCTTTGCCCAAATAGAGCGGATATTCTTTAGAAACAATCTTTAACGTGTTGCCTGCGCCGTCCATCGCCAGCAGCTTGACCGCCGACGTACCCAAGTCTATGCCAATCGTTATCATTTTTTATTTTCCGCGCCTTTCTGATGCGTATTTATTTTATTTTAAGTTCAAAACGGGAAACCGTCCGTAAAAATCATTAAAACCCCGCGTCCTTCGTCCCATACGACCGTGCAGCCGACGCTTTCGAGCAAAGCACGTAGTGGCGCGTACATCCTGTCGTTTATGATCAGCGCTTGAGCTTCCAGCGCGTATGATCTTCCGTTTGTTGAAAAAACCGTATTGTCCGCGACCACAACCGACGAATATTCGCCGTTTGAAATTGCGGCGAGCCTCATGTCCTCGTTCCAATCCACTCTAAAGCCGAGCATTTCGAACACGGCGCGTATGGGCGCGTAAAGGTTGCCGTTAATGTAAACGGGCCTGTGTTCGTAAAACATTACCGGAAGGTGGTTTATTTCGATTTGCGCAAAACCGGATCCGTCGAAATCATCCGGCGGACCGTAAGAATCGTTCGGCCCGTAGCCCGGAAAATATCCGCCGCTTCCGCCGCCCGGCACGTTTCCGCCGTCCGTTATCGGATTGACGCCGCCTATTTTAAACAATTCGAGACCGCCGGAAGCCGAAAGCCACAATTTGAGCATCTTGCCGTCCGCCGAAACCTCGGCTGTGCCTACTTCAAACTGCGCAGCCGAGCCGTCCGGACGTAAAATAATCCTGCCGTTGCTCAGCTCATAAAAACCGGTTTCTTCAAACGCTTTGACGCCCGGTTTCAACCTGCCGAACGCATCCCACATGTTTTGGTCGCTCCAGCGAAAATAACGGCCGTTCGTTTCAAAAATGAAAATGTAGTTTTCGCCGGGCAAAATCGGCGTCGCGTAGTATCCGATGCCCGGAGTTATGCGGCTGTATTCGGCAACCGGTCTTTGGTTGCGCCATTCGCCGGCTATGTGAAAATTTTCCGTGGGTATAAGCCAAAATTCTGCGAACGCGGCAAGCGGAGACGCGGCAAGCATCAGCGTTGCAAGCGCGGCGGCAAATAATTTTTTCATGCTTCGATGCTCCTTATGAAACATTGAAATTTGTACAAATATATCAAATCGCTGTACTATGCACAACATTGTATAATTTAGGCCGGACGCGCAGAAAATTTTTTTACGGAAAAAAGAAATACCGAAGATTTTTTTTTGCGCGGAAAAATTTTATGCGGAGCTTTGCTTAGCCGAATTTTTTTTATTCGTTGCTGTTTCTTTTTTTTGCCTATATATTACTCCGGCACTTAAACATCGCGTACGTCTCTTGCTATATTTAAGTGCCGGAGTAATATTACGTTGCGTTAAATATTATCAAAGGAGCTTTTTGATGAATCCTCAAAAACGAGTCTTGGCGGTGCACGACATATCGTGCGTGGGCAAATGTTCGCTCACGGTCGCGCTGCCGATCATTTCCGCCGCGGGCATAGAGTGCAGCGTGCTGCCAACCGCCGTGCTGAGTACGCACACGGGCGGCTTCGCGGGGTTCACGTACCGCGACCTTACAGACGACGTGATGCCGATTGCGGATCATTGGCAAAGTCTCGGTATAAAATTCGACGCCGTGTATACGGGTTTTTTGGGGTCGTTTGCTCAAATCGAATTAATGATTGATTTGTTCGGGCGTTTAGGCGAAGGCAGCATGCTGCTTGTGGATCCGGTTATGGCAGACAACGGCGTCCTGTATAAAATATTCCCGCCTGATTTTCCGGCGGGAATGAAGAAGCTGTGCGCGAAGGCTGACGTGATCGTGCCTAACATCACGGAAGCGCTGTTCATGCTCGGCGAGCCTTACGCCGAACCGCCGTACACCAAGGGTTTTATAGAGAGCCTGTTAAAAAAACTTGCGGGCATATTAGAACGGCCGGGCAAGATTTTTTTGACCGGCGTCTGTTTCAATAGAACCGAACTGGGCGCGGCGTCATACGATGTTGTCAGCGGAGAAATAAATTATTCGATGTCGGAACGGATAGACGGTTATTATCACGGTACGGGTGACGTGTTCGGCAGCGCGCTGCTGTCCGCGCTTATTAACGGCAGGACGCCCGCGCGTGCCGCGGAAATCGCGGTCGGCTTTACGGTGGACAGCATTATGCGCACGCGGCTGGCGGGCACCGACATACGGTACGGGGTCAACTTCGAGGCGGGGCTGCATAAACTTGCGACCGATGTGTTCATGTAAAAAAAAGAGGGGCCGCAAGGCCCCTTATCTGTTTCTTGTTATCATCGATCTGATCACTTCATACGGAGTGTCCGGGCTGAAAGAATAAATGCCGGGCAATATCACGCGCGTTATCCTGTGCTCGTGCATGTACGAAAGAAAATCGTTTGCGTCCGAAATCACGCCGCCCGCCTCAAGCAGTCTTGCGACGCGGGTCGCGGAGTTGCCGGGTCTAATTACCACGCGGATTTCGGTTGTGCCGTTGTCCGGATCGTTGATAATTTCTACGCTCGGCGCGGGTGTTGCGGTTGGTGCGGTTGGCGCACCTGTTGCGGGTGGAGCGGGTGTTGCGGTTGGCGCGGGTGGAGCGGGTGTAACGGTAGGCGTAGGCGAAGGCGTAGGCGTAGATGTAAACGCGGGTTCAGCTTCGGCGATGAATACCATGCCCAGCGCGAGCGCTCTTTTAATTATTTCTACATCGTCAATTTCGGGTTCGGCGATTTGTTCGGCTGTTTCGCCGGGAGGCCATTGCATGCCGAGCGAAAGTGCGCGGCTCACAGTCTCTTCGTCTGACTGGATTACATGTTCGCGGACGATGAGCGGTTCGGTTTCGTCTTCCGCGTTACGGTCGTCGTGGCGGTAGGCCATAAAAAAAATGAAGGACAACAGCACCAGAACGGCGCCGATGCCGAATAGCTGAGTGTATACGCGCATTTTTTTGCCGTTCGTGTCATTCATATAAACAATACGAAAAAACGCCCGCGCATTTATTTATTAATTTAAATTCCATATGCCGTTCCTGCTTTCCGCATGCGTTAAAGCTTGTCAAAATCAATTATGAGCTGGACTTCGCCCTTGCCCATGTTGAGCTTTTGGGCTATATCCGCAACGGGCGTTCCGCTGTCGTGGAGCCTGCATATCTCTTCCTGTTTCGGGTGCGGTCGCGGTTTGATCCTCGGTTTGGCGGCTGCGGGACGGGCGGCGTCCGCGGGGGCGGGCGTTTCGGTTTTTATGCTGTCGATTTCCTTTTTTTTGTCGTCTATCAAATTATACAAAAACAGCAGGGATTTATATTTTTCTTCCAGCTCGTCCGTGATTATTTTGGCTGTGCCGTTAAATTCGCGTATGGTTTCGCCGTAAGCGCTGTCGAATTCGCGAAGGGCGGCGTTGAGCGTGTCCGTTGCTTCGTCCGCTTTATCTTCGCTTTTTTTTCTTGCGTACATTATTCCGATAAAAGCCGCAGCCACCAAAATCAAACCCGCAATCAAGGTGACAAACACTACGGTCATAAACATTTTCGCACCAACTTTTTTACATTCGCGCCGCAGGTTTAATGCGTGCCTTTTTTTATACCAATATGTCGAGCATGGAGCCGCTTTGCCCTGTCTGTTTGTTTTTGTCTGTCGGCTGGGCGTTTTTGCCGCGTTTTTTTTGTTTGCCGGCGTAGCCGGCGTTGCCCTTGCCGTCCGGCTGAACTTTGGCGTCCTCCGTTTTTTGTGGCTGGTTTACCTGCCGTTCCTGCTGGGCGATGTCTTTGTTTAGCTTGTCCGCAAACTGTGTCTGTGCTATCTCGGGGCGCAGACCTTCAGTTTGGGCGCGCATCTCCGGCGTCCTTTGAACGGTTATGGAAACGTCAATCGGCCTTAATGCCATAAAAACACCTCCTTTTTGTCATTCGCGCCGCATGCCGATCTTGTTTGCATATCGTCCGCGACGCTTGCTGCCGTTTATGTTTATTTACGTCGTCATTCGCGCCGCATGCCGATCTTGTTTGCATATCGTCCGCGACGCTTTTTTTATTTACGCCTCCGAATACGGTACTTTTATAATTTTTTCGCCGTTGTTTCGCAGCGTGCAGTTGCTTATTTCGTCCGTTACGAGCATTTGCGCGTTGCCTATTACCACTTTTACGCCCGGACGGATAAACTTGCTTGCGGAAACCGAGCCGGAGCTCGAGTTCATCGCGCCCGCGTGTTCGTCCATTTCATTTTGCAGTTCCGTGATTTTTGTTTGCAAACCCAGTTTCACATTGATCATTTTTAACAGCAGCTCTTTTTTTTCGTCGTTCAACTGGTCTTTTTTTTGCAGAGCCTTCAATGAGTTGACCGCCACTTCGACGCGTTCGAGCTCGGATTTCAACCTTGTCTGCTCCGCAAAAGAATCTTTGTATTTAGTCAGGTCCTTGGGGTTGTTTCCAACTTGAAGCTCCGTAAGCCCGCCCATCGGCGAGCCGATAGACTTAGCGATAATTTTTTCGCCTACTAAAGTCACGCCGCCCACAAGCAATCCGTATTTGCCCATCAGTATTACGTTTCCGTCGCAGTTTACGGTGCTGTTTACAATCGAATCGGCCGAAATATTTCCGCCTGCTATTACATGGCAGCCCTCGATATATTTCGCCGTTACGTCGCCAGCCGCCTCGATTAATGCTTTGTCCATCCCTTTGGCGCCGTTTCCGAGCACGATGTTGGAGCCCGATATCAACGTAGCGGCTTCGCAAACGCCGCCAATTTCTATGTTGCCCGTCGCCTTTACCGTAAAACCCGTCAGTACATTTCCTTTTATTGTCACAGAGCCGGTAAAATCTATGTTGCCCGTAGAGTTGTCGACGTCGCCTTTTATTTCGAAGCAGGCGAGCACGTTTATCTTTTTAGCTTGGATTTCGAGCACGCCGCTCACTTCTGCTATAAGGTTAAGCCCGTCGTTTGAAACTGTCGTGTTTTTTCCTCTCGGCAGCGGCGAAGCCGGCCGTCCTTTTTGTGCGGGAAGCACTCTGCCGCATACATCGTAGCCGTCGATGCCTTCTTTGGCAGGTATGTGCGAAACCAATATGTCACCCTTGTTTATAAGGCGGATAAGACCGAGGTCGCGAAAATCTACCGTTCCGTCCTCTTTTAGCTTCGGTTTGGGCGCGAGGCTCGAGCTGTCGAAATGATAGTGAAGCCTGCCGTCCTCGCCTTTTTGCGGCGGAGCGCCTTTTGCAATCGTGTAAGGTACGCCGCTTCTGTGCATGTCCATTACACGCGCAAGCAGGTTTTTATCAGCTGCGGTAATGCCGGCTCGTTCTATAACGGCTGCGGCTTCGTTTATATCAATCGGTTCGGCGCCCGGCGGTTTCGTAAACGTGATGTAAGCTTCCATGCGGTCGCGGCTTATTTCCGCCGTGACCGTTTCCGTCGCTTTTTTGATTTCTGTTTTGTCAGACAGTTTGATTTCCATGGATTCGATTTCTTCTTTTAATGTATTATTGAGCGCGACATAGTCTACGTCTGTCAGCCCGTATGCCTCTATCAGCGTCACTACTTCGGCGCGCGGCACTTTTTCCGGTTTGCCCGGCGGGCTTGTAATGATCAGGTACGTGCCGTCGTTTTTAACGGTGATTTCCAGTTTCGTGCTCATTTGGTTACCCCCTTGGTCCGATGTGGCTATACATATAGGATCTGCCTGAATTTGCCCAGTTTGACATGCAATTTGCCTACGGCTTTTGAATGGATCTGCGAAATTCTTGATTCCGATACGTTCATAATCGCGCTTATTTCTTTTAACGTAAGTTCCTCAAAATAATATAAGATTATTACTTTTTGTTCCTTTTCGGATAATTTTTCTATCGCTTCGGTAAGCATTCCGTGAAGCTCCTGCTTGTCAATATAAGCTTCCGGCGTGTCCGTTTCGGTATCGATTATCCCCGAAAAAGACGATTCGTGATTTTGCTCTAAATATTCGTCCAATGAAATTAAAGAAAACACCGAAGATTTTTTTTCAAGCTCTTGTATTTCAGGTACAGTCATGCCCAATTGGTCCGCCATTTCAACTTCGGTGGGTTCGCGTCCCAATTCGTCTTCAAGTTTGTTGTAAACACTTTCGTACTGCTTATTTTTTTGTCTCAGTGTGCGCGGAACCCAATCCATTTTTCTAATATTGTCTATTATCGCGCCTCTGATCCTTAATGACGCGTATGTTTCAAATTTGACACCT
>Ga0123353_10007088_pt1 | contig 15087 bp, 8 predicted proteins | sample TergutLab28metaG_3_FD_92763 | JGI IMG/M metagenome (GOLD analysis project Ga0123353, IMG submission 92763) | Labiotermes labralis P3 segment gut microbial communities from Petit-Saut dam, French Guiana - Lab288 P3 | ecosystem: Host-associated > Arthropoda: Insects > Digestive system > Gut ... | reverse complement strand
GAGTATATACCATGTTTAAAATATTCAGTACCTATATTTGTTGAATAAATATATAAAATGCAACTTTAGAGGTTAGCGGTGCGGTACGACCACTATAGTTGACATTAGGCATCAAAGGGTTAAACACCAAATTTCGTTTAATTCTGTCAAAAATGGTAAGGAGGCGAAATATGGAGAAAAAAATAAAACTTCGTGTAGATAAAAACATTTAACACAGCAAATCCATCATCGACTGTTTCTTGGTTTACATAATGATGCTTGCTCTACCCCTCAGATTGTAATGTATTGGAATAATTGTCAAAGACGTCATGATCCAAATCAAAAGCATAACGACAGTCACGATGGGGTAACCGATCGAAAACACAGATTATACTTCTTAGCTGTGTACGGTACGTCGACGAATTGGAACCGATGTGGAAGTTCCCGTCGGATGACTGCGGACTTCCACGAACATGCCAGTCGGTGTGGCCAGCCTTAACGAATGACCGAAACATTACGTTACAGTCGTACTCGTCCAATTTCAATTTCACCTCCCCCTTCCTATGTCATTTAACATGAAAACTGGTCAGACACTTGACTGTGCGGCTTGAAGGCCAAAGCGAACAAGATCCAGCAAGATCAAGGTTGCAACAGACCGGCTGGACAGCTACACACAACGGTGCTAACAAGTCTTCATCTTCGCAGACCTCATAAACATATGTTGGGAAAGAAACTATATAAATATAGCAACGAGAGTCCTGAGTGTTCTTTCCTTAAAGATCGGAATAGCCTTTTAAAGACTAAACGTAATCATCTTTATATAAGGAATCAATCCGTACCGCGCAGTAAACACTTCCCACCACGGTTATATAAACCAATTAGTTAATGATGTACTTGTATAAAGCAAAAGTCGCTGTCTGTTCTGAGATACGTACAAAACACTCAACGCAAAGCGAGCATCCTGTAGGATTTTTGAATGTTAAACCTGGAGGTACGTATAGAAACCGCTAGGCTTTACGAGGTAAAAGGTAAACAGGGCAGAGCGGCGAAGTCGTTCCGGGTCCCCGGTACTGACTCTTCCAAAATAAAAAGGCAGCCACATCCGAACATCTTGTCTTTCAGTTACACTTCCTCTCGTATCCCACTCACAGCCACACAATCTGCAAACCTGTGGTTACGACAAGATTAGAGACGCACCCCACGAACATAAAAAAGTCAACGGAAAAGTATGACAATATTTAAATTCCACAGTAACATATCACAATTAAAACTTTAAAAAAAACTATAATACAACGAAGCAATATATGTCAGTAATTAATAATTTTAATGAAAACGGGAATTAACGGTTTAAAACTCAGTGGTAACTGTATGCAGCATCTGCTGCAAAACTCTGTCCACAAATTTTGTATCTCGTGATTCGCAATAAGCAAATTATTGTTTCCCTAAACAAGCGTGTTAAGTATAATTATAGCCTATGGGCTGGACGACATAGGGTTCGGTTCCCGGGAGAAGCAAAAGATGTTGCTCACCTCCATAACAGCGAGTCGGGCCCTTGGTGCCGCGATGTAAAGCTGCCCAGGCATGAAGCTGACAACTCATCTCCATCCAGCGCCGAGGTTAAGAATGAGTGCAGTCATACCTCCAATCTTCCTATATAACTTCATGGCGTGCGAAGAGGAAAATTTTACGTTTCATTCCCCTAAACAATATCAATTGCCTGGTCTTTGTAGCTATAAGAGCTGGTTTTGTACGAGGCAGAACATAAATTTTTAAACACGCTTTGGGTGGACTTCAGTCTTCAGAGGTTTAATGCCGTTTACACGAACTACTGACTAAGTCCTTCGTCGTGTCTTAACCCGGAGGCCTGGGTTCGAAATCAGGCCAATGCATGAGCAACCAGTGGTGGACAAAGTTGCACTGAGACAAGTCTGTCTCAGGAATTCGGTTTTTTCTCCCATCGCTATCACTCCACCTACGCCCCGTACTCAGTATTTCATTCACCTACCATCGATACTATGTAATCTTCGCAAATGACAGTGTCTTTAAATACAACACTTCTCTCCCTCGATCACACACACACAAATGTATCACATAGTGCACTTCACTCTTCTGGCTTAGGCGTGACAGACCTTGGCCACTTAAAATGTAATCGTGTACTCAACAAGAATGCATCATAAGTTACTTATAAACAGTATTCCAGAGTAAACGGTAAAGTTGTCTCTGCGCACGCCATAAAAGCATATGCGGGAGTGGAGGTATAGCTCCACTATTAACCTTAGCACTATATGAGGCGAGTGGTTAGTTCCAATGCCCGGTCGCTTTACCACCGAAGACACTTATTGTAGTGTAGTTAGCACGTCAATCCATTATCACTGTTTTACACAAACGACAATAATAATAATAATAATAATGCCAATGAAAAGAGAAATATGTGCAACAGTAGATTCCGAGCCCTACTTGTCTGGTGCACAGTCACACTCCTAGCGGTTTTCCTTATCGCTTGGTTTGTCATCGAAACGTAATTTGAATACCTTCACAATTCGAAGAAGTTCTAAAGCTCGGGAACATTTTGTGTGGAATAACGAATCATTTCAATCAATGACGTAGTTTCTTCAGCACATTTTCACGCTCGGTTCCATGCTTCTACATTGCAGTAGCTGTGCTTTCAACTCTGCTTCCCATCCCTTACGACTAAAATATTGTGAAAGGCTTGTAATTAGTCCTTGTTTTTTTTTTTTATTGTGGTGTAAAACGTGATCTATCAGTCTGACAGTACATATGACGCTTAGGCCCCTTGGGAGGAAGGGGCTCTTGTAGAAGCATTTTACGCCTGGGATTTCTTGATTTGCTGGGGTTCTCAACATTGAATGTCATTCATATGGTTTTGTCAGGAAAGTTACAGGAAGGTGCACAAAATTACAAACAGTGGCCCTTCATATTTATCTTTTCCTTTTCGCCTAATAACGAATAGGAGATGAAGAAGATCAAGTGAAGAAATGCGAGATACATGGAAAGTTTATCGAACCCCCTGAGTAGACGAGATAACTTGCAAGATCGCAGTCGCAGGTTACCTATATTAAAATAGATCACACAGAAATGGGGAAGAAAGTGAGACACTTTATGGGCTTTTGTGAACGCATCTGAGACTAGATAAACTAATAATAACGTTTTGCAGTAAAAGACTGTACCATGATCATACAAAGGTAAAGCAATCCCCGGCCTGGACAGTCCTGAGAGTTCCAGGGGATTGAGGCTCCCAGATATCATAACAATCGGCAAATAAAAGTGGCAAGGTTGTCAGCCCTACGCACCGGCCGCCTTTACCCCCACGAAATATTCCTGGTACTCATTTCTGCCAGAGGATGAATCGATTCCAGGGACATAGCGCGGCCGGAAGGAATATGTCATCGACACCACCGGGAATCGAACCCGAGACCTTCCGGCTTGTAGCGCAATGCAACGCGTGCCCCATCATGATCATGGTTAGTGAAAATTTATGAAAAATCATGCCATTATATGAAACGGTCTGTCATTCTGAGGTTAGACAACAAGATGTTCTGAGAAACTCTAGGCTTCTCCACAAGGATGGATTTATCTGGAACTTATTCAGCCCTTAGGCTTGTTCTTTACTTCCAAATATCGGTGCTGACAGATATCAGGCTGCATGAAATACGAGTGGACAAACGTTGTACATTTTAATTAATGCAGCACATTCCGCCACTGAAGTAAGCTGATGCAGAGCGAAATAAGGGGGGAGGGGGAGGAGAGAGAGAGAGAGAAAGTGAACCAGGCCGAGTGATTCCACCGGTATGGGGGATTCACAGCATCATTGTATGAGCTTTGCAGGGGCAGCTGAGAGAGAGCGACTGAGTCCCGAGTTAGCTGAATTAAGCTCAACTCGCCATATTGAATCAATACGGTGCAGTTCATCACATGACGCAACACACCCCTCTACCCGCACCCCTTCGCAACCAACCTCCATCCCCTTTATAAATCTCACTTCTAGCATACAAAAAATCCTCTTATCCTCTCCATTCAGTGGAAAACGACTGAAGAATAATTTAAACTCTAAAAATATATTCCCTGTTTTATAAATTATTATGATCCAGACTTTAAAAACGCACCTAATCAGAAAGGACAAAGGACTGCCAGAACAAAACTAAAACGAAGTTTGCTGCTACAATGTTTCTGCCTAAAGAACAGGTCGGACACACGATGCTGCGTATAAAATTCTACTAATCAGAAAGGACAAAGGGACTGCCAGAACAGTACTCAAATGAATTGTCACACTGTTTCTGGAAGAGGCACAATATAGATACCAAGCTTAAAATTCTGCTAATCAGATGGTACAAAGGGACTGCCAGAACAGTACTAAAATGAATTGTCACAATGGTTCTGCTACAGGCACAACACAGTGAGCTGCGCATAAAATTGCTGCTGATCGGAAGGGACAGCTAGAACAGAACCAAAATGAGCTGTCACACTATATATTCTGAATGTGGGTCTGTAGCCTTAGTTATCCAGCACCCAATGCGTATACGTCATATTGTCATCTGTGGTCTGTCCGCCTGTACAATTTTTTTTTCACATTACGCATAAACGGCATGATTTTCTTTACAAAAAAAAATACTGAACATAAAATGTGTGTTTTTTTATTTTCTCTTAAATATTTATCTCAAATATTTCTCATTCTAAAAAGAACTGAGGGACATATGATCATAAACGTATATTTGCTTTCAATTAAAAAGTAGGCCTACCCGTTATTCTTGTCAGATTTTAACTAAACTTGAATTTTCTCGAAAGATTTTCGATATAAAATTTAATGAAAACCCGTTCATTGGGAGCCGAGGTGTTCCATGCGGACGGACAGGTGGAATGACAGATAAGACGAAGCTAAAAGTAGCTTTTAAAATTTTGCGAACGTGCTTAAAAAGAGTAAGATGGGAAGAAAGACAGTTTAATTACCGTCAAAAAGACGCGTCGGAATTATTCGTCTGCGTTAAGTTCACAAGACCATACATATTGTTCGGAAATATACGAACAGTACATTCAATATCTCGAAAACCGTACGACACGTGATACTTAAAAGTGTGCTGAACATGAAGTGTGTTTTTCGCTGTTTGCTACAGCTTCTGTTCGATAAATTTTCTGCTCCAACTGCCATCTGCCATGTTTCGCTCGAGAAGCGAGCAGTAACACACGTGGGTATTCAAGGGAAGGGGTCGTTGTACCTGTCCAATCTAAATGAAAAAGTTCAACACTTTTTGGCAGAACGAGCCAACTTCAAATTTCATTAAAATGACTGAAATATCTGCACATACAAAACGTTCACAGGACAAGAAAACGCGCCAGATATGGAAAGATATAACATTCAAAAGGTGAATACTGCTAGAAAGACCTTATTGGCACTATTTTATTGTAGGATACCGCTTAATAATGACCAGAAATTAGCCTACACTGGAACGAAGGTGATAACCCTAAGCTTACAACCTATAATCAGCAAAGCGTACAGTAAGAACGATATCTGCAAGGGAGTCAATATGTAACTACAGTTATATTGACAAGGGACGAAGAGAAAGCAAATAACCATTCTAAGTCCTTTTCAAAAATCAACATTTAGTTAAGGTAACAGCGAGTATGAGAAAATAATTGTCCGAAACACCTGGCATTACAGTTAAAAGGCTTCTCAGAATAAAAAAAGTATTCAAGAAAAAGAAGGGGTCTTTTGTAGGATTCTATGTGTCAGTGTAAATAACATGACAAATGATGGATATATTCATGGTTACGAGTGGGGTCAATAAATGGACGTTAGCTTTAGGTCTGCGTTGGTTTCTGGACGCTAACTTTAGGCCCGTGTTGGTTTCACTTTTATCAGTCTTTTCATTATCAATTCTTATCACATGTTTGGTTTCCCACGATGATACTTTCGACCGTGTAAGTACAATTTACCCAGGAGAAATTCGATTTAAGTGCAATGGCCGTACGAACACGATACGCAGGGTTCGATTTTACGCCGTTTTCGGAATGCATTATGAGGCGGTCACGTGGTTTCCCTCCTCAGACCAGTAACATTTAACTGAACTTGGCGAACTTATGTTGCATACAATGCGAAAGCGCCATAAATTTCAACACAATACTCAATATTATTTAGAACAGATTTATTTCATTTTCTTGACCCCCTGCTTAGCACGACAACACAATGTGTTAAAAAATATTAACCCGTGGGCAAGAAGATGTCTCCCTTGTCTAGAAATGATGCCGTGTCCAATGGTAGAAACGTAAGAACATGTTGAGGGAGCCTTCTGCCACCGTCTTCAATGTAGAACGGTACTCCACTCTTCTACACCCCCAAATGTGGAGGCATTTCTACCAGACAAGTGATGCATTGTATGATCATATTTACCGCCTTAAGAACCGCAAGTTATGATAAAATGTGGACCCTACCGTCCTCATATAAACGGCCACGATAAGCCATGTTACAGGTGGCGTATGTTGACAGGGTGCCTAAACATGCTGAATCTTGACGTGCAGCTCTTCCAGCGTACGTCGATGATCGCACCAAACAAAAGAAAACCAGTGACCTTGTCCGTACTCTTGCTGAACACAATTTGTGTATCTACTGCTCACGATGTATGTATGAAAGACTCCTATCCGTGACATACCGAGGAATGACGCCAAAGAATTAGACAATTACTGCAGACCCTGAAACACAATCGAAAGGCTCCCAGCCATGACATACAGATCAATGACTACTGCCCATGTAAGACAGACGAACGGCTGCTACCCACGGCATACAGATCAATGACTGCTGGTCATAAAACAAAGACTACAAATACACCAAACGTGTGTGATATGTGAGCAGCCGCACAGCCTTCTTGAAACCGCGAAACATGTGTCATAGCTGTGCTTGAACACACTGCATAACTGTGTGTGAGAGCAATTTACTGGTCTTAGGTGAGACGATTTGAAGTTACATGGGCTTTAATGTTTGTATACTCAGTGCGGAGAAGCACGCTGAAATTTTGCCTATTAACTTACGTTATTCAAGCTGTCCTCACCTCAACTCTACGCATTTCGACATGCACACATATGGTAGTCACAAATTCTAGGCAGACTGACTCCAATACTAAATAAAAGTCCTGGCCAACTTCACAATCCGGCTGCCTTTACCGCGATAATAGGAGTGCACTGGAATGGACACTAAAGTATATTTCAGAAGTATGAAATTCCGACCACTCCAGACAATGAAGATGGTTTTCATGTACGTGTATCTGTTTGCGGAAAATTGACTGAATGTAGGCCACAGGTTCATCTCACATCAACCCTCTGGCCCAATATTCAACTAAATAATATATATTCTCTTCATACCTTACAGATAACGCCCCCTATTCTCATTACATAGGAAAACCAGTTAACGATTCATAAGCTAACAAAAGTGATGTAAACGGAGTACTCCGTGACGTAACACTGTTCAGTTCTGGTCACTAGACACTTGGAAGGAATTTAAGGAATGGGGACAGGATGGGGGCTATTCGCCTGGCAAGGGTGTATGACTCAGCAACTACTATCTGTGCAAAAGCATTTGCCACATTAAAGTGGCTGTGCCCGTTCCCTGTGTCCTAGCGGCCAACGTATTTGGGACTGGTATTTTTCAATGACATCTCGTGCCATAAAACACGTACTAGCCTCACACCCAGCGCCTTTGTTTTCCTTCGTCTTTCCCCACTTCCTCATCCCGCAAGTTTCAAGATATTGAAGTGGACTGTACAGTCTTCACCAAAGCATACTTTCATTCGACCAGACGCTTCACCTGTGACGGTTATTTCAATGACGGTCGTAAGGCCGGGTAGAAACTAAACAGAAGCAAAACAGAAACTGTGTGCTTTGCGACAGTCTGCACCAATTATGCAAAATCTGTGAAACACTTTTGCAACTCTGCGGTTTGGTCTTGTCAAATGTTCGACTTTTCCGCCCGAGTCCCGTCGCCTGTCGGCAAAGTCAAAAGGTTTCTGTTGTGCTTCAAGTGTCAGGAACTGGAGACCGGTGTCAGTGTCTATCAGTGGTATTATTAACGATACTGGCTTCGTTGGAACTTTAAACAGTTGCATCATGCTATGATATGAATACCCAGTTGCAAGGGATCTCAGTGTTACTGCCGAGCTTTCCGTCACACTGACAGCATTTCTAAAGTTTGCAATTTTCTTGCTAACTGCTGCACCCACGAAGCTTATCGAACTCTAAATCTTTATATTCGATCGCAGTTCCCCCACTCAATGCAACATCATCATTCCGCAAATCCAGCAGTAGTTCACCACCGTCATATATTTTTAGTCTACCAAACGTTGGACGGGCCGGGATAGCTCAGTCGGTATAGCGACTCGATACGGGCTGGACGGTCCGGGGATCGAATCCTGGTGCGTTCGAGATTTTCCGCACCCGTCCCGACTGGCCCTGGGGCCCACTCAGCCTCCTATACAATGGGTACCGGGTCTTTCCCGGAGGTAAAGCGACAGGCAGGGGCGTGGCGCTGACCACCCACCCCAATCTAGCGCCGAGGCTAAGGAAAAAGTACAGCTATACCTCTACTCCCCCTCTGGGCCTTCGTGGCCTGTTATAGGGTGAATTTTACCTTTATCTACCCAGTGTTGGCCTCACCCAAAAAACGCCTCTTGTTTTTGTCTCCCCCCCCCTTCTCTCTCTCTCTCTCTCTCTCTCTCTTGATATTTCTGATGAGAGGATTATAAAGCCAGCCGCAGCATGCTCTCATCTTCATTTTCTTACACGATGTATTCACTTAACTAGAGGTGCCTACTAGAACTAGAAGAGATGAGCAAAGGAGAAAATATAGTTGAATGGATAAAAGGGCAAAGGATAAGCTGGTTAGGTCACCTAGAGAGAATGGAGGAGGATAGGATGCCCAAAAAGATCTTCACTCAAGAACTGGAAGGCACGAGAAGAAGGAGAAGACTCAGGAAAAGATGGAAAGAGGAAGTAGAAAGAGATCTTCAAGTGCTGGGAGTGAGAAGATGGAGTGAGTTGGTGGCAGATAGGAAAAATTGGAAGGACATTGTTCGACAGGCCAAAGCCCACAGTGGGCTGTAGTGCCAATGGAAGAAGAAGAAAAGGTGCCTACTGAATGTAGACAGAACGAAACAAAACCGAAACATCGAGAAAATTCCTGCGTTTTGCGAGACGGAGGTTGTACATTTGTTTCACTTCTGTTTCTGTTTTGTATCTGACAGTTTGTTCAGACCCGGCCTAAGGAATATATATCCTCCCCTTCACCGAATCTTACCCAAATCGGATAACAAATGTGGGAAGTACAGATGCAAATTCATTTACGCCTCTAAATTACGTACTTCACTGCGCCGATTTTCACGAAACGCGAAAGCGCTCGCGGGAACTACGTGGAGACCTTACATAAATTATAATTACATAAAATTACTTACATAATATTTCACAACATATTGATTCGCAGCAAACCGTTCTGTGTAAATATTTTTATTCCCCTGAGGCTGTTCGGAAACAAGTGTACGTAAGGTAGCAGAATTCATGAATACCGGCGTATTAAATACCACGCAACTTTAGTACACGGTACATTATGAATACAACTAAATTTACTTTCTTCTGTCCGAGTGCACGTCGGAAAGTCGCCAACAACGGGCGATCGCAACTCCGTACTACTGAGTTCTTGAACTCAGGATTGCGCGCCGTACAGCGGAAGACAGACCTCACTGCTCCATAGCTATCGACGAAGCCCGCTGCTCTGCAAGATTCGCCCTGGAGTTCTAAAAAACTCCCTATAGTTTCGATACGTTGGTAGATAAAGTGGAGGATCCCACCATCCGCCTTCTGTGCTCTGCCTGACAGTGTTTGCTGTAATCATAAATTCAACACTCCGCACTCAAAAGGGTATGTTCCTTGGATGATCGCGGAACAGAATCAAAGCCCTATGAATTACACGTGCCTTTTAAATAAGTTCATAAAGGATCGACCCTTCCTGTATTCACAGACGTCATATTTCCACTTGTACCGCTAGCAGCACTTACCTTCTTTTGAGAAGCATGGGTGCGCGGAAAATGAAAAAAGAAATGCTTGACTTAGCGAGATAATGCCGATAGAACAACGAAGCAGCGTGACGTGACAGGCAAGCGCGATGACGAGATGGGCCACGATGCTCGATGGGAGACTTCGCTTCGCAAGACAATAACTCGGGCTATACGTCATCGATGGCATACTGAATGGCGAATAATGAAGAAGAAAGGGTTTGGAAGGAGGCGACCGTGATGTGATCGAGGTACTGTCCCTGAACTTCCTCAAAGACACTTAGAAAAACCACGAAACAAATCAGGAAAACTGGGTGTCCATACACTCGAACCTGGCACTTCTGAATACAGGTACCATTACCCCTATACACACCTGCTCGGTGGAAAACACTTCACAGAATGTTCATGCTAAAGCACTGTTGGCAACTTGAATGTACATAGAATTCCCCAATATGGACAGAACACTACGTACTGTCAACAAATTCCTCTCCTGCAGTAATCACATTTTCATAGTCATTAGTAATCATGAAAATATTATATATGGCGCTGAGGAAATAAAATGGTGTCACTAATTAAACCTGACCGAAACAACAGCTACAGGGAAAGTCAACATGCAGCTATATTCACAATCCTCTACGTCTCTCATTATAAGTACGTAAATTCTTCCAGTCTGAATAGCTTTCACACAGCAGCAAAGATTTCTTACAAATTTACGCCATCTCGTTAAACCAAAGATACACTTACGCCTACGCGGAGAGTTGAAATGAACTGTTTACAGGCATCAGATCCTTATATCTTGGAAGTCTTAATTTTTTTCTTTGTGTCTGCAAATCTTTCATTTATACGGAAGGCGCATCGTAACTCAATTTATGTAAGCTCTAAGGCTTTTACGGCTGTAACAATTCATGTTGTGGTCTGTGGGTTATTACACCGTATATTCTGGTAGGTGACTACCAACAGTTCAGAGAGACACACGCCACTATTTTCCCCGGTACAAGTGGCTTCGAATCTACAGAGTTCGCGTACAATTCCCTACCCTCAACCTCAACATATCAGCGTAATTTATCTTTGTAATTAACCAACTTGATGCACAAAACTTGTTAGAAAGGTACTATGTCTATTTACATTTATGTTCTAATAAGTTTAATAACTGGATAAACATAACCTCTACATAACATAACATGTTTATAGTAAGTAATACACAGTAATCACACCCGAACAATTCACACATAAATTTTACTACTATTTGCTCATATTTATAGAATCGTATTTTAATAATTTTAGACCACTCATTTGTTTAAGTGTGATGATACCAGAGGCTGTACAATACAATTTTGACCTCCTGATGATGAGCATATGGTGCTCGAAACATGTAGAGGCATGAAATAAATTTATTGTAAAACAAAAATGTTGTGCATCAAGTTGGTTAATTACTAAGATAAATACACTGAGATGTACGGTCAGCAAAACATCAAAACATCAGCGTAAATTCTCCAGAATTCTGGTACTCACCTACCAAACTACAGTGTCGTAAACCAACCAAAATATGAGCCTCAAGTTTGGTTCCACTGTAACATGTAATGCAGCTGTTTCATTCTCAAATAATACTGACACAATTCCAGTTCTTCCGACAACATTCTTCTAGTCTTCTGTAATTGTATGTAGTACTAAACCAACAGTTCTACAATATAAGGCAATACATAACATTCCCTTGCCGGATCAAGAAGTGACTCTTGTATTGAGCCAATATACTGCAGACAAACCCTAGTGACACTGGAACAACGCCAGCGAATCCATTACGAATTGTAACTAACAAGATAAAGACAGCAATGAAAACTTATGTGGGGGAATATTACTGTATTACATACACGACATTTATTTTAATGATGCAATTTTCTGGTAGTTACATAACTTTTTCATAGTTGGATTAATTTTATTTATTTTGTGAGTAACAAATAACGCAGGCGGAAACATAGATTCCACGCGATAATTGTGTGTAAATAAATTTGTAAAATAAGCTTAATAAAGGCGAGATGAAAACGACCACGACATAGCCTGACAAAATGGTTCATCTAGGCCTGTATTTCACCTTTCCTTTCCTTACAAATATCGACCCACCGGTGTATGAGTAAACTAAATAAGGTTCACTTGTTTGATGCAAGGTTATCATCGTATAAAAATATACAGACCTACAATCGCACGTCGTTGTTTTTATGGGTGTGATACTAGGTCTCTCACATTGAGGGACGAAAATAAGGTGAGGGTGTTCTAGAACAGGATGCTGAGGAACCTACTTAGTCCTAAGAGGAGCGATTTAACAGAGGGGTGCAGAATAAAGCATAACGAGGAGCTGTATGCTCTGTACTCGTCGCCAAACATACTCGGGTCATAAAATCGACGCGAATAAGAAGGGCGGGACATGTAGAGAATATGGGGGACAGCAGAAGTGTATACAGGGTTTTGGTGGCGAGAACTATGGAAAGAGACCATTTGAAAGACCTACGCGAATATGGGAGAATACTGAAATAAATATTCACAAAGTAGGATCGGGTACATGGAATGGATTAATCTGGGTCAGGACAGGAATATGTGGCGTTCTCCTGTTAACGCGGGAATCATCTACCGGGTTCCATGAGAAGCGGAGAATTTTTTGACTACCTGAGGGCCTATCAGCTTCTCAAGAAGGCCTCTGCTCCATGTAGTTAGTTGGTTGGTTAGTTTTAGTTTGTTATGTATCGCTGTGGCAACGTAATTTTTTACACATACAAAATCCACATCGATTAATTTCAACCCTTTGTGACAAATGTGTTAAAACACTGTTGGCCCAATTCAACTGAATGAAACCATTCTCAAAAATATTCAAATTACCTTAAAGCCATTAAGAATAATTACTTTGCATGTTGACTTCCATCTGTTTGTTATTTGATTTTGGTCCGTATACCTTGTGCATACCAACGGTGGTTTTACTAATGACAGTCATATGTAAATGTTCCACCATTCTTCGTGTAGGTGAGAGTGTATATTGTTTCACGTCAGAAAACGGAGACGAGTGTGTCACCCATACAAACAGTATATGTGTGGACAGTTTTAACTTTTAAACCTCAAACGCGAATTTTCATATGACTCGTCCAAAAAAATCGAAGACGTGTAACTCACACATGGTAGCTGGCTATACGCATCTCGCCAAATGCTTTACCCCATTCCGATCATACAGGTAAAGCCGCAAGTACCTCAACTGATTGTTATTTTTGCTTAATATATTAGGCATTACTGTGGGCCGGATAGCTCAGTCGGCATAGCGACTGACCATGGGCTGGGCGGTCCGGGGTCGAATCCCGGTGGGGACGAGATTTTCCGCCCGTCCAGACCGGCCCTGGGGCCCACCTAGCCTCCTGTAAAACGGGTACCGGGTCTTTCCCGGGGGTAAAGTGCGGCCGGGGCGTGCTGCTGAACACTCACCCCCTTCTAGTGCCGCGGTCATGCAAGAGTAGAGCTATACCTCTACCCACCCTCTGGGCCACACCGGGCCTGTAACGGGATCACTTTACGTTTATTATAGTAGGCATTACTGCACAGTCTAAACATGGAGCACAATACTCTCGTTCACCATCCGCCATGAGGCCTGTTGCTCACAGGGCACTTGTAGCAAGGCTACAGACAGCGTGGAGTGTAGGCATGAAAATTAAAGTGATAGAAAATGACGGACCTCAGGAGGGGCTTCTGACAGAATATCAGTAGGAAGGTGATACAATGTTCAAACCGTCCTGTTCACTGACACAATGTAATTTAATATCTCAACCAGACCTAGCCGATCTTATAAGTCGTCTGAATTTGTTAAATAAATCAATTGAAAATGTCGATTTTTGAACTTGTATGTTCGCTCTGTTAGTGGGAATAAAAGGACCGCGAAATGTAATGTACTTTTGTTCCGCTGGAAAGTATTCTCAGGTGTATTTTTTCATAGTTTTGTAATAATACAGATGAGTCTCACATAGTGGAAGGCTTTGGCCAACGACATGATTCAAACGAATTGTGCGCCATTCCTTTGTATCATGTTGGGGAACAGATCATTATCGATTCCTAAAACCCTAGTTTAAAAGCTGGGTTGCTACGCAATTTAAATAGACATTTTTCAGTTCCAAAAGCACCGCCCTTCATACTACAATTCGTACTTCTTTTGTGAAACGTACCAAATACGTCAAACGCAGTATCGTCGGCACATCTGTGGAGACTTCAAAGTGCTGCCACTGCTACTTGGTTTATAACTCGGCCACAAGAAATTCTGTTGTTTCTGTTATGAACGGTTCGGCCGGGCATGACAAAAGCAGTTACTTAAAAGAAACAATGGCCATTTCGACAAGCACTGACACCAGGACAAAAATCAGCCAGAACTATGGTCGTGATTTCAGGTTTCCGCCGCAAAGAAGATGAGAACTGTGCTCTTCTGGGCTATTACGCAATTCTCAAAACTATGCTCGTTTGATAAATAATATTTTTAATTTATAACCGGCACGATATGGCCAGTCCATTACATGAGGCACTCAGCATCAAAGCGACCCAGACTATACACACGGTGGCAAGTTTTTATAATGGTACGTCAAATTAAGGCGTAACAGGGAAATCGCATCCATCTAACCATTAGTCCGTCCGTCCGTCCACACTTTTAACACAACGAATGATGAGACTTAACTGTATTCAGTACTGGGAGACAAAAATGTAAGTTTCAGATGGAAATTCACATTAGCGTTTTAGCTCTTGGACCATCAAAATATATTCGGAGCACATATCAAGTCCAGTACAGGTAATAACGTATTATTTTGACTCGTTTACTTAGAAATTATCTTTTTTTTTAAGTTCACACATTCCAAGTATCTATAAACGTAATTTAAACTCTCTCAAAACATCTCTTGCAACTTTATACGTTCCATGTCCCGATTTTAAAGAACGTCGCTTACTTTTATGACAAACCAACAAGTACACATTTACATATATATATATATATATATATATATATATATATATATATTTTTTTATATATATATATATATATATATATATATAT
>Ga0123353_10007085_pt1 | contig 15089 bp, 13 predicted proteins | sample TergutLab28metaG_3_FD_92763 | JGI IMG/M metagenome (GOLD analysis project Ga0123353, IMG submission 92763) | Labiotermes labralis P3 segment gut microbial communities from Petit-Saut dam, French Guiana - Lab288 P3 | ecosystem: Host-associated > Arthropoda: Insects > Digestive system > Gut ... | reverse complement strand
CGTCATCCTCCACGACATCGACAAAACCAGTGAATACGAAGTCCCCGCCACGGGCCTTGCCACCGGCTACACCCTCAAGGGGAACCTCGTGGGGCATTTGGTGGGCGGCGCGGTGTATATCGAGCAGAAGGCAAAAGAATTCGAGCTCCCTCACGAGACATTGCTGTTATTGCAGCACATGCTGATTTCACATCACGGCGTGCCGGAATTCGGCGTGGCGAAGATGCCCATGTTCCTCGAGGCCGAGATTCTCGCCGAGCTGGACCTGCTGGACGCCCGCATCAACGAGATCGACATAGCGATGCAGGGCGTGCAGCCCGGGGAATTCTCGAACAAGATATGGGCGCTGGACAACCGGAAGTTTTATAAGCCGAGGGGAGCGCAATCATGAAGAAAACAACCTATAAACTCGATCTGGCCGAAACAATCCAATATCGCGGCGAAATATATCACTTGAGAATACGCTCGAATGACGAGAGCAACCCCGTCGTTTTGTTTTTGCACGGTGGCCCGGGGAGTCCAGACAGGGCCTGGCTCATGAAGCACCAGTCCTCCCTCGCGGAAATATGCACCATAGCCGCCTGGGACCAGCGGGGCTCCGGCTTGGCCTACAACAGCAAGCTTGCAAAGACAGAAATCCTGACAAAAGAGCAATACATTACTGACGCCCACAACGTGATTCTCTACTTAAAAGAGCGCTTCAACAAAGAGAAAATCATCCTCGCGGGGCACTCCTTTGGCTCGTGGCTTGGCGTTTTGGTTGCGCAAAAGTTTCCCGAAGATATTGAAGCCTTTGTCGGCACGGGCCAGTGTATCGGCGACGCAAGAAACGAGGAGATCTCATTCCAATACGTGATGGACGAGGCTGTCAAGCGAAACGATAAACGCGCGGTCAAAAAGCTTAGCGCCATCGGCCCGCCCGTCAACGGACAGTACAAGGACAATAAAATCTTCGTCCAACGAAATTATTTGAACAAGTACGGCGGCGTGCAATATGGAAAAACCAGAGGCTATGTTTTAAACACTCTGCCGATGATCCCATGCATGTTCAAGGAATATTCCATCGGTACGATGCTCAATTATATGAGAGGCAACATGCACTGTCTGAACTCGCCCATGGGAAGAGAGCAAATGAACGACAGCTTTTTGGATATAGCAAACGAACTGCGCGTGCCCGTGTATTTATTCATGGGACGCCATGACTACAACACGCCCTTCGCGCTGGCTGAAGAATGGTTCAACGCGCTGTGCGCCCCGTATAAGCAGCTCATCTGGTTCGAGCAATCGGGCCATGAGCCCCAGTGGGAGGAGCCGGAGGCGTGGAACAGTGCTTTTGCGCGGTGGGTGCTGAAAGCGAAGGTATAGTACCCAGTTCGCACGAAAATATAGCAAAGCGATCAGCCGCTTCGCGGAAGTGCTCCGCATCACCCCCTCGGCATCCTGACGGTTTCCGAAGCTTTTTGTGGCTGAATGACATGGCGCAGGCTATGCTTTTGTCAAGATGCCCCCCTTGGGGGGCCGGTGCGTAGCGCCGAGGGGGTGTCCGCGGAGCGGCTGAACGCTGTGCCAATAGAGAGGAGCCCCATGCAAAACATTCGCATCTGGTTCTCCAAGCGCGGGCGCGCGAAATACATCTCCCACCTGGACCTGATGCGGGCCATGAGCCGCGCCGTGCGCCGTGCGGGCCTGCCCATCTGGTACACCGAGGGCTTCAACCCGCATCCGTATTTGTCTTTCCCGCTACCCCTGCCCCTGGGACAGGAGGGCCTGCGCGAGACCATGGATTTACGCCTGCTTGAGGACATGCCCCTGGAAGAAATAACGCGAAAATTCGATGGCGTGCTCCCCGAGGGCATAGAAATACTTGGCGCGGCGCAGCCCTGGTGCGGCCCGGGGGAGATCGCGGCGGCGGCGTATGAAATCACCCTGCCCTGCGAAAATCCAGTAACATGGTGCGCCCAGGCGCAGGCCTTGCTCGAGGCCGGGACGCTCACCGCGAAAAAAATGGGCAAACAGGGCCATCGAAAAGTTGAAAAAGAGATTCAGCTGGCCCCATTGATTTTTAAATATGCCCTGCGCGCTGGCGAGGGCGAGGCGCATCTCGCCTGCACGCTTGCCGCCGGGAGCGAGGCGAATCTGAACCCCGCGTTGCTCTGCGAGGCACTAAGCGGCAAAGCGCCGCGAATCACCCGGACAAAGCTATTGAGAGCGGACGGTAGCGAATGGGAATGAATATTTCTGACTACAACAAAATCATCGTTCTGGGCAACAACGGCAGCGGAAAGAGCTGGCTGGCAAAGGAGCTGGCGGCGGTCACCCGGCTGCCGCTGATTCATTTAGACGCGCACTTCTGGCGGGCCAACTGGGAGATGCCCACCCAGGAAGAATGGCGGGAGAAGAACCTGGAGTTCATCGCCGGGGAGCGGTGGATCATCGAGGGCATGTGCAGCCGCGGCGGCACGATGGAGCTGCGCTTCGCGGCGGCTGAATTGGCGATTATACTGGACGTGAACCGGTTCACCTGCGTGTATGGGGTGTTCAAGCGGCTGGGCAAACCGCGGCCGGAGACGTCGATATGGCCTTATGAAAAATTCGACAAAAACCTTTTCGGTTTTGCCAAGGCCGTATTGACCCGCTACGGCAGGCTCAAGCGAATTTATCTGGATTTGCACGAGAGATATCCCGATACGGCATATTTGGTTGTGAAGGGTCGGCGGGGAATGCGCGGGCTAGTGAAAGAAGCTAGAAACATTACATAACGCTCAGCCGCTCCGCGGACACCCCCTCGGCGCTTCGCACCGGTCCCCCAAGGGGGGCATCCTGACGAGGTGACAAGATTTCTTTACAACGAAAGGAAAATTTTCGATCTGTCAAGATGCCCCCCTTGGGGGACCGGTGCGAAGCGCCGAGGGGGTGTCCGCGGAGCGGCTGAGCGTTATCTTTATCAATTCAGCATCCCGCTCCCTCCAGCATCGCGCAAACCACTGTTAAATCGTCCTCCCGTTCGCTGCCGCGGCCCAAAAGGCCATAGGGGCCGTTCTCGCGGCGGCGCACGGCAAGGGTGGCCAGGTGCTCCGCGAGGGCCTGCATAGTCCCCTCCCAGGGCTCGATCTCATCACACAGCCAGTCCTCCTGGCCGCAGAGCACGCCGTCGGAAACCAGCACGAGGATGTCGCCGGCCTCCAGCACGGCGCGGTGCTGCGCGGGGCGGATTTTCCGCAAAATGCCAGCGGGCAGGGCGCTGAGCTCCACCCGGGCGGCCTTGCCCCGGCGGCGCAGATAACTGGCCGCGCCCCCCGCCTTGCAGAACTCCACCTCGCCCGTGTAGAGGTTCACGCCTGCGGCGTCGATGGTTGCGAGGGTCTCCTCGCAGCTTTTCAGCAGCAGGGCCTGGTTGGCCACGCCTACCGCCCCGGCAAAGCTGATACCGCTGCGGGTGAGCACGCTGAATATCTCGGTGGCCAGCGCCGAATCCACGGCGGCGCGGCCGCCTGTCCCCATGCCGTCGCTGATGACGAGCACCTCCCGCCCGCGCCCATCGCCGAAGCAGTCGAAATAGTCCCCGCAGTATTCCGAGCGGCTGGAGCTCATCTGCACCGCGCCTGTCTGCAAACTGTAGAGCGGCTGCTGGGCGAATGTGAGCAGTGCCCCCTCGTCAATGGGCGAGGCCTCCGGCGGGGCGAAGCGTATCCCCGTGGCGCGGCTGAGGGCCTTTGTGAGCGACTCCAGGCTGCTGTGGTCCTCCTCCGGGCGCACGGCGGCGGTGAGCACGGCGGCGTTCTCTGCGCCCTTCTCTCGAACACACGTAACCTGCTGCGACCGAAAGCCGTGGTCGGCGAAGACGCGGCAGGCGGCCTGGGCAGCCTGTTCCTCCACGCCCTTTTGGCGTGTAAGCTGCGCGCCCACCTCCTCCATCAGGCCGGAGAGCGCGTCGAACTGCGCCGCCGCGGCCCGGCGCAGCCCGCTTTCGGCCTGCTCGCGGGACTGCTTCGCCGCGTAGATGTCATAGGAGCGCAGCATGGCCTCGCGCAGCGCCTCGGGGGAGCGGCAGGGGAGGCCCAGCCCGCAGTCGCGCCGGGTCTGTGCCAGGCGCTCGGGGGAGAGCTCCCCCCCCTTGCGCAGCAGCTTTGTGCAGCGGGCGAAGAAATCCGCCGAACCGTGGGCGTGGTCGATATGGCAGTAGTCGTATTCCGGGCACCGGGCGCACAGAGCCTCCTGCGTGCCGGCGAAGACGCTCTGCTCCGGGGGGGCCTGCAGCTGTTCCAAGCCCTGCGTCACCTCGCTGACGTACTCCCCCACCTTGCGCAGCGCCCTGGCCGTGCAGGCCAGCTGCAGGGCGGCCTCGCTTTCCGGGCTGTGCAGGGCATTCCCAGCCGGGGAGACAAGGGTTGCACGCAGGCGGTCCCACAGGCGCGCGGGCACGCAAACGAAGATCGTTATGGCGGCGATGCTCTCCAGGGCGAACACCACAGCAGGAGCAGGATCCGGCGCGCGCGCGCCAAAAAGCGCCACATAAAACACGCAGGCCAGTGCGAAGCCCCCCGCCGTGGGAACGGTATGCAAGGCAGTTGATAGGTTCTGCGGGCGGCAGATTGCCGCCCCCGCAAAAGGGCTGTCGAAACCCGCTTCGCCGTATACATGGCTGAACACTCCGGCCAGCAGGCCGCCCAGGGCGTACACGGCCCCCAGGGCGGGTTCCGCTCCCGCCAGGGTGAGGCCCGCGCCCGCGCAGGCCCCGGCGATGGCCCCGCCGGCCTCCCGCCAGCAGGTAGCCGCCGCCAGCACGAACAGCACGGCCAGCCCCTGCGCCGGGCGGAATACCCCCTGGGCGAACCCGCCAAGACAGGTGAGCACCATGCCGCAGCACAGCAGCAGGGCCGCGCGCTCCCGGCGGCCGAGCTTCCACTGCCCGCCGACGAACACCCCCCCCTGGCACAATAGAATGAAATACGCGCAGCAGCCCGCGAGCACCGCCCCGCACAGGGCGAACACCCAGGCCATGTTGTCCACAGGCGGCACGGCGAACAATGTGGCCATACTGGAGGCTGCCGAACAGCCAAAGGCGCACAGAGGCGCGGCGACGTCCTGCCGGGCGCCGAATTTGCGGAAGGCAAGGTTTAACAGTCCCGCTGCCGCTGCCATGGCCATGGCGGATACGCTGGCCGGGTGGGGGATAAAAGCGATGCAGCCCACTGCCGCGCCCAGCACCCCCATGCCGAGAACCCGCACCCCCGCCGCCGCGCCGAACGCGATGGCGAAGGGCGCCGCCGGGGCAAACACCCCGTCCGCAAAGGTTGCGTTGGCGAGGACGAAACCAAGCAGCGCCGCGCCCAGTTGGCGCGCGCAGAAGGTCACTGCCCAGCGCAGCTTGTCCCGTATGAAGTAGAGCTGTTGGAGATTCCCTAGGTTTTGCAGTATGCCGGCTTTTTCTGAGGACAAGTTGTATCATCCCTTCAACAAATACAATTTTGCCAAAGGAGTATAGCATGTCCGGCACAAAAATCATGTCAATATATGAACGCGTTTTCGCAATTTAAACGACGTTTCACATGCAAAAACAACACCGCGGGCGGGTTTCCCACGGTGTATTTGCTTTTTTCGCTTAAATGTACATTGTCAATTGTTCATTGCTAATTGTCCTACATCCCCGTCACAACCACATCCCCGTCCTCCTCGCTGAGCATCACCTGGCTCAGCTTCGCGTCGATGGCCTGCACAATCTGTGTGGTGATGGGGTCCTCCACGCGCCGGCGCAGCACGTTGCGCAGGTCGCGGGCGCCCCGTGTGCCGCCGATGGCCATCTCGGCCAGGGCCTTGGGGGCCTCGGGGGTCCAGGTGAAGACGACCTGCTTTTCCAGCAGGGAGGTCTTGAGCTCCTCCAGCTGCAACACGGCGATGTTCTCGAAGTCTTTCGCGTCCAGGTCCCGGAAGAAGACGATCTCGTCCACGCGGCCGAGGAATTCGGGCCTGAGGAAATCCTTCAGGGCCTTCATGCAGCGCTCTTTCGTAGCGGCGTCTTTGGTTTTTCCGAAGCCGATGGCGCCATCTTTCCTCTCGCTGCCCGCGTTGGAGGTCATGATTATCACTGTGTTTTCGAAGCCGACTTCGCGCCCCTGGGCGTCGTGTATGCGGCCTTCGTCGAGGATTTGCAGCAGGATGTTCATCACGTCCGGGTGGGCCTTCTCGATCTCGTCAAACAAAACTACGGAGTAGGGCTTGCGGCGCACTTTCTCGGTGAGCTGGCCCGCCTCGTCGTAGCCGACATAGCCCGGCGGCGAGCCTATAATGCGCGAAACGGTGTGCTTTTCCATGAACTCGCTCATGTCCAAACGAATCAGGGTCTCGGGCCTGTCGAAGAGCTCGGCGGCCAGGCGCTTGACCAATTCTGTTTTACCCACGCCCGTGGGCCCCACAAAGATGAACGACGCCGGCCTGCGCTGGGGGTGGATCTGCACCCGGCTGCGGCGTATGGCGGCGGCTACGGCGGCCACGGCCTCGTCCTGGCCGATGATGTGCTTCTTCAGGGCGTCCTCCATGTCCCGCAGCCTTCTTATGTCGCTCTCCATGACTTTTTGCGCCGGGATGCCTGTCCACAACTGGATCACCCGGGCCAGGTCGTCCTCGGTGACGAGGTTGTCCGCGGCCTGCTCCTTCAACGCTGCCATGCGGCTCTCTTCGCGTATTGTCTCCGAGCGGATCGCCGAGAGCTTCTCGTAGTCGGGGTCGGGCTGCTCCATCATCTGCTGTTGCTGGTCCAGCAGGGCCCGGATGCGCTTGCGGGTCTTCTCCAGCTCTTCGATGGCCACGTTGCGCAGGTTCGCGCAGGTGCAGGCCTCGTCCAGCAGGTCGATTGCCTTGTCGGGCAGGAACCTGTCCGTGATGTATCTTTCGCTGAGCACTGTCGCTTTGTGTATAATGCTCTCATTCACTTTGACTTTATGGAAGCTCTCGTAGTGCTCTTTGACCCCCTTGAGGATCTGGCATGTCTCGTCGATTGATGGCTCTTCTATCTTCACAGGTTGCAGGCGGCGCTCCAGGGCGGCGTCCTTCTCGATGTACTTTCTATATTCAGTGAACGTCGTCGCGCCGATGATCTGCACCTCACCGCGCGATAGGGCGGGCTTGAGGATGTTCGCGGCATTCATGCTGCCCTCGGCGTCGCCCGCTCCCACCAGGCTGTGCACTTCGTCGATGAACAGAATGATATTCCCCAGGGCCTTGACTTCCTCGATCAGGCCCTTGATGCGGCTCTCGAACTGCCCGCGGAATGAGGTGCCCGCCACCAGGGCGGTCATATCGAGAAGCTGTATCTCCTTCTCGCTCAGGCGCGAGGGCACATTGCCGGCTACGATGCGCTGGGCCAGGCCCTCGGCGATGGCGGTTTTGCCCACCCCCGGCTCCCCGATGAGGCAGGGGTTGTTCTTGCTGCGCCGGCAGAGGATCTGCGTGGTGCGGGCGATCTCGTCCTCCCGGCCGATCACCTTGTCCAACTGGCCATCGCGCGCGCGCTTGGTCAAATCCGTGCAGTACTGCGAGATAAACTTCCGGGTCTTGTCCTTTTTGGCCTTGCGTTCGCCGCGCCGGGGGGCGGATACGGGCACAGCCTCTGGGGGAGCCTCCTCCTCCTCGTCCTCGTCCGGCTCAACCTCCTCGTCGGCGCCGAAGGCGAACCGCTCCATGGAGGGGAAGGGCATCGCGCCCTCGATGGGCGTAATGCCGGGGAAGCCCTGCATCATCTGGCGCAGCATCTCGTCGCCGCCGTCGCGCAGCAGTTCATTGAGCTGCTCGCCCGCGAGGTCGGCCTCTTCAGAGGAGATGCCCATGTTGCGCAGCATGGACTTGATGGGGCCGATGTTCATCTCCAGGGCGCAGGGCAGGCAATAGGCCACCTGGGCCATGTTCGGGCCGGCCATGCGGCTGACGAAAAACATGGCGGGGCGTTTTTTACAGCGGGAGCAAATGGGTTGGGGCATAGGGGTCAATCCTCCAGCTCATCCTTGGGTTTTTCCTTGTTCAATATTTGCCGCGCCGTATCCGGGAAGTAGCTGGCGAAAGCGGCAAAGGTCAAAAGCAAATTCAATACGACCAGAACCTGCACCACAATCGGCGGGAACGACCACCATTGGGCGAACACGCCTACGTCGGGCCCGGCCAGGAACAGCAGCAGCATCACAACGTAGAACACGACCGTAGCCGCCTTGCCCCAGATTTCCGCCGCCACGGGCCGCTTGCCCATCAGCAGCACGACCAGCGCAAACAGCAGCATGAGCACCTCTTTGGCGATGAACAGCAGGAAGACCCAGGCGAAGCGCTGCATCCATATGTCGCTGCTGCCGTAAAAGCGGATGAACATCAGCACGGCAAGGGCCATCTGCGTCAGTTTATCCGCCACGGGATCCAGCAGCTTGCCCAGGTCGCTGACCATGTTGCAGCGGCGGGCGATGGTGCCGTCGAGCTTGTCGCTCACGCCGGAGAGGAACACGAGCACCAGGGCGAGGACGTCGCGCCCGGTGAGGAACGCCCAGCAGAACATGGGGATCAGCGCCACGCGCACCAGGGATATGATGTTAGGGATGGTGAACACTTTTTTCAGGGTGCTGGTCATGATGGGGGCCTCCTTTTACCTATACCATATCAATCCGCTGGTCAAATTCGCGATGCGTGAACTCTCCACCGCCAGGGCGAAGGGCCCGCCGTCGCCAATCGCGGCCGCGGCCCGCAGCAGCAGCGCCGCCACGAATATCAGCAACACCCCTTTGACTAGCCCCAGCGCCGCGCCCAGAATCCAGTCGGTCTGTTTGAACACAGGAACCTTCCGCAGCTTTTCCAGCCAGTGGCAGGCAAACCGCAGGCCGATCAGCAGCAGCACGAACAGGGCCAGGCAGATCACCAGACGGATCACGGCGGTGGCGATGGGGGCCACCACGCTCTGCTCCAGCAGGGCGGCGGCGTCGGCGGCGGTGAAGTTCGACTGTAAATTGCCTATGAGTCCCTCGGTAGAGACGCCCGCGAAGTCCGCCAGCTGCCTCACCGCCTCGGGGAGTTCCTCGATCACCTTCTGGGCCGCCTGCGCGGCCTGGCTGCTTTCCACGGCGGAGTCTATGCTCTGCGCAATGAGCGCGCGCACGGGCTTGGCGGCCACGGCCTCATAGGCGGGCGGGGCCAGCGCGGCGCTGAGCGCCCCCGCCAACACGATGCTGACGATCCACGCGCCCAGGCGCAGCACGGTTTTGAAGAAGCCCCGGCGCGCCGCGGCAAGCACGGCAATGACGAACAGGGCAATCAGAAGCAGATCGATCAAGGCAGTCCCTCCTTTTCCAGTTTGTAGTATACCACATTTTAACGCGCCGCGCAATGGGTAAATTGTAAAAGATGTATGACAGGTCTGTGCACCCCCTGGCCTGCGGAGCCAAAGGACGATTTCACAAAAATTCAATTTGCACTTTTGGGTATTATGTGTTATAATAAAAATGGATAGGCATGGAAAGGAGCATGGTCATGAAGATTCTGCTCAAAAATATCAGCGCGGCAGTGCCGGGAGTAATGCTTGGCTTTCCCCAGATACAGCAGTGCGACATTGGCATAGAAGGGGATCGCATCTCCTTCGTGGGCGATACTCCGGCGGATTTCATCCCGGACAGGACCATCAATGGGGCGGACAAGCTGGTAATCCCGGGGCTTATCAATGCCCATACCCACGCCGCCATGACCCTGCTGCGCCACCGCGCGGACGACCTGCCCTTCATGACCTGGCTGTTCGATCATATCATCCCCATGGAGGACCGCCTGCAAGACGGCGACTGCTATTGGGGCACGCTGCTGGGTATCTGCGAGATGCTGCGCTCGGGCACAACCTGCTTCAACGACATGTATATGTTTATAGACGACATCGCCCGGGCCTGCGCGGAAGGCGGCATACGCGCGGTGCTCTCACGCGGGCTTTTGGGGGAAAGCCGGGACGACCCCGCCGGGCTCTCCCGTTTGGATGACGTAACCAAGGAGATCAACCAATTCCATGGCGCGAACAACGGCAGGCTGACCTTCGCGCTGGCTCCCCACGCGCCCTATACCTGTTCGCCGGACTATGTGAAATTGATCGCCGAGCGGGCGAAGGAACTGGGATTAGGGATCCACACGCACATCAGCGAAAGCCGGGACGAAAACGCGCAGATCGCGGAGAAATACGGCATGACGCCATTCGAGTATTTCGAAAGCCTTGGGCTGTTCGAATTGCCGGTACTGGCAGCCCACTGCGTGCATTTGACAGAGAGTGATATCGCAATCGCCGCCAAGCATAACGTAAGCGTCGCCACCAACCCCATCAGCAATCTCAAGCTTTCCAACGGCGCGGCCCCGGTGAAAAAGCTCCTCGCGGCGGGCGTCAACGTGGCTCTCGGCACCGACGGCGCGGCCAGCAACAACAGCCTGAACATGATACGCGAGCTGGGCTATCTTTGCCTGGTGCACAAGGGCGTGAACGAGGACGCCGAGTGCGTTCCCGCCGCGCGGGGGCTGCGCATCGCAACCATGGGCGGCGCGAGGGCCCTTAGCCTGGCTGATCAGATAGGCTCCATAGAGCCCGGCAAGAAGGCCGATCTGGCCATCTTGAACCTGAACCACAGCCACTTCACCCCCCGCTCGAACCTGCTGGCCGCGCTGTGCTACGGCGCGCAGGGCAACGAAGTGGAGACCGTGCTGGTGGACGGCGAAATCTTGCTGGAAAACGGCGCGCCTACCCGGCTGGACGAGGAGCGCATCCGCTGGGAGGCGCAGAGGATAGCGGAGAGGATATGCAGTCATGGATGAACGCATAGAAAAAGAACTGGAAATCATCAAGCAGGGGGTACTTGATACCGTCCCTGCCGAGGCAATTTATCTCTTCGGCTCCTATGCCTACGGAACCCCACGGGAGGACAGCGACCTGGATATTTTTGTGGTGATTCCGGACAGCGTGGAGGAGCGGCCATTGGATGTGGGAGCAGATATTTTGTGTAAACTATACGAAAACCGCAGACCCAAAGCGCCTGTTGATATAGTGGTTAATCCAGCCAGCTTGTTCCATCGTCGGAAAGAAGGACCGACATTACAACGGACAATTGCACAAAAAGGAGTGATGCTGTATGGAGCGTAAACCGATTCATAAATTGCTCCGCCTTGCGGACATGGATTTGGCCGCGGCTGTCTATTTGGAATCAATGACGCATCCAAAACCGCTGGAAGTTATTTGCTTTCACTGCCAGCAAGCGGTTGAAAAATTCCTCAAAGTTTATCTGCGAAATCAGAGCGATGACAACCCGCCAAAAACGCATAACCTGGTGGATCTTTGCGACCTTTGTCAAGCGTATGCCCCGGAATTTGCTGATATTAAAGCAGCATGCTCCAAGCTGACGATGTATGCAGTGCAGACGCGTTACGAAGACGGCATTGAGCTGGATGAAATAGACATGACACGCGCACTGCGCTATGCCGCCGAAATCAAATCCTTCCCTCCTCTTGTGGAGCTGCGCGAAAAACTGGAACAGGAGGATGCGCAATGAACCAAATCAAAAACCCCGCCCTGGCCTCCTCCGGCCAGCAAAAGATCGACTGGGTGCGCCGCAACATGCCCCTGCTGCGCGGCCTTGAAGGAGAATTTTTAAAAGAAAAGCCCTTCGCGGGGCTGAAAATCGCGCTGAGCGTGCATCTCGAGGCCAAGACGGCTTATCTCTGCCGGGTTCTCGCGGCGGGCGGCGCGGAGATGTGGGTCACCGGGAGCAACCCCCTGTCCACCCAGGACGACGTGGCGGCCGCCCTCGCCGAGGGCAATATCAATGTCTTCGGGTGGTACGGCGCTACGGAAAGTGAGTACGAATCCCACGTGCGCGCCGTGCTGGAGCCCGGCCCGGATATCATCATCGACGACGGCGGGGACCTGGTCACCATGCTGCACGAGGACTACCCAAATTTGCTCGATAAGGTCATCGGCGGCTGCGAGGAGACAACTACCGGGATTTTGCGCTTACAAGCAATGGAAACAGCGAAACGGCTGCTATTCCCCATGATACGCGTCAACGACGCCGACTGCAAGCACCTGTTCGACAACCGCTACGGCACGGGCCAGAGCGTCTTCGACGGCATAGACCGCACCACGAACCTGATAATAGCCGGAAAAACTGTCGTTGTGGCGGGCTACGGCTGGTGCGGCAAGGGGGTCGCGATGCGCGCGAAAGGGCTTGGCGCAAAGGTCGTCGTGACTGAGATAGACCCCATCAAGGGCATCGAGGCCATCATGGACGGATTTACGCTGTCACGAATGGAAGAGGCGGCGAGCGAGGGAGATCTGTTCATCACCGTCACGGGCTGCAAAGACGTCATCACCCCGGATCATTTCGCGCTCATGAAGGACGGCGCCATTCTCTGCAACGCCGGGCACTTCGATGTGGAAGTCGATGTGCTGGGCCTGAAGGCCATGGCGATCGAGGCCCGCGAGATGCGGCACAATATTGTTGGCTATCGCATGCCGGGCGGCAACTGGCTGCATCTGCTGGCCGAGGGCAGGCTGGTGAATCTCGCGGCGGGGGACGGCCACCCGGCGGAGATCATGGATATGAGCTTTGCCATCCAGGCCCTGAGCGCGAAGTGGCTGGCGGACCATCGCAACGATATGTTCGAAGATAAGCTGCTCCCCGTGCCCAGGGAGATCGACCTGGAGGTCGCGCTTCGCAAGCTGGCGAACATGCGGTGTGGGGTGGATGTGCTCACGGAGGAGCAGCGGGTGTATTTGTATGGGTGATATTATCATTGCGCCCTCCATCCTCTCCGGTGATTTTTCCCGTCTTGGCGATGAAGCCTGCCGCATGGAGCAGGGCGGGGCCGACTGGCTCCACCTGGACGTAATGGACGGCCATTTCGTGCCGGTCATCACGTTTGGAGCGCAGGCGGTGAAAGACTTGCGGTCCCGCACGAAACTATTTTTCGATGTGCACCTGATGGTGGAACACCCCGAGCGCCATATTGAGGATTTCCTCATAGCCGGGGCGGATATGATCACCATGCATGTGGAGGCCATGGCCCCATTCCAAGCCCGCCAGGCCATATGGGAAGTCCACGCGGCGGGAAAGCTCGCGGCGCTAAGCCTGAAGCCCGCAACGCCCATCGAAGAAATCCACCCATTCCTGGAGCGCCTGGACATGGTCCTGGCTATGACTGTGGAGCCCGGCTTCGGCGGCCAGGCCTTTATGGCGGACATGCTGCCAAAAATCAAAATCCTGCGAGAGGAGATCGCCCGCAGGGGATTGAGCACGATTATACAAGTTGATGGCGGAATCAACGAACAGACGATCGCGAGCGCGGCCGAAGCCGGCGCGAATTGCTTTGTGGCGGGCAGTTCTATATTCAATGCCGAAAATGCCAAAGAGGCGATTGCGCGGTTGCGTGTAGGGGCGGCAGCTTATCCACCCCCTCAGTCGCTCACGTCTCCTGCGGGAGACGTTGGCGACAGCTCCCCCAAGGGGGAGCCACCGGCAGAACCCGCCAAAGTCGCCCCCTTGGGGGGCGCTAAGGCGTCCTGGGAGAATGCTTCCTGTTCGGTCGCATCCTAACCCAGATGCCCGAAGGGCAGAGGGGGTAAAAACCTAGCAATTCGTATACACATTCCCCGGCGTGAAAGCAGTGACCGCGCGGCGTTTGGGCGGCTCGGCGCCGGACTGCGCACCCAGGCTCTCGAATGTGAAATCCCGGTCCCCGGCGCGCCGCCAGTGCTCCCGGGTGTGATGGGCGGCGAAGGCGTCCTCGCCGCAAAAGCGCGCGTATTCGGAGAAAAACTGTTTGAGCGCGGCCGGTTCCCGCGCGGGGCACACAAGCAAGCGGTAGCGTTCGCCGCGGCGCTCGCGGTAGAGCTCGCTGCGGGAGAACAGGGGCTCCCCTCCGAAATGCAATCTGCGGGCGTAAACCCCCGCGCAGTCGAGCAAAGCATCCAGGCAGGTGAACTCGAAGGCGGCCAGCAGTTGCTCCTGCTTGCGCAGCACACGCGGATAGGCGGCGTTTTCAAGGGACGCGGCGATGTTTACGGGCTCGGCGATTTCGGCTTCGCCGCCACGTAAGGTGAAAAACAAAATGCAGCCGCCGGTGGGGCGGGGCATGGCGTCTATGAGCAATTGGCCCGAGGGGTCGATGTCGCATCCGGTGCTTTCGCGCACACGGTCGAGAATGACCCAGATCACCCTGCGTGTCTCCACGCTGGCATAGTCCAGGGCCTCGTATGTGATGTCAAGGGTCGTCATATCCTCGGCGCTCAGTTCCACTACGATCTTGCGCCGGGTGATGGCTTCGATTCGCATGATGGCTTCGTTTCCTTCCTTGAGACGTGAACTCACTCACGTTGGGGCCTATTAATATCATATAAAATGGACGGGCTGTGCGCAATACTGAAATGTTGGAAAGAAATCCATTAAAGGGGAAAACGCTATGACCGAACGGACCATGAACATTGTGAGGCAGTCCCTCGAGCGCCTGCTGCCGCTGACCTCCCGGGGGAACAGGGAGCTATATGACCCCCCCGCCGCGCCGATCATTCCCGGCAGACCGGATGCGATGACGCGGGAAATCAAAATCATGAGCTTCAATGTGTACTGCCGCACGGGCGGGGCGCTGGGTTTGAGCAATCGCTACAACGGCGTGGTGAAGACGATCCTGAGCGAGATGCCCGACAGCTTTGGCCTGCAGGAGGCCCACGAACTGTGGCGCGTGCCGCTGAAAAAAGACCTGAGCGAACTCTACGGTATCGCGTGCAACAAGGGCAGGGTGTTCGGTGTCCACGAGGGCACGCCCATCTTCTATAGAAAAGATAAGTACGAGTTGGCGAGGGAGGGCGTGTTCTGGCTTTCCGAGAACCCGGAGATAGCGTCCGTCGGCTGGGACGCCGCGTGCCCGCGCATCGCGGGATGGGCCGTGCTGCAGGAAAAAAACAGCGGCTTCCGCTACGCGCACTTCAATACACACCTGGACCACATCGGGCCCGTGGCCATGGCCAACGGCGCGCGGCTGGTGACCGACCGCATCAACGCCCTGGGCCTGCCCGTAGCCGCGGGCTTGCCCGCGGTGCTTACCGG
>Ga0123353_10007084_pt1 | contig 15089 bp, 8 predicted proteins | sample TergutLab28metaG_3_FD_92763 | JGI IMG/M metagenome (GOLD analysis project Ga0123353, IMG submission 92763) | Labiotermes labralis P3 segment gut microbial communities from Petit-Saut dam, French Guiana - Lab288 P3 | ecosystem: Host-associated > Arthropoda: Insects > Digestive system > Gut ... | reverse complement strand
TGGCCCGCCAGGGGGATCTCGTCGCCGGCGTTCCCGTTGCCGTTCATGTCGTTGTCCCTGAAATACCTGAGCACATCGGCGAATTCTTCAATAGTCGAGGGCATCCCGAGGCCGCTGTCTATAAGCCACTGCTGATTTATGAACATTTTCTGGCTGGTCGCCATATGGTATGCCGGGTCAAACTGGTAAAGGGAATAGATGTTGCCGTCCGGCGCCGTGGAATTGGCTTTTATGTGCGGGAAGCGGTTGTAAGTGGACGTTATGTTGGGTCCCTGCTCCGCTATCATGTCCTGCAGGGGGATAAGTATGCCCTGCCCCCCGTAGATAAGGAGCTGGGCGATGGAAATGTGAAAGTTGAAGTAGGCGTCCGGGTAGTCCCCGCTGGTAAGGGACAGGGCCAGCCTTTCCCATTGGTCGTTGTAGGCCACGCTTTCCCAGTTGATCTTCACGTTCGTCTTTTCCTCGTAGACCTTCCACATTTCGTTGTCCTCATGCGGCACTACGTGGGGGAAATACACGCCCATGATATTGTATGTGACGGGTTCCTGCACGATGGGCATTACGTCGGGCTCCGACCATATGGGCCCGTCCGCCTGCTCGGCGGAATCCCCTCCGGAGGATTGCGTTTCGGAAGAGGACGACGACGATGATGTGGACGAGGAAGACGAACCGGAATCCCCGCCCGAGGAAGAGGCGCCGCCCGATTGGCTCCCGCCTCTGCACGCGGCTAAGACAAGCAGCGAGACAAGCAGGATCGATACGATTCTTTTCATTTGTTACCTCCCGTTATTTTTTACGCCGTTTATACGGCTTTAACGTCCGGTCAGCCTTTGACCGAACCTATCATAACCCCTGATACAAAATACCTTTGTACGAAAGGATACATGATCATTACCGGAACCGAAGCCAGAAGGATGACGACGTACTTCATGAGCTCCGCCCGGGCTATAAGCCTTGCTATGGTTTCGGGGTCCAGCTTGTCCAGGAAGCTGGGGTCGAACTGGTTTAATATGAGTATGGACCTTAGGATGATCTGCAGCGGCTGCTTCCCGGCCTCCCTCAGATAAATGAGCGCGGAGAAGAAACTGTTCCAATGGCCTACGGCGTAAAACAGCCCGATGACCGCGATGATGGGCTTCGAGAGCGGGAGCACGATCTTCGTAAGGAAGTGGATGTTGCGGCATCCGTCGATCTGCGCGGCCTCCAGCAGTTCGGTGGGGATGGACGAAATGAAGTAGGTTCGCATGATGATCATGTTCATCACAGAGATCGCGGGCGGCAGAACGAGCGCCCAAATGGTGTTTATCATCCCCAGGTTCACAATAAGCAGGTACTCCGGTATCAGGCCCCCGGAAAAGTACATGGTGAACACGAAGAGCACCATCAGCACGTTCCTGCCGGCGAAGTCCCTGCGGGAAAGGGGATACGCTGCGCATATCGTAAAGAATATGTTGATTACGGTCCCGACGGAAGTGTACAGCAGCGAGTTCCTGTATCCCTGCCATATGGAATTGTTCTGGAAGGACGTCAAGTAGCCGTCCAGGGTGAACTGCGTGGGGTAAAGGGGGATACCGTCCCTCGTAACCAGCCTCGGGTCGAAGGACCCTAAGATTACGTAGTAAAGGGGGTATGCGATCACGAAGAACAAAAAGACGAGAAGCAGAAAATCGACCGCCAAAAACGCCGTGTCTATGCGGGTATATAGCCTGGAGCCAAATTGGAAACGGTTTTTCCCTGTCCGGATCATGTCGCCTCCGCCCTTACCATAGCGAGTTTCCGCTAAGGCGCTTCGCCAGATAGTTTACGCTGGTCAAAAGAATCAGGTTGATGACCGAGGTGAACAGGCCGATAGCCGCCGGGTATGAAAAATCCCCCAGCGCGTTCAGTATACCGACCTTATAGACGTATGTGGAGATCACCTCGGACCTGCTCAGGTTCAGCTGGTTCTGCAGCAGCAGCACCTTGTCGAAGCCCACGTTCAGGAGCTGGCCCACGTTGAGGACAAGCAGGATAACGATAGTGGGCAGTATGGATGGCAGATCTATATGCCATATGCGTTTGATTATGGAAGCCCCGTCCACTATCGCGGCTTCGTGAAGCTGCGGGTCCACTCCCGCCAAAGCCGCTATGTATATGATGGAGCCGAACCCCATGAACTGCCAGACGCCCGACCACACGTAAACGGAGCTGAAGAGGTCGGGTTTGGCCATAAAGCCGATACGCTCGCCGCCCAAAGTCGAGATTATGTTGTTCAGCAAGCCGTTTCGTTCGCCGAGGAACAGGATGACCAGCCCGCACATAACCACGGTGGAGATGAAGTTCGGCGCGTAGGAAACGGATTGTATTATTTTTTTGAAGCGCTTCATCGGGATGTAATGGAGAAGCAGCGCCAGCAGGATGGGCATGGGGAAGCCGGCTATAAGCGAATAGACGCTAAGGGTCAGCGTGTTCGTCATCAACCGGGTGAACATGTAGCTGGAGAAGAACGTATTGAAATGCTTCATGCCGACCCACGGGCTGCGGAGCATGCCGTCTACCGCCCGGTAATTCTTGAACGCGATCTGCACCCCGTACATCGGGACGTACTTGAAGATGATCAGGTATATGACGGGCAGCAGCATCAGCAGGTACAGGTCCCAGTTGCGGACTACCTTTTTGAGGCCGCTGTTTTTGTAATCGCCGGTTTTTTTCAGGCCTTTTCCGCCGCCCATTTCCATAACCCCGCCCGTACGCCGTAGAAATTAAAGTACAAAAAATTTAATGAAATAAACGGTCGTTCATTATTATGAATTTAACGAAGAGACTTTAGCATATTTATATTATGTATACAATACGTTTCGAAACGGAAAAATTTTTACTCGAAAGCCTCCCTGTATTTCCTTTTGAAACCCTGCAGGATCTCGTGCAGCGCGGCCTGGTAATCCCTGGTTTTGCCCTGCGCCTTTTGAATCCTCGCGCTCTCGAGGCGGGCCCTGCCGTCCGTGGGGTCGATGGCGAGCGCCTTCGTGACGGCGCTTTGGGCCTTTATCAAATCGTAATCCATGCGGTGGTATCCGGCAAGCAGCCTCCACAGCTCCACGGAGTAGCTGTCGCCAAGAAGCGCCTTCTCTATGGACTTTATCGCCGCCGGCACGTTTTGCGACATGGCCTGCGCCTCCGCCTGCCTCGTATAGAACGATTTGTCCCTTTCCTTTATTGACTGCAGCGTCTCCAAAGCCATGTCGTACTTCCTCATCCTGCAGTACAGGTCGCTCAGCCTGTAGACGCTGTTCTTTTCCGGGTTCAACGCAATGGCGGCTTTTATGCATTCGACGGCCTCGTGGGGCTTACCGGCCTCGGCCAGGAGTTCGCCCGTGAGGCACATAGCCTCATGGGCCGGGGCTTCCCGCTTAACGGCTTCTATAAGGTTTTCCGCCAAACCGAAGTCGTGGGCGTATATAGCAGCTTCGGCGTAGTTTTGCAGAATCCTGACGGGAGGGGCATCGCCGCACATCTCGGCCGCCTCCTTAATGTAACGAACCGCCTCCGCGTACATCTCCATCTGCATATGGGCGACGCCGGCGTTGTTAAGGAGCTCCGCGTTGCGATCGTACGCCAGCGCCCTTTTATAGAGGGCGGCCGCCTTGGAGGGCTCGCCGGACGAAAGCGAAAAGTCCGCGCGCTCCTTCAGCCTTTCCCACTCCAGCCTGTTCTCCCACTCCCGCAGTTGCGCCTTCAGGTCCGAAAGGTCCTCGGGCCCGTAATAGCCCGTCAGGGACAGGAAAGGCAAAAGCCTTTCCGAAAAGCTTTCGGCGGACGACAATTCCTGTATCCTCGAGGCGTAGTAGGAAAGGTTGAGAGACTCGCCGACCCACGTTATGAACTCCCTGCCTGTAAAGTCGTCCGCGGTTTGCTTCCAGTTGTGGAAAACGTGAAATAAGGCTTCCTCTATGGAGAAAACCTTAACGTTTGTGGTCCTGAATTGATAGGCGACGCTGTTCGCTTCCTGCGAAGCGCACAGGATAAGGGGCGCTGCCATTTCTATATCTCCTACAGCCTGATAAGCTCGGCGATGCTCATTGCGATGTTGTCCAGTATATCAAAAAACTTGTCGTTTAAGTCGTAATATTTGCCGTGGGGCTTGGTGACCGGGTCGTACGCCTCTATGGACTCCCTGTCCTTGCGCGCGACGACGTAAGTCGTGACACCGTTTGCGAGGAGCAGGTCGCAAACGTCCCTTATGGATTTCCCGCTCGCGGTTGGGACGTGCGGCGGCGCGTCGGTTATCAGGATGAACATGTTCCTCCCGTGTTCGTCCCTGGCGGCGTTAAGCAGCTCGATCCCGGTTTCCAGCGCGTCGAGGGAGGATTCGGGTATGTCGCCCCCGTAGGTGCGCGGAATGTTCTTCACCTGCTTCTGGAACTTGATGACGTCGTCGGTATAGTTGTAGACGCTTGGCTTTTCCTTCTCCTTCAAGTCCCCGAAGCCTATCAGCGCAAGCTTGAACATGGCGCCCTTGGATGCGAGGATGTTGGAGAATTCGATGGCCCTGTCCTTCACCCCGTTTATATAGGTGTCCATGCTTCCGGTGGTGTCGATCAGGAAAACCACGTTCACCTTGTCGGCGCCGGCCCTGGCTGCGTCCCTGCGCGGCGGCGGCGCGTGCTGGGTGCGGTCGAACTCCGCCCGCTCGGACCTGCCCGTGGAGAGGTCCTTCACGTACACCTCGAACAGGTTGTTCTCGTCCAGGGCGTAGGTTATCTCCAGCTGGGTCGTCCCGGAAAGGCCCGCAAGGGAAACGCTGCCGGTGAACTTACTTTCGTCCTCGTGGTTTTGCTCCCACTGGTATACGTCCACGTTGACGCGGCTCGCCCCGGACATGCTGGCGAAGTTGTCGTCCGAAAAACGCCCGGGTATGGAGCTGCCCATCGGGATTATGGGTATGAGGCTCCTCTCCATGGTGGAGATATTGGTGACGGCCTCCGTCCCGAATATCTGCCTCGTTATCTGCCCGACCCTGACGTTCGAGTTCGGCAGGTGCATGAGGTAGTTGTATATCGCGGCCCCCATGCCGACGCTTTTGGCCGGGTCCGTGGCGCGGTAGGGCTCCTTGATGTATCCGGCCACCATGCGCTTGACCATGGGCGTAAGGGTGGAGCCGCCCACGAGTATGACCTTGGATATGTCGTCGGTCCCGCAGGAGGCCCGCTTGAGCGCCTCCTCGACTATGTCCCTGCTGCGGTCCACGTACTTGCGTATCATGGACTCGAACTCCTCGCGCGTCAGCTCGGCGCTCAGGTTTTTGGGGACCCCGTCGTGTATGATGAGGGGGTTTATGCGCACGGATGTCTTGTTTGCGCCGGAAAGCTTCTTCTTGGTCTGTTCGGCCTCCTGCTTGAGCTTCTGTATCACCCTGCGGCGTTCGGCGTTGTCGAGAGTGTCCAGGTCTATCTGCGTCTCTTCGGTAAACCTGGCCTTCATCCAGCGGACAAGCTCGGAGTCGAAATCGTCTCCGCCCAGGTTCATGTCCCCCACGTCGGACAGCTCCTGAAAGACCTCCTGCCCGTTTTCGTCCCTGGAGACCTTCAGCACGCAGGCGTCGAAGGTGCCGCCGCCAAGGTCGTATACCAATAGGGTCTGGGCGTACCCCTGCCTGTAGCCGTATTCAATGGCCGCTGCAAGCGGTTCGGAAAGCAGGAACACGTTCTTGAAACCCGCCAGTACCCCGGCCTGCTTCGTCGCGTAGATCTGCCTGTCGTTGAAATACGCCGGATGGGTTATGACGACTTCCTCAAAACCCTGGCCCGCCTGCACCTCCGCCGCCGCCTTGATCTTTTTGAGTATTTCCGCGCTTATCTCCTCAGGGGATTTTTGCTCCGCCCCCACGCTGACGTATTCGCCCGAACCCATCATGCGTTTGACCGAGATGACGGTGGATTCCGGGAAAATGATCGCGCCGGCCTTCGCTTCGCTGCCGACTATTATCCCGTCTTCGGAGTAGCTGACTACCGAAGGCAGGATCTCGTCCGTACCGTCGATCCTGACGGATTCGACTTGATCGTTCCTGTCGTTGTATAGCACCCCGACGCTGTTCGTCGTTCCAAGGTCTATTCCAAGATACGCCATAATATGCCTCCCGCTGATATCCTATAAAGTTTTCGTAACCTTAACAAACCTCGACGGATCGAAATCCTCCTTAAACCCCGAAGGCGGGTAACCGTCGCCGCCGCCGAGGTCCTCGATGCTGCCCTTCACAAGCCCGCCTTCCTCCTCGGCCGCCAGGGTTATCTTGAGCCTCGTCCTCCCGCTCGGCCTTTCGGGCAGGCCGCTTATCTCCACCTCGCCTATAAGCTTGCAGTTCTCAATGGTGTCCTCCTTGTCGATCCGCTCCATTATCCGCATGGCGAATCGCGTCATGTCCTCCGGCACTTCGCCGGACAGCGTGAACGTATGGCTCTTTTTAGCGAATGAGTACAAGGTCCCGCGCCTCAGCATGGAAAAGAACGTCTTCCTGCCGCCCGCCTGTATCTCCAGCCCTATGTCGTGGGCCAGCGTTGTTTCGAACTCGACCGTGAATTTTTCGTCCTCCAGGTCCGGCTGAGCCAAGAGCCCCATCTTCATCGCGGCGTAGTATGTCGCTCCGAGGGAAATGTCTAGAGCAGGCCGCTCGGACGAATATATCTTGTTTTCGTCGTTGAATATCCCGACCAGCATATTCTTGACCCACGGCATCTGCGAGGACCCGCCCTCCAGAAGGACCCTGTCCACGTCGTCCGGGAGAAGGGCGCCCGTGTACGCCTCCCTCAGGGCCTTCATGACAAGCTTCCTGGTCTTCTCGATGAAACTCGCGATAAGCTCCTCCAGCCCGTCCCTGGAAAGCTGCTCCACAAACGGCGGTATGCAGAAGGTGAATGGTATGCGGAACGTCTTGACGCCCGAAAGCCTTTCCTTGGCCTCCCTCGCCCTCGTGACCACTTCCACCTGGTTTTCGGCGGTTATCTGGTCAGCGGTGATCTTCGTCCTCTCCTCGATAAGCCCGTAGCACAGATTCGTTATTATTTCATCTATGTTGTCCCCGCCGTGGTACGCCTCTCCGCCCTCGCTTATCACCTGTATCTTGATACGGCCCTCGTCCTTCTCCACGACGTGGAAAAGCGTGATGTCCAGGGTGCCGCCGCCGAAGTCGAACACGAGGATCTTTTCGTCCTTCATAAGCTGGCGGCGGAAATTATAGGCCAGGGCCGCGGCCTTCGGCTCCTCCATAAGGCATATGAGCATATCGGAGAACCCTGCGAGTTCGCAGGCCCTTACGGTGGCTTTCTTCGCGGCGTCGTCAAAGTCGTAGGGCACGGAGACGACCGCGCCGATTATCTCGGCCTTAGGGTTCATGCCGCTTATATGGGTTGCAAGCTCCGAAAGGATCTTGGCCGATATTTCCTCGGGAAGGTATTCGGTATTGTTTATGACGATTTTTTTATCCGTACCCATTTTCCTCTTGACGGAGCGTATCGTGGATTCGGGGTAGATCTTCATGGACCTGTAAGCCTCCTCGCCCACGATCCATTCGCTCCCGCCATCCTCGTGCCGGTACTGCACCACCGACGGCATGGGTATCTTGCCGAAGCCGTTTGAGATATCCACGGGTTCGGGACGGTTGTTATGGCAGTCCCAAAAGCTTACGACCGAATTGGTCGTCCCCAGGTCGATCCCTAAGACGTACCATTCTTCCGGAAGCCCGCGTCCCCTTGATTCGATTTGTCTTTTATAGTCTTCCCAGGTCATACAGCCCTCCGATAATTTTCGTTTATATGTTCAGCCTTACCGTTTTGACAAATCCTGTTTTCGGGTAAATATCGCCGAAACCCTCGTCCTTTATCGTCGCGAGGGCGCTGCGGTCGCCGTCGAATTTAAGGCCGACCGAAAGCTTCGAGGTCCCTTTCGGGCGGGCGGGCAGGCCGTCAAGGCTGACGCTTTCCAGCACCCCGGTTTCGCCCTCCGCCGACCTGGTAAGTAAGTCCAGAGAAAAGGATTCGGGTTTTTCGCCGGCTATAATGAAAAATTTTTCGGGGTGGTTCTGCCACCAGAAGGAGTTGCGTTCCACGATCGGGACGAATTTCTCCCTTCCGCTTATGTCTGCGTAGAGCCCTATATCCACGGGCACCTGGTGCCCGTCCTCAATTTCCACGCCGATTCCGCCTTTTCCGTCGAGCAGGCCTAACTCAGCGGCCGCAAGCAGCGCCGCGCCCTCCGCCACTACGGATTTCGGGTTCTTCGTCATAACGATCACGGCTTCGGGCATTACGTCCGCCAGGACGTCCTTGGCCCAGGGCATCTCGAAGCCTCCGCCGGTGCAGATGGCGTATTTTACGTCGGAGGCGGAAGCCGCCCCCGTGACGTTCATGCTCAGTATATCCTGTATAAAATCCAGGAGCATGTTTCTGAACGGGAATATGAGGTCGTCCATTGAGTCCTTCGATATGCCGCGCATAACCGGCGGGTATATGAAATTGTAGTAAAGCTTGGTCAGGCGGTTCGCTTTCCTGAACAGGAGGTCCTTATGCCTGTACAGGAACCCGTCCATATGGTCGGCGGCCTGGTCGGTAACGGATTCCGGGATTCCCGCAAGCAGAAGCTCCATAACGGCCGCGTCTATCCGCCTTGTGCCGAGCTCTTTCCTGAACAGGGAGGAAAGGCTTTTGGCTTTGCATGCACCGGCCTTTGCGATGCGGTAAAGGCCTCCCCGCATCTCGCGGCTCCCGTAATCCAAAAGAAGCACGTTTCCCGAAACGTTAGGGTCCTTCCATATATGGTAGCCGAAAACGCACTCCCTGTCGGCCTTCAGGGCGATGAGCTCCCTGTCGTATCCCGCGATGACGAACGCCCTGTGGAGTTCGTCCTTGGCCTCCTGGCTCAGGTAGCAGGGCACTGAAGCCACTATGCCCGCTATTTCGGCCTTGGGGTTGATATTTTTAACGCTGCCGATTATTTCCCTTAAAAACAGCCCGATAACGTTTACGACGGCCACGGGCCTTTTGTCTATCTCCAGGTATTCGCCGCGCCCGAGCTTCTCCATCAGGCTGTCCATGGTGATTTCCTGCCCCTGGCCCTTGTTAAGGACGGCGTATTCCCCGAAGACCCATTCCTTCGTTTCGGAAATATACTGCATTACGGTAGGTACTGACGGCCTTCCATAGCCGCCGCTGATGTCGATCAATTCGGCGGCTCCCCTGGACTGGTCGTAAAAGGCGATGGCGGAGGAATCGTCGCCGACGTCTATGCCCAGGATGAACATGGATTCGTCCGTTTTTTCCGAAGCGTCAAGGTTTTTGAATTTTTTCCAGTTCACGCGGTTATCGTCCCGTTCTTTTTATAACATATATTCGCCGCCGCATGAAAGACCCTCCGCCGCCAGACGTACCTAACGTCGGCTCCGGGTTTTCAAACGCCGGCTTGGCGTATCAGCGATGAGCCGCCAGGCGTTAACGGGCGGCTATCACGTTTGCCCTCAGCAGGACCATGTCGTTTTGGATGTAGCCGGAGTTCATGCATTTTACGATCTCGCCCTTGCCGAAATCCCCGTGCGTTTCCGCCAGCAGCACTTCATGGTGCTTGCCGTTGAACGGATCGTGGGGGTTCGGTTCTATTATCTCGATGTTGTTCTTTCTTAACAGAGCGAACATGCGCGTGGTGACGCCGTCGAATTTTTCTATGTAATCCTTTATGGCTTCGCAATCGCTTTCCCGCAGCCTCGAAACGCTGTAGTTCAATATTTCCTCGTACGTACTTATTTCGTAAAGCAATACTTCCTTCAGGTATTTGACGGTTACGCCGCCGATTCTGTCGGCGTACTTTGCGCGCATTTTTCCGAAGGCGTCCATATACGGTAAAAACGGTTCGGATTCCGCGCACGTTTTAATGAAAGCCGCGAAGTTTTCATCAATTGACCTGTCGTCTTCCTCAACCTGAGAAAATACCTCCGCCCATATGGAGACGCACGCGTTCAATATGACGTCCTCGTCATATTCCATTTCCGAAACGCTTTCCGTGTAATGCGTAATCAAGCCGTTGCATTCCGCCTCGAACAGATCGTTGTTTTCGGCGAGGCTTTCGGTTTTTATGGATACGGTTTCGGTTATGCCGCCGATTATCTCGGCTTCGTTTCCGTTTTCAGGGCCGGTTTGGTTTTGCGGGTTTCTTTCGGCGCATTCGCGACCCGATTGCACTATTTCGGAAAACAGCATAATGACTTCGTTCGTCAGCTGTATTTGGCTGCTGCATTTCCTTTGAAGGCCGTAGATCGTCAGCGCGGCGCCCGAATCGTTTGCGGCCCGGTCAAAAATAAAGGAAATCCCCTTTTTCATCGATTCGTAGAAAACGTTTTCCCTTAACTTGAAGTTATCGTCCGATGCGAAAGGGGAGGCCGTCTGGTCGAGGGAAACGGATAATTCCTCCGTCCATTCCTCAAAGCTTTGGCAATCGGCTTCCTGTTTGCCGCCGTTTTTAAACAGCGTGGGGATTTCCGAGGCTTCGCTTAAAAAATACTGGTAACCGTCCCTCAACAGCGCGAGGATTTCCGCGACCACCTGTTTTTCCCTGTCGTTTCCCTCCGTTATGCCTTCCAGCGCCGCCGCCTGGACTTTAATGAGCGAATGCAGAATGTCCCTCTCGTTTTCCAGAAGCTCCAGAAACAGGGCTGTCTTTTGCCTGTTTGGCCCGTGTATGTCGTTTATCCGGGTTATTGTGGAAATAAGGGCTTCGCGGAAGGCCGCGTAGCATTCCTCCGCGACTTCCGCAATTATGACCTGGCGAAGGGGGCTTTCCCCGCAGACGGCCCGGCCGTCGAACCGCTGCCTGAAATCCCTCTCGATATCCATAAAACGCCTGATGAATTCGGAAGCGCCAAGCCCGAAGAGCGTTTTCTTCTCGTTTACGATCGGGTTCTGCCCTTCCTCTTCGCCTTCCCGGCTTTCGTCGAACGACCTGATGCGCGAATTCAATATGGACGAAAGCCCGTCCAAAATATCGACCACGCGCTCGGTCTCTATCCAAAGGGCGTTACTTTCGTATATCCAAAGGGCGCGGCGGTAATAATCCGCGAGCCTGTCGCAGCAGTCGTATAATTTCTCGTCGTAGACGGAACGGTTCCTTCCGGCTGTCTTGAGGAAATTATTGAGGAGGCTGCGTTTTATGACGGCGAAAATCCGGTCGGTCTCTTCCCTTAACGGGGCTTGTACGGCTTTGCGAAGCAAATCCCACTGATAAAACAACAGCCTGGCTTTTGCGGCCGTACCTGGCATTGCCATTATATCACCCTTATCGCTGATAGCGCTCAGTCGTAAAGCTCGTCCACGGAGAGCTCGGTGACGACCCCGTCCACGGAAAGGCTTTTCGCTGTCACCCGAAGCATGTTGTCCTGGCCCACGTTGAAAACGACCTTTACCTTTTCCTGCCCCCTGGGGCCCTGGGGTATGCCCCTTAAAGACGTGCCCGCAAGGCGTTTCATACCCTCGGAGTTAACGTTTTGCATTTTGTCGGGCTTGGGGTTTATGCTTTCGTAGACGACGATTGCCATGCTGGAAACGTTGTCGAAGTTGGTTGTGAGAAGTTCGCCGGCCTCTATCGTCAGCCCGTCTTTCGGTATGTCCAGCCCGCGGCCCACGATTTCCATGAACCTGCGCCCCGCGATCTCAAGGCCAAGCGGGTGAATGGTCTTCTCGTGCACCACGGGCCCTTTTACGGTGGGCATCATTATCATGTTGCAATAGTACGCCGCGCCCTGCGAAATGCTTAAGGCCGGGCTTATCCTGGACCTGTAGGGCTCCTTCCCGAACCTTTCCGTTATTGCCTCGACCACCCCGGCGAGCGCGGAGCTTCCGCCGACCAGGAAAACCTCGTCTATATCCTTTTCCGTCAAACCGCAGGCGTTAAGGGAATTGTTCACGCATTCGAGCGTTTCGGCAATAAGGTCGGTCACGTTTTTGTCGCGGAATTTCTCGAAAACCTCGGGATTGTCCCCAAGGGTGTTAATCCTTTTGTGGCTCAGGAAATCGTCCCTGTTTATCTCCATATTTATGTTTACGATGCGGGGCTCCTGTATCAGCGGGGTCAAGGCTATCTTAGTGCTTTTGGCCTGCGAAAGCCGTTCCTTCGCCTGGTTCGCCGCCTGCTGCAGCCTTACCAGCGCGACCTTCTTCTGCCTCTTGGAGACCCCGTCGTCCGCTTCGTCGTCATACAGGTCTATTTCCCCGTTCGTCAGTTTCTTGAACTCCTCGTATATTATGTCCGCCATTATCTTATCGACGTCGTTGCCGCCCAGCAGGTTGTCCCCGTAGGAGCTCAATATCGATATGGCCGGCTCCCCCTCGTCCGCCACGGCTATCTGCAGGATGCACGAATCGAAGGTCCCGCCGCCGAAATCGTACACAAGCACCTTTTTGTCTACGGTTTCGCTGACGGCGTAGCTTATGGCCGCCGCCGCGGGCTCGAGCCTCAAATAAACGTTGTTTTCGTCGAACCCGGCCAGCACGGCCGCTTCCTTTGTCATTTTCTTCTGCTTGTCCGTGGAGTTCGCCGGCACGGTGATGACGCATCCCGAAAAAGCCCCCGAGATCCCAAGCTCCTCCTGGGCGTACTCGTCGGACTTCTGCTTGAGGTAGCCCAAGATCTCGCCGGCTATCTGCTCCGGAGTGAACTCGTACTCCTTTTCCTCGATGCCTACCTTTATCTTCTCTTCGCTTCCCAAAAGCCTCTTGATAGAAAGCACCGTGCTCTGCGGGTATATGACCGCGGCTTCCTTGGCCTGAATGCCGAATATCCTGGACAGCTTCGAATCGTCTTCCGGATCCGTTTCCAGCTGTATGGCCGTGGGGAATATGTTGCTGCCGTCTATCGGTATCGTCTGGGCTTCGCCGTCCCTAAAGTTGAAAATGCTCACCACCGAATTGGTCGTGCCGAAATCGATGCCGAGAAATAACCCCTGTTCCATGTCTAAACCGAGAGTCCCCATTTTTTTCCTCCTCAGATAATTTTCGCATAGACCTTCCTGCCGTCCTGCAGGATGCGGTTTATGATTTTTTCGGCCTGCTCGTACTTGAACATCTGCTCGTAGATGACCGCGTTGTTTATCGTAAAATACGGGTCCTTTTCCTCTTCGGAAAGGAACATGGACCTGTTCTCGAGCCTTTCTTCCCTTGTGGCCACGTTGCCGGCGGGGGTAACCTCGCTGTAGTAGAAGTCCAGACCCTCCCCGTAGAAATGGGGCGCCGCGCACATATACAGCCCAAACCTGAAGTACGCCATTTTTTTGGAACGGTATTCGGCTTCGCCGTCCGTTCTATAGAAAAGCCAGGCGTCCTTACCGGGCAGGCTCCTGTAGTAAAACGCCTGGTTTTTCTCTATATACGCCGACATTGGGTATTTGTCTCTGTTTTCCTTGAATACCGGGAAAATAAAGCCGGCGTCCTCCTGGGCGGCCACGGCGTCCCTCAACACCCTGTCCGAATTCATCGTTATGACGGAATGCTCCAGATAGACGTGGCTCAGGCTGTATGCGTATATGGCGTCCTTATTGAGGTCATAAAGCTTTTCCATGACTATAAGCGTTTCGTAAAGGGGTTTGACCCTGTTTACCAGCATCTCGTACGCGCAGAGGTATGCGTACTCCGAAACGAGCGCGTTGTCCGGATGGTTCCCGGCCATCCGAACGAAAACCTTTTGGGAACCCTCGTCTACGCTGTGGGTCAGTATGCTGTTCCGTAAGATGGTCTCGTCCAGTTCCACCTCGGTAAGCGAGATAGCCGCCAGCGCCTTCCGAAGCTCCTGCCATTCCTGCCCGCCGCCTATATAATATTTTAGGACAAGCGTAAGCAGATTCTTGTCGTACCAGTTTTTCAAAAGGAGTTCGTAGGCACAGTCCGACACCATCGGATGGTATCGTTCGGTTAATTCGGGCTCCTTTATTAGCGTTATGCGCTTTACCGAATAAAACAGAAGCCTGTCCGTCACGCAGTGCGACTTCATCGCGATGAGCAAGGCGGCCTCGTCCCATGAGGACGTGTTCACGAATACGTTCAGCATCCGTTCGATGTGGGAATCCTCAAGGTTGTTCACGTTTACGTCCCTATAGTACGCAAGCGCGAGGCCGTAATCGCCCCTGTCGTACATCAGGGAGCCGAGCGCGCTCTTTATCCTGTCTCCCGTGCGGGCCGAAAGCTGGCCCTGGGAAAGCAGCGCGTTCAAAACGGGGATCCCGCTTTCGGACGGTTCGCTTAGATACATGCGGCCCAAATTTACCAATAGCGGAAACGCGCGGTCCCCCTGTTCGAAGAAACGAAGCATCAAGTCCCTGGAAGGGCTTTCGACCAGCGCGGTAACAGCCAGACTGTCGTTTACGTATTGCCCGTCGGCGGTAAGGCAATAATAATTGAAGAATTTATCGGCCGCCGTAATCTGCGCGGCGCAGTTTTCCGTATTGTAAACCTCGAGTTCGCCCTTTTCCTCTTCTGCCGTATAAATAGCCGAAATCCATGGGTTTGCCGTACGCGCTTCGAATATGAACATGGATTCCCTTAAGATGCCAAGGGCCGTATCCATATGTTCCGAACCCGTATCGTCCCGGGTTTTTCCGGGAAAGCCGCCGTCGGAAACGAAGAATTGGTATATGCTGTTGAAATACCGGCCCTTTAGCCTGTTTTCCAGGCAGTGCATACCGAACTGGAGTATTTCGTAGCGCATGGGGCCGATAAAGTCTTCCAGAACGGGGTCGGTCAAAATCAAATGGTAGACGAAGGATTTAAGTCCCGTATCCTGGTTGATTGCGAAGCGCCCGTCCTCCAGCAGTTTTTCCATCGTAAAGCGGCTTACGCCCTCCATGCGGTTCCTGAGAGCCGAACGCACCAGGAATTCGGGCAGATCGGGTATTTCCGCCTGCTTCGCCTCTGCCTCCCTGTAATAGGCGTAAGCGGTCCTGGAAAGATCCATGCTCTCCATGAAGTGCAGGCATATTTTCCTGAGTATCTGCGGGTTCGGATATTTTTCGGCAAGAAGCCTTCCTATCCTTATATTGTCAAAGAAATTCGGCCTTACCTTGCCCTCGTGGCGGTAAAGTATAT
>Ga0123353_10007082_pt1 | contig 15090 bp, 7 predicted proteins | sample TergutLab28metaG_3_FD_92763 | JGI IMG/M metagenome (GOLD analysis project Ga0123353, IMG submission 92763) | Labiotermes labralis P3 segment gut microbial communities from Petit-Saut dam, French Guiana - Lab288 P3 | ecosystem: Host-associated > Arthropoda: Insects > Digestive system > Gut ... | reverse complement strand
CGGTATACCGCCGCTTCGCCCGACGCCATCCGGGCCGCCGCCACCGCGTTCCGCGCCGCCCCGTCCGTCATTATATGTATTGACGCCGCCATCCGGGCCGCCGCCCCCGCGGTAATAGCAATATGAACACTCCAGGTTGCATAGCCGCCCGACGGGTTTTATCATCACGGAGAACGGATTGTCGTCAATTTGTCCCGTAGCCTGCGCCTGTGCCATTACTGTTACCGCTCCGTATTCAAATGTTTGTCAAAGAACGCAAACGCCTTGTTCCATGAATCCATGGCCTGTTTAGGCCTGTACGCTTCGCCTCCGTACGACCAGAAAGCGTGCCCGGCGCCGTCGTACCGATGGAACTCATACTCCTTCCCGAATTTTTTCAATTCGGCTTCGTGTAAATCGACCTGCTCAGGCGTCGGGCTCCGATCGTCGTTCCCGAATATGCCCAGCAGCGGGCAGCTTAACCGGCTGGTCAGGTCAATTGGCGCGACGGGCCTTTCAGGGGTCAGCTCATCTTTCGCGGCGACTACGCGCCCGCCCCAGCAATCGACCGCGGCGTGGAAACCCTGTATCCTGCATGCCGCAAGGAACGCGTGGCGGCCGCCGGAACACATCCCGATAACCCCTGCACGCCCGTTTGAACACGGCTGCGCGGTTAAAAACGCCAGGGAGCCCCCGGTATCGCCCATGACGCTGTCGTCCGATACGCCGCCCGCTTCGCGGGCTTTCGCGGCGATTTGATCCGGCGTCCCGTGCCCCACCCTGCAATAGATATCGGGACACAAAACGGAATAGCCGTGCTGTGTGAAGCGCCTCGCGGTTTCGCGGCACATTTCGTCCCAACCCGGCATATGCGGGATCAGGACGACAGACGGGTTTGGGCCCGCGTTTATGGGCCTCGAATAATACGCGTGGACCATATCCCCGTTATAACCCGGTATGACGACAGTTTCGGCCAGCATACCCTCATATTCGCCGGTTTGTAAATTATTCCACATGTCTTGCCACCCCCTCGTCCATTAATCATTTTTTGAATTATATCCCATATGCAATGACTAAACAATAGCGGTTGCATGGCTTGATAATCTGCATTCCGTACGATATGATCATTTTGATTTTTATTGATTGTTTATATGGTTTTGCCGGTAAAAAAATGATGCGGAGGGGCCGTTTGGACAGGATAAGGATATTATTGATAGGTTCCGCGTTCAGCGCGGATTTGCATTTGGACGCATATTCGCGGCACAGGGATCGGGTTGAAATAGCCGCCATATGTACAAGGGCCCCCGCGAAAGCGCATGCCCTGGCTTCAAAATACGGATTTACCGGTTTTACGCTATATGACGACTATAGTGAAGCCATAAGAAAAGCCGATTGCGATTTAGTTGATCTGTGTATCCCGAATTACCTCCACTATGACGCCTGTATCAAAGCCTTGGACGCGGGGCGCTCCGTCGTTTGCGAAAAGCCGCTGGCGACCAGGGTTGAACATGGCATGGAAATGGTTAAAAAGGCGCGAAAAGCCGGAAGGTACATATATTACGCCGAGGATTGGATGTTCGCCCCTGCGCTGCTCAGGGCGAGGGCCATTATCGGCGAAGGGGCGATAGGGAAGGTACAGTATATCAGGGCGAAGGAATGCCACGGCGGTTCGCACAGCCCGTACGCGCAGACCGTCGGCTTTTGCGGCGGCGGCAGCATGATCCACCTGGGGATCCATCCAATCGGGTTTATCCTGGCGTTTAAGGGCAATGAATGGGCTGAGGTTATCGCGATGGCTTCCGGCGGCGGGGATAATAATATCAGGCATAAAAACCTGGAAGGCGAGGACTGGGCCAGCGCCCTGATCCGGTTCCGCGACGGGACGGCCGCGCAGGTGGACGCCAATTATATTACTATGGGCGGCATGGAGGACGTGATCGACTTTTACGGGGATAAAGGCTGCCTGCACGCGGACCTGAGTTTTTCCAGCGCGTTGTCGTGCTTTTCGCTTCAGGGCCCTTCCTATACCGTGGAAAAAGCGGAAATAACGGCCGGGTGGTCGCGCCCGGTAATCGATGAAAAATACAACCTCGGCTATCCCGGGGAAATCGGGCATTTTTTGGAATGCGCAAGGCTGAACAGGCCGGCGGACACAGGCCTGAGGGGCGAAGACGGGCTGGCCGCGCTGGAATTGGTATTCAGTATATATAAATCGGTTAAGGACGGGGTAAAGGTTGTAAACCCGAATAATTAAGCATGTCATTAAATATGGGGACACCATGTGAGTAAAGAGATATATCTGCCGGTTGAAACGGCGGGGCTGACGTTCAAAAATCCGTTTTATGTCTCGTCCGGGCCGACGGCCAGGACGCTGAAACAACTGACAGCCATAGAAAAGGCCGGTTGGGGCGGAGCGAGCCTGAAGCTGTCCATCGATCCGAAGCCGTATATCAACCTGCCGCCGCGCTACGCCATATTAAAGCATTACAACGCGCTTGCGTTCACCGCTGAAAAACGCCTGACGTACGATGAAGGCCGCAGGCTGATGAGCGAAGGGAAAAAAGCCACGGGTGAAATTATACTGATGGCCAATATGGCATATGCCGGAGGGGACGGCCCGGAAGGTTGGGCGCGCATGGCTAAAGGGTTTGAAGACGCGGGCGCGGACGCCGTCGAACTGAATATGTGCTGCCCGAACATGTCGTTTAACATACAGACGACAGCAGGGGGCGGAGAGGCCGGAGTGGCCGGAATGGAGCGTCCATGCGCCGGGCAGGGGGGCGGAGCGGCCGGAGTGGCCGGAGTGGAGCGTTCCTGCGCCGGGCAGGGCGCAGAGAGTGGCATGTCGCAATCCGGCGCCAGCATAGGGCAGGACGCCGGGCTTGTCGCGGAAGTCACGCGGGCGGTAAAAAATGCCGTAAAGATCCCTGTTATCGTCAAGCTGACCCCGGAAGGCGGCATGATTGGTAAAGTAGCCAAAGCCGCCTATATGGCGGGCGCGGACGCCGTCAGCGGCACGGGCAACCGCCTTGGGATGCCGCCAATCAACCTGGAAGAACCGGAATCGGCCGTCTATCGCCTGCAAAAAGAGATCAGCATCGGCTGCTTTGGCGGCGGCTGGCTAAAACCCCTCGCGCAGCGCGATACATATGAAATCCGCAAGGCGTGCGGGCCGGGCCTGCCCGTCTTCGCGACCGGCGGGGTGGCCTCCGCGGCGGACGCGTTGGAGATGGCGATGTGCGGGGCTGACATGGTTGGCGTCTGTACCGCGACGCTGACGCGCGGCTATGGTTTCATTGGCGGCGTAATAACGGAAGCCGCCCGATGGCTGAACGAACACGGGCACAACAGCTTCAGGGATATACGCGACAAAGCCGCGGTCGCGGTCACGGCGGCGCCGGATTTGACGATATACAAGGGGCATGCCGTATATATCGACGAAAGGCAAAGCGGCTGCGGCGCGGGCTGCGGCATATGCGCGGATATTTGTCCGGATTCGGCCATTCAGGTTAATAATTCCGGCGAAGTGTCCATCGACGCAAATAGTTGTTCGGCGTGCGGCATATGCTCGTATCGGTGCCCGAACGGCAACATCGGAATGTATAACGCGGCGCTATGAGGACAAATTGGCGCGGCATTGTCACCCGGCTATGCCGCGCCTGTGAAGCAAACGGACGACCGGCGCCGCGTCCCTCAGGCTGAAACTGGCTATCAAATCTTCCAGAACGCTGGACTGGCCGCTCATCTCCTGCGCGGCGGAGGCCTCTTCCTCAGCCGTGGCGCTGTTTTGCTGCACAACCTGCGACACCTGGTTTATGCCGGAATTGATCATTTCAATTTCATGCGACTGTTCTTCGGAGGATTTGGCTATATCATATACGATTTGGGCGCTTTCGCTGATACCGGAGACAATATCAGAAAAACTGGACGCCGTATCGCTGGCAATCCGCGAGCCCAGTTCGGCTTTTTCCATCGAGTTGGCTATTAAACTGCCTGTGTCCCGGGCGGCTTCCGCGCTCTTGGCCGCCAGGTTCCGGACTTCCTCCGCGACGACGGCAAAGCCTTTTCCGTGCTGCCCCGCCCTGGCGGCTTCGACGGCGGCGTTGAGAGCGAGGATGTTTGTCTGGAACGCTATGTCGTCAATCGTTTTGATGACTTTGCTTATCGATTGGCTCGCCTCGTTGATTTCCTTTACGGCCCCCATCATATCGCCCATCTGGCGGCTGCCCTTTTCCGCGTTGCCCCTGATTGTGTCGGCCAGTTTTGCGGCCTTGCCGGCCATGCTGGCGTTGGCTTTTGTCTTTTCGGCTATGTCGCCGGTGGACTGGGAGAGCTTTTCCACCGTTTCCGACTGTTCCACGGAGCCCTGGGAAAGGGCCTGGGCGCTATGCGCGATAAGCCTGGTGCCTTCGGCCACCTGGCGCGATGTGGAATTTATCTGGTAGATTGTTTCGTTCAGCGAATCAAAAATTGTCGTCAGCGACTCCTTGATTGGCGCGAAATCCCCGATATAGTCAATATCGACGTCCTGGTCCAGGTTGCCGCCCGCTATGCTTTCCAGTTTTTCGGATATATCGCCTATATATTTTTTCAATTCAGCTTTGGTTTGGATAACGGAAGCCGTAAGCATGCCGATTTCAGATGAATCCGCGCTGAGGCCGACTTCAGATGAAAGGTTGCCTTTGGCCAATTCCCCCATTATTTTTTCAAGTTTTTTTATTGGGAGGATCAGCCTGCCCATGACCAGGATGATATTCAGCAATTGGATTGCCGCGACTATGAACGCAAACAGCAGGGTCAGGTTTTCTGAAAATTCGTGCCTCGCGTTAATTTCATCCACATAGCTGCCTGAACGCTGATCCAGCATGGTCAAAAAATCGCTCTTCACGGCGCGTATGCGGGATATGGTATCTTCATACGGTTTGCCAAATACCGCCTCTATTGCCTCGTCCGCCATGCCGCCCATACGCAAGTCCATGGCGTCGCTTTCCAACGGGACCAAATTGTTTGACAGCGCGGCCATCTCATCGATCTTCCCCTGTTCCTCCGGCGTAATGCCGATTTCCTTGAGCCGCGCAACCCCGATATCGCGGTTTTTCAACACGTTTATTTCGTTCCAGTAATTGTTGTAATGGACCTTGTCGCCTGTGGCCGCGTAAGCCCGCACCTCGTTTGTAAGATAGGCTGAGCCGTCCATGAACCGGTTGGCGTTAAACGTCAGCTCGAACCGCTCGGAGTTGGCCTTTTCGTTTATATTGCTCAGCTCCCTAAGGTATAACAGCGACAATACGGTGGCTATGACAAACAGAATTGATATGGCGTTCAATACTATGACCATTGTAGATTGCTTTACGGATTTTTTCATTATATATGATTCCTTCCTGATGGTTCATTTTTTTAACATAAAAAGCGGGCTAATTAATTTATAGCCCGCTGCGCTGCCGATTATCTGTCCCGCTGTTTTCATTTTTTATCGATTTATATAGAAAATCGTATTAAATTATTGTTATGGCTATGCTAACGCTTGCGTATGGCCGATCGGAATGCCTGCGGCGTAGCGCCGGTGATGGATTTGAACGTGCGGATGAAGTTGCTGTCGTCCCGGAACCCTGTCATGACGCCGATTTCAAACACCTGTAAGTCGGTAGTCTGCAGGAGCTGCCTGGCGGCGTTCACCCTTTCGACAGTGAGGAACCGGTACGGGGTCATGCCTGAAAAATCCTTGAACAACCTGAGGAAATGGTATTTTGACATACCGCAATGTTTCGCGACTTCGTCCAAATCAAGGGGCTTCCAATAATTTTCCTTGAGATAACCGACCGCGTCGCTAACCATCTCCTTGATTGCGGATTCTTTGCCCCTGCCCGTTTCATCCATGGCAGATATATTTATCATCATCAGGAGCAGTTTATATATAAAATCGCTTATATGCATCAGGCTCATCGAATCGCTCATCGGCAGGTAATTTAATATACCGTCCAGTATTTGCGCAGCCCCGCCGCCTATACAGCATATTGAAAATGAATTCCTGTATATCAGTTGTTCATAAAAACCCGTATGCCCGCTTTTAATATGGAGCCAGTAAAAAGACCAATTGCCGTCGTTTTCATCAAATGTCCTGTATTCATGGCGTTCATAGCAGTCTATCAGAGCGGCGCTGCCGGGCAGCAGTTCATATCCGCCGCCCTTGTAACCGAGATAGCCATTTCCCGACTGGGTATACAGGAACAGATGCCCGTCCGCGCCTTCGCGTTTTGAGAAAAATTCCGGGCGGGCGTTGAACATTCCGCATTCGATGGCGGTAAACGGGGGCGCCCCGTTTTTGGGCGCTTCCGGCATCGGCGCCATCTTCCATATCATACGGCCTGTTATGTCGAGGTTGCTCTCCTGATACATAGTATAAACCCCATGATTACTATATCACACAATGCAATAATATTGCTATTGCCATTTTTTACAATAGCAATATTATTTGGTTGACACATGCTTTTTATCTAAGTATCATATGAAACGATCGGATAATTAACAAATAACGCCTAATATTCGCCGTATACGTAAAAAAATATATATTACTGACAACAAGGATAAAAATATTGGCGCCGCAATAATATCTCATCAGAGAAAAATGAAAATCTGGAAAGGAAATGGATCAATATGTTGAGCAGGTCAAAACTGAAAAAATTACTGGCAATGTTTTTGGTGGCCGCCATGATGGCGGGGGTACTGCCCATGGCCGCGATCGCAGACGAATGGGGGCAGCAGGCGTATGTAGACGGGGGGTACGATCCGGATGGCAATCCTGATTACGGCCCGGTTTCGGAACAGGACGATATCACAATATATATCACGTTTGAAGGCTACAACCTGGGGCACGGCTTCTACGCCGGGCCTGCCGCCATGACAGTGCCGGCCGGGTCGACGGCGGCGGACGTGACGTTTGGCCTGCTGGATCAGATGGATATTGAATACAGCGCCTTTACGGACAGAAATTATCTATCCAGCGTAAATTTCGGCAGCTTTGACGTTGAATTGCCGCCCTATCTTACGCATCTGGAGCCTTACTTAAGCGACGTACTGAGGCCGGGCTGGATAGGCGAATTTGACTACAGCCCTACGTCCGGCTGGATGTATACGGTCAACCACGTACTGTCCGACTTGGGCATAGCGGAAAAAACTATATATGACGGCGACGTAATCCGCTGGCAGTTTACCGTGCTAGGCCTTGGCGCCGACCTGGGATTTTTGGGCGAATGGGGCGAAGATCAGGTTTATGCCCATGCCGATAAAACATACCTGATACGTTCCTTATTTTCACCGGAAGCCATAACAAGCGCAAAAGAAGCCGCGCGCAGCGTAGTGATAAACCCGCTGGCGACGGAGATTGAAGTCGCGATGGCTGCGGGCGCCCTGTCCGGGGTTGACCGGGAGGCCCTTTTGGTTTTAATCGGCGAAGCGGAGTTGTTGATCGCCGGAGACTATTCGGCGTCGACATGGAACATATTTGCATCCGCGTTGGCAGCCGCGCGGACCGTTGCCGGGGACTGGGCCGCGCCGCAGGCGCAAATAGACGCGGCCGCGCTGGCGCTGGACGCCGCGATGTCAGGATTGGCTGAATCCGGCGATTTTGACGGGACAGTAATTGCCGGAATCTCCGCCGGGGGCCTTGGCGCCGCGGCGGCGGACTTCCTGGCTCATTATGGCGGCGCCACGACTATGGATATAACAAGCCTTACCTTAACAGGTTATATGAACGACGCCGACGTCCAATGGATAGCCGCGAATTGCCCGAACGTCGTCACGCTTGACCTGGGGGGCGCGGAAATGAGTGGGGCCATAGGCGCCGCGGCGGCCAGCAGGTGGGGCGGCACCAGCGACGTCGCGACAAACGCAAACTATCCGAAACTTATGGAATTGAAGCATATTGTCATGCCAAAACAGGGCGAGCCATATGCGTTGCCCGCCTCTTTCTTCGAAAAATTAACTAACCTGGAAACAGCCGACGTATCAAACGCACGCGCGTTTGGCAACAATATATTCCAGGATTGCACCGGCCTCACTCATATATTGACGCCTAAAATCAGCTTCACTGTGGGCGACAACGCCTTCCGCAACTGCAGCGGCCTTGCCGGCATAGACGCGAGCATGGCGTCAAGTTTCGGGACCGCCGCGTTTTACGGCTGCGAAAGCCTTACCGACGAAGGGCTTGTCATGCCCGCCGCGTTTACGCTGACGACGCAAATGTTCATGAATTGTTACAGCCTTACAAGTTTTGATTTGCGGTACGCCAACCTCGGTTCCGCAACGCATGTGTTTGAAGGCAGCAATGTAGCTAGTGTGACAACGCCGGAAAGACGATGGTCGATCCCCGCGAACTTCTTTGTGAGGAACAGGGCCCTGGAGACGATCGACCTCTCTCAGGTGGATTCACTGGGCGCTTACGCGTTTTACGGCTGTACCGGGTTAAGGGAAGTTACTACCCCGTCGGATCGCACATTTACGGTTGCCAACGGCGCATTTTGGGATTGTGAGTCGCTTGCCTATATCGATTTCAGTTACGCGAGGCACGCGTCGCAGGTAGGGTCCCCTTCTGTAAATGTATTCCAGAACGCGGGACTTGTCAGGATCACAATGCCGAACACCGAATTTGCAGTGGGCGATTCGATGTTCATCAACTGCAGGAACCTGGAATTTCTGGATCTTAGCAGGGTTAATAATATCCGGGGAAATGCCTTTTCAGGCACGATTAGCCTCGGGGCTGTCTTAATGCCGGATATTGTCCCCACATTTACCGGCAGCCCGTTTAACGGGATATCGTCAGGCATGCTGCTGCTGGTTTCAGACGATAGCATATACAGGGCCAACAATCAGACGCGCAACCTGAATATTGTCCGGCACGGCATAGGCGGGCCGGAAGAGGCAATCGGGACGGGCGGGAGCCTTCTGCTGTTCGCCTACCCGGGTTACATCCTCCCCGATACATATGAATTTCAATGGTATAAGGACGGGGAGGCGATCCCGGGTGAAAACAGCTCCGTATACGTCAGGGACAACATATCGCAGGACGATTCCGGCGCGTACTCATTCAGCCTGTTCGGTGCGGATACCGGCGTTTCGCTGGACGTCATAGTCGAAGAGGGGGCCCCGCCGCAAGGCGTCGATAAAACGGATCTCGGCGCCCTCATCGACGAAGCGGAGGGCTTGAGCCCCGCGGGTTTCGGCGAAGGCAGCTGGGGCGCAATGCTGTTTGCGGCGCAGGAAGCCAAAGCGGTATATGAAAATGCCGGCGTAAACCAACTCGTTGTGAACGAAGCCCTTGGCAATCTGCGGGCAGCGATCGCAAACCTCTTGCCGCTCGCCAACGCAATATGGCTGCGGGCGCCGGAAGGCTCGCAAATAGGGGTATATCAGAAAGGGATGCACTTTGCGCCCTTTAAAGGTTTTAAAATCTACAGGAACGAATCGCGCTCAGCCCTCGCGGCAAATTACGACGTATATGAGGCGGACCTGCCCAGGGCGATGGATATACACGTGGAGGTGTCGCTGCCCGGCCATGTAAAAATAGCCAGGCGGATAAATATCGCCTCCGGCGCCAATGAAACCGCGAGGACTTTTACATTTGACCTAACCCCCGTAAGCGCGTGGCCAACGCAAAACGATTCGCGCGACAACCAAAATATTTACACCAGCCTGGACGACAGCGGTACATTGAACCTGGATGTCGGCGGCAGCCCTGTTAACCTGGATTATATGAGGGTTTGGCAGGCGGTGGATACCGTCACGGCCAATTATTTTATAGAGCCGGATTATGAAATTGAAGTTGTGGGCGGGGACAGCGTGGATATAAAGCAGGTTGGCGCGCCCGGGCGCAGGATGCTGGAAATAACGCCGGTCAAACAGGGCGTCAGCGTGATTAAACTTGCTTACGGGCCGCTGCAGTACACCTACTCAGGTTCCGCTCAGCACCGGTTCAACCCCATACTGCCCGCCAATACTGGGCTTGTGGTTGTCAACGTAGGCGGTGGCGCGCCGTTTGACGCGGGAATCGGCGCCCGGAACGATTTTGACACATATTATTTTGACAGGGGTAAAACCGATCATTACAACTATGCATTCAAGCCGCCTGCCGGGGCGGCCGTGCGCGCGCACGACCCCATCCACGACAGGGCCTGGGGCTCGGCATGGACACCGTACGCGGCGGGCGCCGACGGCAGTTTCACCGTCAGCCTCAAAGAAGGGCGTAACATAATTGAGGTGACATATAACGGCTCTGCGCAGTACCATGTGGTAAAGGCCCTGGGCGTCGGCGTTTCGGTGGAAAACAGAACGCGCGCGGGCGAACCGCTGGCCGTTGGCGACACGGCGCGGATCACCATTACAGGCTTGCAAATGCCCATAGAAAAACTCGCGGGCGTCTACAACCCCGGTTTTGGCAGCGGCCTTGGGGCTATTGCCTACGAAAGCCCGGACGGCACGATACGGAGCAGCGCGGGTATTTCACAATTCGACGTCTCCAGGGGCGTTATCGAATATACTGTCGCCACGGATGAAGCCAAGCTGACGGGCGGGGCGATCAGCATGGGCGCCATGGGCGACCCAATCGGCTCGCACAGGGCGATTCCTGCTGCGGGGCGCGCCGCTAACTTCAACGCGGTGCTCCACGGTCCTTATTTATTCGGAGGGCTGCCGGACATATCGCTGCTGGAACAGGTTATACCCCCGGACGAACCAATACCGGTATATAAAGACGCATTAGACAATGTGCTTTCAAGGGTGCGTTCCGTTACGCCTGATCCGGATTTCAGCGTGATCGGCGGCGAATGGGCCGTGCTTGCCCTTGCCCGCGCGGGCGTGGCGGACAGCGCATGGTACGATAAATACCTGGACAATCTGGATAAATATGTAAAGAGCGCAAATACATTTTCCGTAAACCAGGCCACGGGCAAGGTTGTTTTACACCGGGTGAGGTATACGGACAACTCCCGCGTAATACTTGCGCTGACGGCCCTTGGACTGGACGCGTCTGACTGGAACGGTTACGATTTTGTGTCGGCCCTGTACGACAAACAAGCCAACGGCCAGTATCAGGCGGCCTGGCAGGGCATAAACGGCCCGATCTGGGCGCTGATGGCAATAGATACCGGCAACTACGCCACGCCTGCGCTCAGGGCCGATTTAATACAGCTCATATTGAACGGCCAGTTTACGGACGGCAGCTGGGGGCTGGCCGGCAGTGATTTTGATTTAACGGCGATGGCAATCCAGGCGCTCGCGCCATATTATGACGGCAACCCATCCGCCAAGGCCGCGGCCGACCGGGGGCTTGCCTGGCTGCGCGCGCGAAACATCCCGGACGCCGAAGGCGTCGCGCAGATGATCGTCGCGCTTTCAGCCCTCGGGCTGGACGCCGCGGACTACTACGGCAAGGACTATATAGCTTCGCTGCTGGCTTACCGGGATACGGCGACAGGCGGTTTCCTGCGTGGGGGCGCCGTCAACGCGATGGCTACGGAACAGGCGGCATATAGCCTGGTCGCCTATGACCGCTGCCTGAAAAACGCAAACAGGCTGTATGACATGGGCGATGCCGGGGGCGGCTCTGTGATCGTCCCTGTAATAACAATAACAACCCAGCCGCAAAACGCGTCGTTCACAGTCGGCAATATTTCCGGCAGCCTGACTGTCGCGGCAACCGTTGCGCCAAACGCGGCCCTGGGTTACCAGTGGTACAGCAATACCGTCAACAGCGCGTCCGGCGGTACGCCGGTTAGCGGCGCGGCGGGCGCCGGTTTTACAATTCCGGCTTCGCTTGCACAAGGGATTTACTACTACTACGCCGTCGTCACATCGCCCGGCGCGGCGCAGGTTGCTACCAATGTTGCGGTCGTCACTGTAAGTTCAGGCACGGGCGGCGGGGGGGAAGGCAACAACAATGGCGGGGGCGGCGGGAACCCGGTAACCGCCAGGGCGTCCATCAGCGTAACCGACCCGAACGCAAAGGCCGGGCAGACCCCGGTGTTCTTTTCACTGCGTGAGTTTACGCTTAACCCCGGTGAGACGGCATACAGCCTGCTGCTCAGGACCGGCCTTAACATCCGTGCGACAGGCAACGCCGCGTATGGCGGAATGTATGTGGAGGCTATTAACGGTTTTGGCGAGTTCGACGACGGCCCCCAGTCAGGTTGGATGTACAGGGTCGGCGGCGTTTTCCCGGACTACTCTTCATCGATGTATACGCTGAAGAACGGGGATACAGTTGAATGGCTGTACACGCGAAGCCTGGGTTTGGACATTGGCGGTGACGGCGCGACCGGGACGAACCCCGGCATCGGCAACACCGGGACGGGGACGCCGGGCACGGGTACGCCGGGTGGCGGCTCAGGGCCGGATACATCCGGGCCTGACGCGTCAGGAACAGGGCAGGTAGGCGACGGTTCAACAGGCTCGCAGGGCGGACAAAGCGGAAGCTCCGGGGGGACTATTACCATAGGTGATCTAACCATACCGTTAGCGGCGTTTGACAATTGGGTTAACCCGTTTGCGGACGTCAACGAAAATGACTGGTATTATGATTCGGTTAGGTTTGTAAATGTGCCGGGGCTTATGCAGGGTACGGGCGAAGGCGTTTTTTCGCCCGATACAAACCTTTCGCGCGCCATGGTTGTAACAATCCTCTGGCGCCTTGAAGGCGAGCCGGCCGGGGACAATGGCGGCGTTTTTGGCGACGTCGCGGCGGGGCAATGGTATACGGGCTCGATCGAATGGGCGAACGCCAACGGGATCGTCGCCGGGTACGGCAACGGCCTGTTCGGGCCGGACGACGACGTCACAAGGGAGCAATTGGCCGTGATCATGCGCAACTACGCCGGTTTCAAGGGCATTGACACAGACGCCGAAGCGTATGCCGGTGAATTTTCCGACGCTGACAGCGTATCGGAATGGGCGCGCGGCGCTATGATGTGGGCCAACGCGCAGGGCCTGATCCTGGGCCGCACGCAATCGGCGCTGGCGCCGGACGGCACGGCGACGCGGGCCGAAGCCGCCGCAATACTTACGCGGTTTATCGTGAACATATTAAACGCATAATTAAATTTTAGCGGGGGCGGCCGGAACAGCCGCCCCGTAAAATTATATCTGCATTGGCTGCGATCATGTTATATAATGTATGGGACGTACGTCAAAATCCATTGTTTTGTATCTTTTATTTTTTATCTCTGTAAAGGAACACATTGATCATGCGGAAAACAACCGCTATTTTTTTAGTAATCGCGCTTATGGCAGGACTTGCCCTTCCCGCATACGCGGTTAACAGAACCGAACTGGACTCCGCCATAAATAAAACGTCGGCTTTTATACTCAACACCGTAAAAAATCCGCAGGTCGACCCGGTGGGCGGGGAATGGGCGATCATTGGCCTGGCGAGGAGCGGGTATGCCGTCCCGGATTCTTATTACGAAAAATACTATTCAACAGTTGAAAAACATTTGAAAGAACGCGACGGGATTTTACATACAAGGCGGCTCACCGACTACAGCCGCGTCATACTCAGCCTGACGGCGGCGGGCTTTGACCCGCGCGACGTTGCCGGTTATGATTTGACGCTGCCCCTGGGTGATTTTGACAAAATTATCTGGCAGGGGATCAACGGGCCCGTGTATGCGCTCATCGCCCTGGACAGCCTGAATTACCCGATACCTGTAAACAAGGGCGCCGAAACGCAGGCGACCAGGGAACTCTATATTGCTGAAATCCTCAGGCGGCAGACCCCGGACGGGGGATGGAACCTGACTGCGGGCGCCGCCGGCACGGTGGGGGTAGACGAAAAGGGCGATCCCGATCTGACTGGAATGGCGCTCCAGGCGCTTTCGAAATATCAGGACAAAGCGGATGTAAAAGCCGCCACTGACAGGGCCCTGGCTTTTATTTCAAAAATACAGGACGAAAAAGGCGGTTTTACCGGCGGCTATTCATCCGGTTCGTCGGCAGTCGAAAGCGCGGTACAGGTACTAACGGCGCTATGCGAGCTGGGAATCCCCATCGGCGACGCCCGGTTTGTAAAGAACGGCAATACGCTGGTTGACAATTTATTAAGCTACGCCAACCCAGACGGCAGCTTCCGCCATAAACACGAAGGCGGTGGAAACAACCAGATGTCCACGGAACAGGCCCTTTACGGGCTTGTCGCCGCGCAGCGGGCGCTGGGCGGCAGGAACAGCCTGTACAGGATGGGCGATACGGTGAAGCGCGGCGCTTTTACGCCTCTGCCGGCCGGACCGGGGCTGCCGGGCAGGCATAATGACGTCAGTGTAAAACCTGTCATAAACCCCGGCAAGTCGTTTATTGATATCCGCAGCCACCCGAACCGTGCGGCTATAGAGGCGCTGGCCTCCAGAGGCATTATCAGCGGTATGACGGAGACGTCGTTTTCACCGGATGAAACCATGACGCGGGCGCAATTCGCGTCTATCGCAACGCGCGCGCTGGGCCTCCCCGACAGGGCCGCGTCGCCGTTTACGGACGTTCCGGCTTCGGAATGGTACGCCGCGCCTGTCGCCGCCGCATATTATTATGAAATCGTCAGCGGCACTTCGGCGGTATTATTCAATCCCAACGGTACGATCACGCGGCAGGAGGCGGCCGTTATGGCGGCGCGCGCCGCAAAGCTCGCGGGGATGGACACGGCGCGGACGGATGCGGAAACGCGGGACACGCTCGCTAAGTTCGGGGACTACCGTACTGTCGCGGCATGGGCTCAGCCCGCGTTGGCATTTTGCTATTCCGAAAAATTATTGGACGACGCCGAATTTGACATAGGGCCTGAAAAAGCCATTTTGCGCGGCGAAGTCGCGGAAATACTTTACCGGTTGCTTTATGCGGCAAATTTGTTATAATGCGGAAATGCAGGGTTTCATATGAAGGCACATAAGAACAAGATAATTGCCGCCGTTGTGATAATTATTGTTTTGGCAGCCGCGTGGCTGTACGGCGGCGCCTATCCGGGAAGCGGCGGAATAGCCGCGGACCAACCCGGGGCAAACGGCTCGGGCGCAGAGGGGGTAACGCCCGTTACAACTGAACCGGCAAGACCCCATGATACAACTGAAACGCCCGAAT
>Ga0123353_10007080_pt1 | contig 15095 bp, 7 predicted proteins | sample TergutLab28metaG_3_FD_92763 | JGI IMG/M metagenome (GOLD analysis project Ga0123353, IMG submission 92763) | Labiotermes labralis P3 segment gut microbial communities from Petit-Saut dam, French Guiana - Lab288 P3 | ecosystem: Host-associated > Arthropoda: Insects > Digestive system > Gut ... | reverse complement strand
TGTTTCTTTTTTCTTTTTTATTTTCTCGGTAGTATAATTCTTTTTCGATTGTACTAATCATTAACCATTGCAGACCAAGCTCAAGTCACTCTGCAACTAACGGTCCTTCTGCCCTTGCTGGGAGCCCAAAAAAACTTTTTCACCGGGGCACGAACACGGTCTCAGCGGCCCTGCCTTCATGACAAAGAGTGTTTTCCTATATCGTTGTCACAATCGGTGCTGTACAATATACTGTCTTCACAACCAGTGTTATACAATATGACATCAACGCAGTATTCTTAAATATATCTTCTGTACAATCTCATTTGAGATATTCAGGTAGTGAAATAAAATTCGGAACGGAAATTTCTGATTACAAACACCAGTCCACGGGGCTCGAAATGTCTAAACTCTCATATAAGAGTTGAAGTGTCTCTAGAGATTATCTTCTGGGATGTGACGCCGTGTAATATGATGTAAATTTACTATAATACACAGCGTCACAACCAAGAGAACACGTAACTAAAATGTCGTGCACACAAAACACAACAATATATTCAATAATGTAAAGTTGCTATATGTTTCAGTTACAAGTAACCATCATCAGGCAGACACTTCAGTACATGGACATGGTTACCTGAAATGTCTGCCTGATGATGGTTACTTGTAACCCAAACATGTAGCAACTTCACATTTTTAAATGCATTGTTGTGTTTTGACTGAACGATATTTTAGTTAGTACTACAACACAACGGAAAGGCTTCTATAAAAAAAAAAGAACATATATTCAGATTGTAAATACACTCGGTAGATTATGGACTAGTCAATATTTGGTAAATGTAATTAAAAGTAAATAAATTGTCAGACTTAAGTTAACAGCGAAGTGGCAGAGTAACAATGGACGGATGGTTATATTTATCCAAATATTCTGCTAGAATAAGTTAGGAAAGCTGAAAAAGACCTGAGGGGACCTCTACACCGTTGGCAGTTCCCCAGTTACAGCTGTCATCGTTCTAGGACAGGGCTGGCGGACGTATGGGGCGCGTGGTCACAATGGCAGGCGGAAAGATATTCTTGGCACGCGGCATTCAATGGTGTCCGTAATTTTTATTATTTTACCCGACCCGCTTCTCTATATTGGAAAGAATATGTGCACATGTACACATATCCGATTACGTACAGACTGTAAATAATTCACCGCTGCTACCAAATAATACTGCGAGTGAAACATTTTTACACAAATCGGGAGCAGTGCGAAGTGCTGACTGGATATTTATCGTTGGGGCACCAGCCTGGCGGTGACTGAGAGAATATGTGATAATGGACAAAAGGTTTTACAATTTTATATTCAAACAGAAAGCAGTAGCAGCCCCAGTTACTTCCACATTTTCTTCCTTGTCGCATTTCTCGAGAAGACCTTTCTTAGAAATATAATTATATTACGCATTAATTATATAATTATAATATTTATTGATAATAATGAAATAATTAAACAATAGTTCATGGAAGACTCAAGGACCTTATTTTGCTCTTCAAACTTCCCATGTGCACGCGACGTTTTTAGGCAATTTGAGCACGTGCCCTCAAAAAGACTAGCCAGCCCTACCCTACGAGTTCATTCAGCCGAAATAAAGTGTGTGTAGACCTACACCCGATGGTTTTGGGTGAGAAAACAGAATCTTCTTCCGATGATACGGAGTTCGCTCTGCGGTTACGTCCGTATTCACCGTCTTTTGTGCACTGGCCGGAGTCTTCATCTCTGGCTTATGTTCTTAGACGACAGCACCAAATACAGTCCGGTTTCGGTCTGCCTCGTCCTTTGTCGACCTTATTTTCATTCTATACTTCGCGCTCAGAAGTCGCATGAGAAGAGGTTAGGAAAATCGACGATAACTGGATAACACATACCTAGAATATTTTGCGGGGCTTACGCTTGCCTGATACACACAGTACTGTGTAACGTAGTAGACGGAAAGTCCGTTTTGGACGATTTGAATTTTTGCTTCGAATTCTGAAATTAACGGTTTCGATTTTCGCCCCCCAGAAGGCACGCTAGTTGAGTGAAATATTTTCAGGGTTTTCTCAGGTCCTGCAAGCCAATTTTGGGTAGTTTCTCAAAACAGACACAGACTGATTTATTTCACATTCTTTTAAATTAATCTTTCCCGTCATTTCCCCTTTCGATTGGTTCAGTTGAGAAAGTATTGTTAAATTAAATAATAAAAAATGAAGACATTTCTGAATTAGTCTAAGGAAAGGGACGAAGCAGCCAGTCTCCTCAGGCCATAATTCCCATTGCCATTCTCCTCAGTCCATAATTCCCTTGTACAAATACCAAGTAACAGGGCGGCAACCGTATCTCATTTTTTTTTGTGGCTGACTTATTCTAATGAATATTATATAGTGTAACATTATGTGCTGTTATTTCACACCTTTCAATTGAATGGCCAGTTCCCCGATAAAAGGAAAATCCGTATTAAACACCTTCCTCTAGATGGCCTTAAAGAAAGGAAAAGGTACTGGAAGTTGACAGAAGAAACTCTAGCAGGCATTGTCTGGTGAGCTCGCTTTGGAAATGGCTATGGACCTGTCGTAAGTCAGACAAGCATGTGATACAAAAAACCGTTTCAATTTGTCTTGAGAAACATAAGATAAAGTAGGCGTTGCCTGCCTCTAGCGGTGTATATGTCGACACCATGTCTCTGGTAGAACACCAACGAATGAACTAATTCCATATAGTTGAGTACTTTTCAAGGAGCCGACAGCTTGTCAGCTTGTTAAGAAAATCCTTCATTCTACGGAATCCAAAGCTTTTATTACCGCGCTCAAAAACCTGCCTTATCCTTATCCTGAGCCGATAAATCAAGTCCAAGCCCTCCTATGTTCCTTATCCAAGACCCTGACATAACATTACCCTCCCTTCTAGGTCTAGATTCTTTAGTGTCCCATTTCCCTCAGGTTTCTCCACCAAAACCTTTCATTTTTTTCTGCTTTAAGAGGGCAACTTGCCCTGTTGCATGGTATCTTGAAACCTGTAATACTAATATATTTTGCGGAATACCAGTCATACATCTCTTTTCTGTATTTTATTCAGCCTCCTGATACTGTCTTCTTCTTAGGTCCATCATTTTCCTCAGCACCCCATTCTTGAACAGCTCGGGTTATTTTCATCACATAATGTGAAACACGGAGTTTCATACCATAAAAAACGGGCACAGTGATAGTTCCGTATTCTTTAATATTTCCGCGGAGATGTAACCTGCTGTTATCGTAAAAAGCTGTAAAATAGCTCAGGGAGAGAAACTGCTCCTGGCCTTCCTCTTCAAACACAAATAATAAGCTCCAGTTAGTGCGCCATTTACATTCAAGTACGAATTCCTCAACCATCAACTTCTATGCATAATTTAGAATCCCCCCCTCCAGGTGATTCTCTAATTACTCAGTGGATGCTCAAATACAAGCCATTGCTTCCGCAGCTGTCCTCTATCATTATCCTCATTGTACGTAGTACTCTCTGTCCTGTCCTAGTAGTGTACTACCCGGCTACCTGAAGATGAGAGTAGCGATGTCTCTTCTATTGCCTCATTTACTGTAATGTCATATTCATAACGCATATTTTCCTTTGTATTTTTGCATCCAAATTAGTTTTCATCTGTATTTTATTTTGTTTTTACCTCGACAGGGAGTAACGTCTAAAATAAAACCGTATTCAAAAGTGTTTTCGAGGCTTAGCTTTGCAGCTAGTCTTCCCTGTGATGGCACAGAGAGCCGCACTTGAATACTTTTGTACGTCACTCATGTGGAAAAAACACCAGCATGTTATCACAGCGATCGATATTTCGGTTACTCACTACGGTGTGCCTAAAAGAATTCAGGTCTTTTGGGATGTGACAGTGGGCTCTTAGGTGACTAGTTCACGATGTTTAAAAGACTATCTTCCTTCAAAACTCCGTGAACCAGTCAACCAAGAAGATTTGAATCTTCAAAAAGTGAAAGCTTCCGATAATCACTAACAGCTAGCAGTATAGACAGTTTTTAAACATTAAGTATTCATAACCAAGTAAAAGGAGTGTGTAGTGAAATACCTTAATAATGCCACTTCAAATTGAGACTTTTCCTGTGAAATCTTACATTGCTCTCCTGCTGATAATGGTGTTGTAAATAATAGTAATTAATTTAATAGTAGTTCCCAGTAATTGTTTAAAGTTCATTTATAGTTTCAAGCTAACATAACTTTCAGAAACTCTTCATTTTGTGTTTCTTACAATTCTTGTAGTAAACAGCAAATATTTTCGTGTACAACATTAACCGGTGATCCTTGTCATTGACACGGAGTGTATTCTCTGTGACGTAAGAATTGGAGTTATGTATGACATACACGGACGGCCGTCTTCAAAGATGTGACACAGTGATCTATCATCCTACACCGATATAAATTTAAAATTGTCGTTCTAATGCCATTTTATTTAAGCTAATCAGTGCCTTAAGAAACATTGTGAGGTCGCGTCTTAAGACAAGATCTGTTGCAGAATCAAACAATTTCCAGGCCATCTTTGCCGCCCGGCAAGCATCCTGCTGGTTTAAGTTGCTGCTCATTACAGGTAGTCTTTGATCTGGTCCCTTGAACCCCTCGCTAATGTACACGTGTGGTTCCTTCCTAATGCTCCTAATAGTTCTGTGTGCTATAACAGGTGCAGAGGGAGCGTTCAAGAAGTTGAAACCAGAACCACAGTCGCTGCTTGGTAGCGGGGGACCTTCACCCCCTAGCGCTCCCCAGCACGCGGGTCACACACCCACAACAGCGTCATGCCCCACTCCCGCGAGAAGGCGACATCGGACAACTTTCACTCAGGTACGCAACAAACTTCCGTGTCTAGAACAAGAATAAATTCACAGAATGAACAATTTGTAGCACATTTTAAGACATGTAAGCAGCAGAAGATTAATGTGACGTTACTGAGTGAAAGAAATATTGCCACGTTTCCGATTATGTATATTTTGCTTCTGCATGATGATGGCCGAATAGAACGGCTGAGACATGGTGTACAAAAGTAAATAAATGAGCGTACAGTGTTCAAATGTTCAAGTGTTGTATTTGTTTGGATAGTAAATCAATATGTGTTTTACTTTAAACTTATAAATGGGCGTGAAAATTAACTTTGTGGCAAATTAAAGGATTAATAAAAACGCCTATTGAAGGAACCCAAATGTACCTCAGTACTGTTACATATCCGTTGAACGCTGGTTACTCTAAATTTTAAATTCTTGTCACTTCACTCACTCCATTTTTCATTGTTGTATTCGTGGTGCATATCGGAAGTTAGAAAATGTTATTTCCTAATATACAGCCAAGAATTTTTTTCAACTTATAGGACAGATGTATATATATAAAAATAAAAGTTAATCCAACATGTTTCGGCTGACACACGTAGCTATCATCATGGGGCACATAAAAGGGACTTGTTTAGTTACGAATATATAACATTGTCCGAGAGAAGTATAAATGTACATTCCAGGGTCATTTGCAATATATCCGTATGCAGTGGACAGTCATGTGTAAAACGTATAAAATAAAATGTACAGAATTCAATTAATAACAATTATTTGCGTCCAAACATCTTCATCCCAAAAAGTAGAAATTTCCATACATAGTGTAGTCGCGTATACAATAGGCAGTCACATTCTGCTGGCCTAAGTTCTTCCATTACACTGTTGCTCATAGTCTTTTCCTTAAAGATAATGGAGATCATCCGAACTAAACATTTCAAAGTCCCATTAAAGGAGTTTTTGCACGAATCTATGGTAAACAACATTCATTATTCATTTATTTATTTTTATAGAGCTAATCTAAAATTGTCTTGCGCTGACTGAATATTTACGAAATTTTATCTTCGCTAGTCTCTTAATTTCACTTGCCCCAGGGACAGGCAAAAGTGGGAGCACGCGTTGGTGCATTTGGTTGAGGTTCTGTGCTACAAGCTGGAAAGTCGCGGGTTCGATTACCCATAATCATTCCGGCCGCAACATGTCCGTTGGGTCGAATCAGCCTCTAACAGATTCAGTACCATAAATATTTACTGGGAAGTAAAGGCGGCCGGTGCGTAGGATTGACAATCTTACCACCTTCATAGTCTTGAAAACTGAAATCCTCGACCTTCTGAAACCCTCAGGGCCTGTCCAGGCCTGTATAGGGATTGCTTCACTTTACCTTTTACAGGTAAAATTACATCAGACATCCGATAGGGCTTGTGCTATTCGATCCCTGAAATAAACGTCCGTCATTTAACTTCTACGTTTATCCCCTAAAGGAGGGAGTGGTGCACCGCCCACCGGCAGGATGATCGCGGTAGGCTCTTCGCATCTCGCAGGTTAAGCGACGCAATGCCATCCGAAAGAATAACATAATTTTGTTGGGATAATCTCTTTTAAAACGTTGAAATATAGAGCTGAGAAGAAAGAAGATAAAATAACACTAAGATGGGTGGGCAAATATGTTGTGAGGAAGACTGCAGATAAATGGAACTGACTCAGGATCATGCCCAGCGGCAGACTTTGGTATTTGCGATTCTCGGTCTCCAGTGTCAGACAGTTTATTAATCATTTTAATAATCTGTGTTTATTGTATTCAGAAGTACAGAACATGTGTATTGGATGTGCCATAGGAACAGCTAGCGGAGCTGGAGGCTGCGTTCACGAAGTCGCATTATCCTGACATCTACTGCAGAGAAGAGTTGGCTAGAACAACCAAACTCAATGAGGCTCGCATTCAGGTAAGTGTGTACAATACAGTACCAAACAAAGTGATTAGAATGGTTGCAGTTACGAAGTTTTGCTTACCATATCTATTCACTTTCTGTAGATTTGAAAATGGTGTTGGTCCTTTACAGCCACGCTTAAGTTCACTCTGTGTTATACACGAACACGTAACACACTCAGTGTGCTGGTATTTGTACTTCCTCTTGTCTTCAGATGACTGCGTGTCACCATGCCAATATAATTTAGTTACTATATACGATTAGTGTTCAAAGTTTTCCAGTTTCGTTCCTGACCCTGCCACTAATATCCAAAGTAATAGTAATTATTAATTCTGAAGGTTTTTGACGATTCTGTATTAGATGTAGCATTACTACGTTTCTCGACTTTGCCCGTCATTTTATTTTCAGAAATGATTAATAATATTTAGGAAAGTGGCTTTATTGCCATTTTCAGATGAAAGGGTGGAATGGAACCTGCTGATTTGGGTCCGGAGAAAGATATATTCTCAATTAGTGGTTTCGAATAGATCTAGTCTCATAAACATTGTGTTCCTTTTGAATGCACGACAATGGGCCATGTCCACAAGCAAAATAATCCTAAGAATAATAGAAAATATTTTATAATATTTTACAGTCGCCTGAAGTCGATAGCACAACCTGCTCTCGATACAGCACATAGCCCCATATTCAGTGTACCCTAGACAGCTGATAATTCCTAATTTATTTTCGACATGACGTGAGTAATTTTGAGTCACATGGTCCATTCCAAGATTAATGTCAGTAGATTCGCCACGCCAAGTACCTGGTGAATTGTGGATCATTTTAAGTTTAAATAACTCTTAAACAAAATGGGCAGCATGTGGACTGCATTAACCTAGTGCAGGATGAAGACAAGCGGCGAGTTCTTGTGAACATGGCAATTAAACCTAGAGTTCCAAATATGGTAATGGAGACGGGGTGACGGGGGGACGGGGGCATTTGTTGGTTAACTGATAATATATTCTGCACTCTTTTAATATTGAGAAAAAATGGGAATAAAATGAGGCAGTGCATCAGCTATATATATATATATATAGGTAAAGTAGTCCCGTTACAGGCCTGGAGTGGCCCAGAGGGTTCCAGGAAGTTAAGGTTATCAGATTACATGACAACGGCACAAGACGGTGGTAGGTTGCCAGCCTTACGCACCGGCCGCCTTTACCCCCAGGAAATGCTCCTGGTACTCATTTCTGTTAGAGGCTGAGTCGACCCCAGGGCAATAGTGCTATCGGAAGGATTTTATGTCAATGAAAAGTCCACTGACACCAGCTGTGATCGAACCAGCGACCCTCCGATTTGTAGCGCAGCACCTTAACCACTGTGCTACCGCGGTCCCCATATATATATATATATATACTTAAAGAAAGCCTATGATTCAGGTAGGAGGGAAGTCTTGTATAATATTCTCATTGGGTTACGCGTAGACAAACATTTGTCAGACGTGTTTCCTATTAAGAATAGATGAAACAGGGAGATGCTTTATCGCTATTGCTTCTCAACTTATTTTAGATTATGCCATTAGGAGGGTCAGGCAAAACGGGAGGGCTCGAAATTAAATGCTACACATCAGCTTCTGGTTTATGCTGATGATGTTAATATAGTGAGTGGAATCACCTATATTATAAAAAAAACCTTTATTAGTCGCTAGTAAGGAGTTTGGTCCATAAGTAAATGTTGAGAAAACTAAGTAAATGGTCGTGTCTCCAGATTAGCGTGCAGGACACAATCACAACATACAACAAATCCTTTGAAATTTTTGAACGGTTCATATACTTGGGAAACCCCATAACGAATCGAAATGTCATTCATGAAGAAATTAAGAGCATACTGATATCCGGAAATTCTTGCTATCATTCGGTGCAGAATATTTTGTCGTAGAGGTTGCTATCCAAATATATTTATAAAGAATAAGATACACAGAACTATCACTCTGGCTGTTGTTTTATATGGGATGTGAAATCATTCGCTTATACTGAGGGAGGAACTTAGGCTGAGGATGTTCGAGAATAGAGTGCTGAGGAGAATAATTGAACCTAACAGGGGGAGGGGGGTAACTGGGAGATGTAGAAGAGTGCATAACGAGGAGCGTGATGATCTGTACTCCTCACCAAAAGTTATTTGGGTGATAAAAACAAAAATGAGATGGGTGCGGCATGGAGCTCGTAACGGGGAGAGGAGAGGTGCATACAGATTTTTGGTGGGGTGACCTTGGGAAAGGAAACCACTTGGAAGACCCAAGTGTTGAGAGTATTATATTATTAAAAGTGCATCTTCAAGGATTGGGGCAGTGGAATGGACTGTATTCATCTGGCTCGGGATAGGGGCAGCTGGCGGGCTCTTGTGAATGCGGTAATGAACCTCCGGGTTCCATAAAATTCAGGAAAATTCTTGACTAGGAACCTTTTACCCTCTCAAGAAAAACTCTGCTCCAGGTAGTCAGTTTTTTAGTTAGCTGAGGATCTACTAAATTCTCAATAAGCACTTCGGTCCACGGTGTTGGTTGAGGTTCGTAAATTAGTTACTGCAAGATGAAGAGCGAACTCCTCCTCCAGAGGTTCAGACAATGATCTCCTTCAGCTGCCCGGATTAAGCCCGCTGGTCTGTTGCGACAGTTGTTGAAAGAACGAATCTTTTGGGTGTTGGTTGGAGGACCTCGAAAAAGAGGTACCTACCTACATATAAAATAAACGCAGGACAGCTAAATGCAGACATAAAATCGTGACCAGGGATGGAATCGGGTAGGCCAAGACCGTGCGCACCGTACACCACTCGGCAAATATGATCAGCTCACTAACTTATTCCACAGAGCATAGTTTTTCTTGCAAAGTTTATAATCACTCAGCTTTAACTCTCCGCCTTTTCTTGAACCCAAAGTTTTATTGTCGTCTTTTTCAAGATTTCTCCTTCGTACCAGCCAATCTTGAGCCGAAAGAATACAGTGCACAATGTCATAACACTCATTTTGATATTAAGTTGCAGTGCACGACCAACTTTCTCCAGTGGTATACATACACCTAGGTTTTTCTGTTAAACTGTACAAGCATTTCTCACTGCTTATGCGCGCTTCATTGCCCGCCCATCTCATCCTTCTTCACTATAGAATACCACTTAATGAAGCATAAATTATGGAACTCCTCATTATGTATTTCACTGTATTCTCCTCTAATGTCTTCACGGATATTTAAAATTAATGTATTGTAGTTACTTCCTACAAAGACAGGCGGACAGTTTTCAGTTATTGTTGTTGTTGGTGGTGGTGGTGGTGTTGGTGGTTTATTGTTGTTGTTGTTGTTGTTGTTGCTGTTGCTGCTGCTCTGCTGATGCTGTTGTTGTGAACCCATTTTGCAGTATCTTATGCCCTTCTCTGACGTCCTAAATTTAAAAAAAAAACAAAAAACAAAAGTCAATTATAGCAGTGGAACATTTTAAAACGTTCCTGTCAATTATTATTTGGCGGAGAAGAGAAATAGCGTGTGGGTTGTGCGCTGGGTGTGGTGATGGTATGAGAGAATGGTGGGAGGGGGCGAACTGGGGGCCTGTATGAATATGAATTAATAATTGGAATAAGCGTTTTCCATTGCAATAAACATATATATGGTATCTGTGCCTAGCGGGGAGAGATGTGGGGGATGTTGTGTGACTGACCATATATGGGCATTGAACGGTCTGTGTGCCACATAAAAAAAACCACTCGTAGCAAAAGCCTATAGTGCATGGTACAGTGATGGAATTTTAGCATATAAAGTTTCTCTATCATCCTTCCATTTCCATATTCATCAGCATATAGTGAATGTGTATGGCGGTGGTTAGGGGCAGTTTCCACAGTACAGACTACAAAGCTTGTGGGGCCGGTTTACATGGAACGGAGTGGGAGATTTCGTTCGAATACCTCTGCAGGTAGGTAAATTACCGCGCTGCTCTATGTAGCTCGTATGCCTACCTGCCAGGATACACACAAAATAGAAGTTGTAGTGCGTATTAAATTACTCTTATTAAACCTAAGTTATCTGTTTTTTTTCAGACTCCGGAATTGATATTTTCATTTTATTTACACGTATATTTACTGAATCTGTTTATTTAGGTATTTGTCATTTAACAGACGGAAGCAGTAAATACTAACAAATAACTTGTGTCTGCGTGCGTCTATGAACCGAGAATTTCAAAATGCTGATAAGGTAACAAACACTCCGATGTTGATTGCATTCTGACCTCGACGTATACATGGCACAAGTGTGGCAGATGGGGAACATCAGACCTCAATTGGTCACTATTGAATTTAAGCATTTGTCGCAGCGTGGTACCAAGGATATTATCCCAACGTACACGAAACTGCTGTAAAGAGTTTATAGCCAGGCGATGACAGCTAGTTGCACATTGGCGTCTTTTGCAAATCGCTTGCCACCCAGGTGTTCTTATTTTTAGGGGCTCGAAAAGATGGACAGCAATGGCCGGGGTATCACGATTCTGAGAGTTGTCCACATTCACTCCGTAGGGTGCTAGATTCACAAGTCTGTGGGGAGAATGGGTCGTAGGATTTTCCATCTCTTTGGACCTCTCAAGAAACTCCTGGGTGGTAAGCGATTTGTAGAAGACGCCGACGTGAAGCAAGTTGTCACTTCGTGAGTAGACACTTAACATAGATTTCTTATACTCCGGAGTACAAACCTTAGTGCCATAGGAAGACAAATACTTAAACGTAAATGTGACCTCTTCGAGGTCTGATATGTACCTTCTGCTACATATATGCCATGTATAAATCTACAACACAATAAATTTCTCGACATCGGAATTTTTGTTACCTTACTCTTTGAAAATTATATGTTTGTCTGGTTGGTTGGTTTTACTTGCCACCACGAGACAACTGAAACTAAATCATATGTATTTGGGTCAAATCGTATGCATTATTCAGATAGGGTTACTAATATCCGCAATACAAATTATTTTATGCACGTGCGTCTTTTAGCACTTAACATGCTCAGATTTATTAGAATATTAAAATCAAGGAGTAAGAGATGTTGGGAACGCATGCCTCCAATTCTTTCTGTCTAAACCGATTGAATTTCTTAACGTTTTCCAGACGAAGTGGTATATGCATCTATTTTTTCCTCCGCATTTTTGCTGCATATTATTGGAAGTCCGATGATCTCACAGACTTAAGTAAGAAATAGAAGCTGTATTGGAAAGCATATAAAATTTCTGTATATTCAGACAAGACTGTATCGGGTACAGAGATTTACTTTCGTCAAACTGTGAGTATGTGGATAATTAACGCATGATGAACTGACGTTCAACTACAATATATATATATATATATACATATATATATATATATATAACTTCAGCTTCTACCTCACAGAGATCAGTCTATGACCATTAAAACGCCAATGTTTAGGACGTTTGACCCACGAAAACAAGACCATTGTGTTGTTTCAATACGTGGGGAAACAATTACACCCAGTGAAATTGCGTCATATCCCAGAAGAACGGATATCTCAGCCACGCCACTATGGAAAACCAATGCAGTGTTTCTTAATTTTACAGTAGGTGGTACACGCACTTACCACTAGACTTTAAACAGTTAAGGGACATCTATTTGTATAATTGTAGACTATTACGCCTCTCCTAGAGATTATGGAAGCGATGACTGATTTTAAGTCATCATTGATTGATTGATTGACTGACTGACTGATTTATTTGTTTATTTATTGACTGACTGTTAAACTAGTTTCTCACTGTTATTAGAGCATGAATTTAACAGATTTTGATACAGAAGAATCTGGACTCATGTGAGGTGTTAACTAGAAAAAGAGTAATACTACATAATGACAAATGTTGCCTTTTTAAGATAATAAAACCAGGTACATAAAGACAGGCTAGAATGCATGACTGATATAGATATTAAGAAAAGCGCAACAATTTTTGATATGGAAATCTAACGCAAAATAACCTAGGGCAACGACATTCACTTATATTACGGGTATAATCTTGGATGATGTAAATCTGAATACCTCAGAACTTGATTGGTTTCAGTGAGCTTCTTTAATGATGACAATGATGATACTTCGAATAAAATGAAGGTGGATAGTTACTTATTATATGTTACACCGATAAGTTATAAATATTATGTGACATGCCCGTCATTATTCTGGGAAAAACCATGGACGATTAAGTATTATTAATTTAAGGAGCAAATGCATATAATAAAAGGGCTTTGTCACATCACAATTCAGACAGTTACTTTGCTTTCAGTGTGTTTACCAAACTACAATCCATTCCCAATTATAACCCTGTAACACAGAAAAAATGAAAATCACGTATCTTAGTGATAAAATTAAACAAAATCCAGTAAGGATTTATGCATAATTCCCACACTTATTACGTCCCCAATACGTTCCTTTCTTTTTCGCATATCACTGTTCTTCCTCCCCGTCTAAATTCCTTGTCCCTTATCCCACTTAATTTCATTTTCTCAGAAGACCTACAATTTCTCCATCCTCTATTCTTGTTCCTCTAAACCAATCAATCCTTGTATACTTCTTTCCTCCCTTTCTCTCCCACCCTTCCCTTCTTTAAAGGTCGTTCCTTTTTGTGCTATTTCATCCTCTAATGCGTTTCTTTATCTCGTTCACTTCAGTGTTATTGAGCCGCGGTTCCTTATTGGATTTTGTATCGTTTATTCGTTTCATTTTTGTACTTCTATATCTTAGAAGCGGACAGAATTGAACTCTGTAGAATACAGTTTTCTTATCCAAGAAATCTTGCCGGTCAGATCTCTCTCTTTCACCGATCCCAAACCTAAGTTGGCCTGGCGATGAATTCGTAGCAGTGACAATTCACTTAGGGCTTTGTTCTGAGTGATTTTGGGTGGACTTCGTGGACCTTTAATTACAACACCAAATTTAATTGCCTCATCTCGTAAGAAACAAATTCGGGCGAATTCCATTTCATGATTCGTAAAGAAATACCTCTATTAATACTTCCTATAGTTAGAATTACAAAGAGTTGTCAGAAATGAACTAATAAATCGTCCTTTTCTCTTGCAGAGATTTCTAGTTAATTAGGCCTTTTTCATTTCTATAATTGTTGTTTTCTTGTTTTAATTTTGTGAGGTCCTTGCTACTTATACATAAATAATGCATTATCACGCATAATCTGTAACTATGTTTAGGCTTAAAATTTATCACCCTCTTAAGTTTCACAAGTGTAACTCCATGTTTCAAGAGTAATCGCCACGAAACAGAAAGCTGAACAGATATACGACAGCTGCTATCTTGTTGTTTTACTTTGTACAAAAATATTGCCTAGAAAAAGGTTACGTGCTTTTTAAAGTTCTATTGCCGTCCATCTACACCAGTGTATGTTGCGTTAGTGTCATGGCCCCATTCGTCACGTTGTAGCACATACTAACCTACGCCTTTCGGGTGTCCCCAGTAAAACGAGGTCCGTACATAGTTTCATGCAATTGGCGAAATTATTCAAAATTCAAAGTGGATACTCAAATATACGCACGTACACATACAGATTATGGTGATCATAGAAGCCTGAATTTTATTCTTTTTAGGAAGATAAAGCAGACTATAAATGAAAATAGTCAACTTTCTTGCAAACACTTCTACCGGCGTATCAAAGATCTACTCATAACTTCGTCATTTTTCTTTGCTGACTACTCTCCGCGAAAGCTTCACTTCTGTCAGATTAGGTTGCAGCTTTCTTGTAAGGTAACGAATAAAAAACGTCAAATACATCAATAATAAACAAATGTGTTTTAATGCAAGGGAGATAGCAAATATTTACAAAAGTTAACTCTTTTGAGAAACGAACAAACATTCATCTGACTGAAAGTAAGAACGAAGAAGGGCAGTTAGAGGAAGAACATGGGGCGTATTATTGTCGTTATCGCTATTACACTCTGTAACCCAAAATGCATAACCAGTACGCCTATATGTAATTTTTTTATGTATCTACACTCTTTAACCCAAATAAACTCCAATCTTTGAGGAATGCTAGAGACGACCAATTTCGAACACTTTAATTTCAACATGGAGACTCCATAATCAGCTAGCTATTTATATGTAATTATATGAAATATGTAAGTGGCAGCAATCCTCAGATTGCTTTCCCAAACTTGGTTCTTTCGGTGGCGTACAAGGGAATAATTTAAGAGAACATATTTATATTCAGTATTTAATTTCAGGATTCTTTGTGTCAACAACAGTCGGGATACGTATATAAACCTAAGTGCCCTGCTTTTACAAAAGGAATGTATATATATATATATATATATATATATATATATATATATATATATATCAATTATTTTTT